>Ga0310696_10009338_pt1 | contig 11358 bp, 12 predicted proteins | sample AusTroGonzalo_MG_4_FD_203885 | JGI IMG/M metagenome (GOLD analysis project Ga0310696, IMG submission 203885) | Bovine rumen microbial communities from tropical cattle in Woodstock, Queensland, Australia - Gonzalo_02 (v2) (version 2) | ecosystem: Host-associated > Mammals > Digestive system >...
ACATACAAGGGAGAAATCTGTTGAGGCTAACTATACATGTGCTGCAAGTGGTATATTAGATTTTGATTTTCATATTAACAGCATTGAATTGCTAAAAGATGTTACTAGCGACACGATAATAGCAGATATGCCAAATATGATACAGACTGCCTATAATTTTGGATATGGTGTAGAAAAGGCTTTTGATGAAAATATTGGTGTTCAGACCGGTAGATATTTATCTAGTGATAGCAAAATTATTGGATTTGTGGTAGACAATCAATTATTGCTCTATAAAGATGAAAATTTTAGACTAAGAAAAATTAATACGGCCAGTTTTGTGTCGCGTACTGATATTGATAAAGTCGTCATAACTGCCGATTATGTATTTGTCATTTATAATTCTAATGGTGGCTTACATCTTGATTGCTATTTATTAACAGATGATGCAATAACTGCCAAAGTGGTTGATGATACTGGCTTAAATAATGTCATTGGAGATGATGTAGTGTCGAAGATGGATGTATGTTATGATGGTACTTATTTTAGGATTGGTGTCATATGCGGCGAAAATAATCATGGTTATATACTAAAATACAGCGTCAATCAAGAAGGCAATGTTGTGTATAGTTCCTGTAGTGATTCCTATCTGACGAATTGTACAAATTTATTCGCATTTAGTAAACACGCAGAAAATACTAATTCTCAAGTTGTATTTATGACGAATAATTATAATAACCAAGGATTGTATAAAATAGTCAATATGTGTGGTGATTTATTAAAAAGCTCCACCGTGCAGACATTGGGTGCGGCAATCATGGATAACGTAGTTAGATATGCAAAGACCAATAGTACAATCATTGCAATTAAGCAAGATGGATCCTCAGTGTGCATGTTCCCTGAAAATTTTGTCAGGTTTAACACAGTAAACGAGAGTGTGGAAAACATTACTTTTGACAACCAGATGCGCAACGCTTTTTGTATTACAAAAAGTGGGCAGGTAAAAATTATGCATAGTGCAAATTTGTCAAATTTTACAAGTATTGTAAATGGTTTTCCAAGTGGGTTAATTCCCATTGAAAATGTGCAAGATATGGTATTTATGAACGATTGTGTACTAGTTTTTGCTAACATGACAACTGCCAAAGCATATATTATACAGTTGCCAAGAATCGCTACAAGTATATGTGGATTGACGCCTGGCCATGAATATCATATAGAATATAAAATGGCTAATAATCCAGGAGCGAATGGCGATTATTTGAAAATGAAAGCAAAATTTGTGTTAGATATTGTGGAGGTCTAGATGGTATTTTCAACAAGAATAGTAAAATTAGGAAATGGAAAATGCTTTGCAGAATGTGATCAAAATAATATATTGAGCCTATATTATTCAAAAGATAACAGATGTTTTAAGAAGACATTGGAATATAATAACGATAGTTTTGAATTGTCAAGTATAATCTCAGAAATTGATGCTGACGAAGTGGTGAAAGCAAAAGAAATAACAATAAAAAGAAAAGGAAAAAATTTTAATCTAATTTAGAGGTGAATATGTCAAATTATTTAGAAACATATAAGAAACTAAAAGAAAAATATATAGATGAAGGTGGCACTGTAGATGAAAATACAGAAAGTGAAATAACTTCAAACTTATTAAAACAAGTAGAAGAAATAGGATATAAACCACCAAAAATAACTGAAAGTGAAACATTGCCAGAACTAAGTCTCACTAAACTGGCAGAAGACACTAGAACGGAAGATGACATAAAAAGTGAAGTTGCAGATATAGTAGATGCAAAATATGGTATAAAAAAACAAGAATTAAACAGCAAAGCACAAAATAATATAGAAGAGACCAATAATAAAATAACGCAAAATGTAATAGAAAAAAGTGAAAATGAAGCAAATATTAACAAAATATATGACCAATATGTAAACAATATGGAAAATCAAGCATTAAAAAGAGGGCTGGCAAGAAGTTCCATAATAATAGGCCAGATTGATGGAATTGAATCTGAACGTGCGGATAAGTTAAATAAATCAGCAGATGAATATTCTAGTAAATTGAATAGCTTAGAAAATGAGATAGTAACAATAAGAAGCAATCTAAAAGAAGATTTGTCATTACTAGAGTTGGAAAAGGCCAAAGAAGAAAAAAATTTGCTAGACTCAAAATTAAATGAATTAACAAAACTGAAAAAACAGATTGCTGAGTTTAATAACGATGTCGAAAAAGTACAGGCTGAATATGAATTGAAACGAAAGAAACAGGAACTAGAAAATCAAAAAAATATAGAAGAAATTCTAAATAGTAGTGTGGAACAAGATAAGAAAAAAGAGGCAGAAAGTGACCAGTATATGCTGATCTACTACACGTTGAAAAAACTAGGGAAAGATCAAGCCCTAAAAGAGCTGTTCAGCAATGAAAAGTATGCTGATTACCTAGGTGATCATATCAGTGATATGTATTATGCTTTGAGGTATGGAAAATGATGAAACAAAAGATAAAAAGTTATAATTTTTGGATTAGTTTAACAAGTGTATTGGTATTGTTTGTACGAATCGTTGGTGAAAAGTTTGGTTTTGTTATATCTGAAAATGATTTTATGGATATAATGGTAGTACTATGTACGGTTTTTGCTGTCCTTGGAATTTTTGAAACACCTAAAAGCACTTCGGTAGTTGTAAACAAAGACAATGATGGTGTGACAAAAGTTGATGAAGATGTGTTAAAAACAATCGACATATACAATGAAATAAAAAAAGATGTAAAAGAGACTTTGCAACAGATAAGTGATGTTGTAAAAACGCAAAATGTGTCAATGAATAGTGAAAATAACACATATATTGCATCAAACGAAGAAAAAAGTGAACAAATATGTGTTCATGATGATAATGTCACAATGACTGCTCAGACGAGTATCTTGGATGATAATACTGATAAATGCGTGGAACCAATGGTAGAAAGTGTTGAGTATACAGAGTCAAACGTAGAGGTTGTGGATAATAGTGTAGATGGTTCCATTGATGTCTTTTAATTTTTTTCATTTTAAAACGGTTTAGGTAATCTAAGCCGTTTTTTGTTAAATTGCTAAAAATCGTTTTGAAAGTTTTGTCTTTTAGTATATTATATATATTAGCATGTGCGCTTAATAAGCGAAAGGAGATTATAAATTGGAAGACGAAGAATTGTATGAGAATGCATACCTTGAGTATGAAATGGCACTTGACAAGGCAAAAGATTATTTAAAGTCAGAATTTTTACAGATTAGAGCTGGCAGGGCAAATCCTCATATTTTAGACAAGGTATTGGTAAACTATTATGGGACGCCTACGCCAATTAATCAGATTGCGAACATCTCTGTTCAAGATGCTCGTATGTTGGTTATATCGTGTTGGGATCAAAACGCTGTTAAGGAGGCTGTTAAAGCAATCGTTGCAGCAGATTTAGGCATAAACCCTTCTGATGATGGTAGGGTTATCAGGATGGTTTTTCAGGCGCCTACGGAAGAGCGTCGTCGCGAATTGGTAAAAAATGTACGCAAACTATGTGAAGATGCTAAGGTAACTGGACGTAATGCTCGTCGTGATATCATGGAAGTAGTAAAGAAGATGAAAAAGGATTCTTTGATCTCTGAAGACGATCAGAAGGTTTATGAGCAAGAGATTCAAAAGACTCTGGATAAATTTACTGCTGAAATAGATGCATTGGGTAATGAAAAAGAAAAAGAGATTATGACGATTTAATAGGAGATTATATGAAAAAAAACGAGAAAGTGCCGATGCATATTGGCTTTATTATGGACGGCAATGGTAGATGGGCCAAAAAGCGTGGATTGGTTAGAACGGCCGGACATCGCAAGGGTGCAGAAATTATGAAAAGTGTGGTAGATAGGTGTTTTGAGCGTGGTGTAAAAGCCGTTTCTTTGTATGCCTTTTCGACTGAAAACTTTAACAGGCCAAAAGAAGAGGTCGATTATATTTTTGCTCTTTGTGATGATTATTTGATCAAATACGCTAATGAACTAAAAGAGAAACATTGCAGGTTGGAAGTGATGGGAGATTTATCTCGTTTGCCACAGCCTTTTCAAGATCATTTAAGAGATATCATTGCAGAAACGAAAAACTACGATGAGCATATATTAAATGTTGGTTTAGCATATGGTGGCAGAAGCGAAATCACCAATGCAGTTAATGCGTTAATTGCTTCAGGTAAGAAAAATGTGACTGAGCAAGATGTGGCTGGGGCACTATATACATCAAAATTGCCTGAACTTGATTTAGTAGTAAGAGCAAGTGGAGAGCAGAGATTGTCTAACTTTATGTTGTGGCAGGCAGCTTATGCAGAATTTTATTTTCCTAAGACCTTTTGGCCAGATTTTAACGCCAAGATGGTTGATAAATGTATTACTGAATATAACAAGCGAAATAGAAGATTTGGTAGGGTGTAGAGTTAATATATGAAAAGAAGAATTTTGACAGGAATAGTAATGTTTACATTGCTTGCATTGTTTGTAGGGCTACGATTCGTGCATACTTTATTCTTTGATGCTTTTGCTTTGATTATTTTATGTGCTAGCACAGGCGAGATTGTTGCTGCGTATAAAATAAACAATAAAAAGGTCTATTCGGTGCTGCTATATGTGCTAGATGTGCTCATACTGCTATGTTATCAATTCGGTGGTAGTATAATTCGTTCATGGGCACTGCAATTTATATGTGTGCTGATAGTGTTTGTTATTTGCTTTTCGATTGAATTGTGCAGCTACCAAAAGGATAATGCTAAGGTATTATATGGTCAAGAGTCATTTAGTGATCTAAAAGATAATACACATCTAATCGAATCGACTTTGTTGACATTACGAATTTGTTTTTATCCAACGCTTCTTTTGGGTACACTATTTGGTGTTAATAGATTGGGAACATGGCTTGGATTTGTGGCATTGTTACTGATATTTGGCGTGGCTTGTTTCTCGGATATGTTTGCATACTTTTTTGGCATGTTATTTGGTAGAAAGCCTGGAGCAGTGAAGTTGTGTCCACATATTTCTCCCAAAAAGAGTGTCATTGGTTTCATTTTCGGATGTGTCGGTGGCCTTTTTGTTGCTACTGTAGGGGTATTGTTATTCTATTTCTTCCCAGTAGTAGATACAAAGCTGACTTCCTTGTCACCAGTGGTGGCTATTGCTATGTTTTTTGTGATTGGTGCGCTAGGAACGCTGGTTTCTCAGTTTGGTGATCTATTATCTTCAGCGATAAAGCGAAAGGTGGGGATAAAAGATTTTGGCGCTATATTCCCAGGACATGGTGGATTTATGGATAGAATGGATAGTATAATGTTTGTTTCATGTCTTGTCTATCTGTGCTTTACAATTATTGTTTAGATATTTGGTTTTTAGATAAAATTATATATATGTGAGAGGTGTTTATGTTTGCTACTATCGGTTATATTATACTAGCGATTGTCGTATTAATGTTGCTTATTACAGTACATGAATTTGGCCATTATTTGATGGGTAAATTATTGAAGTTTAAAATCAACGAATTTGCTATTGGTTTTGGTAAAGCAATATTTAAACGTACCAACAAGAATGGAGAAGTTTTTTCAATTAGAATGATACCGCTTGGTGGTTTTTGTGCGTTTGAAGGTGAAGATGAAGAGTCGAGTAGTGAAGGCGCGTTTAATAAACAGAAACCATGGAAGAGAATGATAGTCTTAGCTGGGGGTGTGACCTTTAACTTTATTTTTGGATTGATTATGAGTATTGTGTATCTGTGTGCCACTGGTTATGCTGTGCCACAAATAAAAAATATAGAACACAATAATCCTAACGACATCCAAGCGAATGATATTATCTACAAGGTCGATGGTGTTCATCTAGAGAGTTACAGGACATTTAGTGAATTGACCAAGAAATATAAAGAGGGAGAGAATTTTACCATTACACTATCACGTGATGGCGAAATGAAAGATGTTACTGTACACAAATACGCATCGGAATCTTGGTACTTCTTGAACATAATAGAGGAAACCAGTTTTCCTGCAATGTATCTTGCTGATGGCGACGAGTTGGTAACATTGGCAGAATTTGAAGAATATATTGGCAGTATAACAGAATTTGATAATACAAAATTTTACAAGACAAAAGCGAGTGAAGGTGGAGATCGGGCTGCGTGGACTGAAGAGGAATTGATTGCACAGGGAGTAATTGCTCATGCGCCAAGTGGAGTGTCTTTGGGCTTTTCATATGCTGGTCATGCGGAGAACTATTCACTGTGGGATGGAATAGCAAAATGTTTTAGTTTTGCAATATATCTCTGTTGGTTGATTCTTAAGACATTGGGTGGCTTGTTTACCGGAGCTACTGCCTTGGCAGATGTCGGTGGCACAATTACCGCGGTGTCACAAATAGTAGAGATATCTCGAATGGGCGTAGATAAATTCCTGTTATTGATACCATTTTTATCATTCAACTTAGCCATATTTAATGCTCTACCGATACCAGCCTTAGATGGTGCTAAGATGGTGTTTGTGGCCATTGAGGGCATATTTAGAAAACCAGTAAATAGAACGGTGGAAGCATATATTCACATGGTTGGTTTGTTTGTACTATTAGCATTAGTAATATTCTTAGATATTTATCATTTCATAGTTACATAAGAGGTTTGATGATGATTGCAGATATAATAAAAGACAAATTGAGTAAATATAATTTTATAAAAGTAATAAGCGAAAAAGAGCGTGGACATGCATTGCTAGATGTAGTGATTGCTTTTCCGCATGATAAAAATTTGTCTGCTGCAGATAGAGAAGATATAAAGCAAGTGATAGTTGCTAATGTCCCAGAAAAAGATGTAAAAGTGGATTTTAAAAAGAGCTATCTAGACGATACAATTTTAAAAGATGCTGTAAAATCATATATGGATGATAATTTTTTTGCTATTAGTGACATGGTGCTGGTGACAGATGCGAAGTTTGATGAAGGAAATGCCAGTGTCGTTTTTACTATAGTGTGTGATAATTTGGTTAAAGATTATGTTATAGAGTCCAAGTTAAAAGAAAAGATGCTAGAATATTTTGAGTCGCAATATCATTATACGTTCGATATAGACATTAAATTTGATGATCTAGAAAAGAATGAAAACAATGAGGTATTGGACTTTGAAATTGAGGATACTTCTCATTATAAGCCACGAGTAATTGAAGTGACTAATGTGGAAAAACTCTTGGGCGACAAAATAATATTACAGCCGATGTATATAGAAGATATTCAATCTATAGCAGATGGAGTATGTATATGTGGCAAAGTGTTGCACTTTGTGGAGAACATGACCAAAGAAAAGCGAGATGACAATGGTAAGATAAAACCTGCCCGACCGTATTTTAAATGGGTTATGGAAGATTTTACAGGCAAGATAAATGTTGTATCTTTTTGTAGTGAAACAAACTTGCCACGCATTCGTAAAATTGCTGATGGTAGCCAATTAATAATGGTGGGTGATGTAAAAGCAGATGGTTTTTCGGGTGGCTTGATTTTCCGGCCAAAACATATAAGTTTTTGCGAGTTGCCAAAACATTTTGAAGAGGTTATTAATTATAGACCTGTGCCTGAACATTATCATGCAGTAAAAGTAGAGCCGGCGCAAGTGATTAACCAAATGGATTTGTTTAATTATCAAAGTAGGATGTTGCCGGAATATATTTTGACGCATACTATTGTTGTTTATGACTTTGAAACTAGTGGTTTGTCATCGGCTAGTGATAGTGTTATAGAAATTGGTGCGATTAAAATAGAAAAGGGCGAATATACAGAAAGTTTTCAGACATTTGTACATCTAGATCATCCTTTGCCACAAGAAATAACTGAAATAACTAGTATCACTGATAAAGACTTGCAAGATGCGCCTATTGAGGAAATTGTATTTGCCGATTTTTATAAATTTTGTGATGGGGCAGTGCTTTGTGGTTATAACTCAGACAATTTTGATTTGCAATTTTTAAAGCGAATCTGGAAAAATTATCGATTCGAGTTTAAACATGAAACTCTTGATTGTTACAAATTAGCGACCAAGGTGGTTCATGGATTGAAGAAGTATACGTTAATCAGTGTGGCAGACCACTTAAAGATACAATTATCTAATGCCCATAGAGCACTGGCCGATGCCACCGCCACTGCGGAAGTGTTAATGACTATAGCAAAAGATGTTCTTTAAAAAATTTTAAAAAATGCTTGTCAAATGTAATATTATGTGATATAATGTCATCGTACAAATGATGGAATACAAAAGATTAATTGCCCGCCGTTAAGGTGGGCATTAATTTTGAGACGTGGAGGTAATAATGAGTATTGCAGAGCAAGTCAAAAATTTTTTTACAGATAAGATATTTGAAAAATTTAAAATAGAGTTAGTCGAAGTTGAATATGCAAAAAAGCAAAACGGTATGAATCTGACATTGTACATTGATAAGCCTAGTGGTATTACGTTAGATGATTGTGAGAGTGTACATAGATATGTGGATCCACTATTGGACGAATTAAATCCTACTGGTGATAGCCCATATACGCTAAACGTCAGTTCGTGCGGATTGGATTGGAAATTGGTGACTGATAGCGATTTTAAGCGAGTCGTCGGTCAAGAGATAGATGTAAGTTTATTTGCTAAACTAAATGGCAAGAAAGAATATATTGGTATACTAAAGTCATTTGATGCACAAAACATCGTGATTGAAGAAGATGGTATAGAATTCGTATTACCACGCAACAAAATAAGTAAAGCAACAAAATATTTGGATTTTTAAAGGAGAAATAACATGACAAACAAAGATTTTTTTCTAGCATTAGATGAATTGGAAAAAGAGAAAGGAATTAAGAAAGAGTTTTTTATTGAGACATTAGAAACTGCTTTGGTGGCTGCATATAAGAGAAATTTCGGTGAAGGCAAATTAGTGGAAGTCAAATTGTCGCCAGAGCGAAACACCATCAAGGTTGTCGCATATAAGGTTGTGGTACCTGAAGTAGAAGAAGGTATGGAAGATGCACAGATATCTCTAGAAGATGCTAAGAAGATCAAGGCTAACTATAAAGTAGGTGATAAAGTGCAAGAAGAAATTACACCAAAAGAATTTGGAAGGATTGCTGCTGGTACAGCTAAACAGGTAATCACTCAAAAATTGCGAGAAGCAGAGCGTGGTATGGCTCTGTCTGATATTGAGGGGAAATTAGACTCTTTGGTAAATGCGTTAGTTCGTCGTGTGGATAATGGTACTGTGTATCTTGAATTGGCTAATAGTCAAATAGAGGGTGTTTTGATGACCAATGACCAAATACCTGGAGAAACATTGCACGTAAATGATCGTATCAAAGTATATCTCAAAAAATTGAAGGAAACTCCTAGAGGATATCAGGCGGTGGTTAGTAGAACATCTCCACTATTTGTAAAGAAATTGTTTGAAAATGAAGTGCCTGAGATTAATTCGGGCATTGTGGTTATCAAGAATATAGTTCGCGAAGCAGGATATAGGACTAAGATGGCTATATACAGTGCAGATAAGTCAGTAGATCCACTAGGTGCTTGTGTTGGTAATCATGGCATGAGAGTCAATAGTATTGTTAGTGAATTAAATGGTGAAAAGATAGATATAGTTATATGGAGTGAAGATCCTTTCGAGTATATAGTACGTGCATTATCTCCTGCAAAAGTGATAAGTATAGATGTAAATGATACAGAAAAGAGTGCGCTGGTTGTGGTACCTCATGATAAACTTAGTCTAGCAATCGGTAAGAGTGGACAAAATGTACGTTTGGCTGCAAAATTGACCGGTTGGAAGATTGATGTAAAGAGTGCATCACAAGCCGGTGCCAAAAAAGATGATGTTACAGCTGAAACTGCCGATGTAAAATTGGTAAGTGATGCTAAGACAGATGAGACTGTAAGTAGTGCAGATGTGTTTGGTAATATAGATGAGGAGATATAGATGAAAAACCAAAGGACATGTGTGGTGTGTAGACAAACGAAAGACAAGACATTGATGTTTCGTATTGTAAAAAATAAAGATGGAGAAATCAAAGTCTCTGAGAGTTCAAAAGACCAAGGGCGAGGTGCATATATCTGTAAATCGCAAGAATGTATAGACAAAGCCGAGAAAAAGAAGGCATTGAATTACGCTTTTAAGCAAGATGTAAGTAAAGATATATATCAAAGATTAAGGGATAATCTGTAGGTGATATATGGAGCGATATATTGGGTTGGCTATACGTGCCAGAGAAGTGATTTTTGGACTAGATAATATCGTTGGTTGCAGAAAGAAGATTTTTGTCGTGGTAATAGATGATACCTTACAAGAGTCATCTAGACATAAAATAGAAAAATATTGTGCTGACAAAAATATTAGATTTTTTTATGTGACTGATTTAGAATCAAAGGTAAAAAAGTGTGGTGTGAAAGTTATTGGTGTGACCAATAAAAATATTGCAGAGCAAATAATTAATTAAAAAGGAGAAATTAAATTGTCAAAAATTGAATTGATGCAAAAAAATATAAATGTGGCTAGTATAAATGGTGTAATGGCGAATCTACAAAATCTTAAAAATCAGGTAGATGGTTTGCTAGTAGAATTGGAGAAAAAGCAGAGGCAATTCGCTGATAATAAGATAGATAAACAGAAAGAAGCAGTGGCACCAGAAAGTGTTAGTGCACCTCAAGTGGAAAAGCCTGTGGCCAAATCAAGTGATGCGGCTAATGTTAGTGCCGGTCGGGTAGTTCAACCGACTGTTCAATCACCATTAAATAATAGAGTGCAAAGACCTAGTGATGCAAATACTCGCACATTTGATCAGAGATCACCAAGGCAACAATTTAACAAGGACGGATCTAATATTAGATCGCGTACTTTTAATGATAGTAATTTCCCTACAAATAGATATAACAATGCAGATAAACCAAATCGCCCACAGGGTAGACCAGGAGTTCCAGGACAAAATTATAGACAACCGTATAACAATGCAAATGGACAAAAGATGCCATACAATCCTAATGCTCCTCGTCCACAAGGTGCAAGGTTAAATCAGCGTAATACTCCAAGGCCAGAGAGCGTGGAGAAGTTTGATGCTAGCATTGTGCAAAAGAATACACGTGTTTTCACCAACAAGAAGAAAACTAAGAATGAAAATTATGATGAAAGACAAGGAATAAATAAAAAAGCGCTCATCATGCGTGGTTATGAGACAGATGAGAGTTTGATAGATGAAGATGGTGGCAGAAGATACAAGACCAAAACAGCCAAGAAAGAACAAAAGGCTGCTATTGTAGCGCCAAAAATAGAAAAAGCTGTAATTACTACAGATAATCTAACTGTAAAAATGTTGGCTGAAAAAA
>Ga0310696_10009340_pt1 | contig 11357 bp, 5 predicted proteins | sample AusTroGonzalo_MG_4_FD_203885 | JGI IMG/M metagenome (GOLD analysis project Ga0310696, IMG submission 203885) | Bovine rumen microbial communities from tropical cattle in Woodstock, Queensland, Australia - Gonzalo_02 (v2) (version 2) | ecosystem: Host-associated > Mammals > Digestive system >...
CCGTTGCAAACTCAAGAACATGATTTCCGGCGGCACGGTCGACAAGACCTTCCGATCCGTCGATAAGATTGGCAAGCCGCAGTTGGAAGAGAAGGAATTGCTTTTCTCCTACGACGAAGGCGATGGTGTCTACATCTTCATCGACCCCGCCACCAATGAAGACGTCCGCATCGACGAGGAACTGCTCGGCGATTCCAAGTACTTCCTGGACGACAACATGGAGTGCACCGTCCTTTTCTTCCGCGACAAGGCCATTGAAATCACCCTGCCCTACTTCGTCGAGAAGAAAATCACCGAGACCGAGCCCGGCGCCCGCGGCGACACCGCCACCAACGTCATGAAGCCGGCCAAAATCGACAACGGCTACCAACTCCAGGTCCCCCTCTTCGTCAACGAGGGCGATACCATCCGCATCGATACCCGTACTGGAACCTACGCCGACCGCGTCAGCAAAGCCTAAGCGGACAGGCTTGACATTCCCCTGGGCCTCCGACGGTGGTCGTGACCACTTTCGGAGGCTTTTGACTTTTTAACGGACATTTTCCCATGACATCAGAAACCTGGAACGAAGAACGGCTAGACAATATCGTAAACACCCTGTGCGCCTCCTACGCTCCCGGTGGCCCCGCCGGACGCGGTGGCATGCCTCAGAGCCGCCTGGTCATCGAACTGCTGGAGAAGATTCTGGAAGTTATCTTCCCCGGCTATTCTGGACGCTATCTCTACCGCGGAGCAGGACTGTCCTTCACCATCGGCGAAATTCTCAACGAGGTCTACCTCGGGCTCCAGGAGCAGGTCGAACGTGCCCTGTCCTATCGTTGCCGCACGGAAAAATGCCAGGAGAACTGCCATTCGCTCTGCCATGGGAACTCCGAGCGCATCACTGCCGACCTGCTGGCAAAACTCCCGGAAATAAGGCGCAGACTGCGGCTTGACGTCCAGGCCGCCCTTGACGGAGACCCCGCCACGACCTCCCTGGACGAGATCATTCTGGCCTATCCAGGCTTCAAGTGCATCAGTGTCCACCGCGTCGCCCACGAACTCTACCAGGCCGGGGTTCCGCTGATTCCCCGCATCATGAGCGAATACGCCCATACGCTGACAGGCATTGACATCAATCCTGGCGCCACCATTGGCGACAGTTTCTTCATCGACCACGGCACTGGCGTGGTCATCGGCGAGACGGCCATCATCGGCAACAATGTCAAGTTGTATCAGGGCGTGACGCTAGGCGCCCTCAGCTTCCCCAAGGATGAAAAGGGACAGCTGGTGAAAGGCCACAAGCGCCATCCCAACATTGAGGACGAAGTAACCATCTACGCCGGCGCAACCATCCTCGGCGATGTCACCATCGGCCATCATTCTGTCATCGGCGGCAATACGTGGCTCACCGAAAGCGTTCCTCCCTACAGCAAAATCAGAGGGGGAAAATGACGCCTGACGGCCAGGGGGATTGGCCGTCTGGCCGCGCGATGGCATGTTCTTCTGCAGAGGGAATAGCGGACGGGCAGAAGCGTCTCTATCTTTACACAAATTGTTAACAAAACCATTGTATTTACATGTTATGTAAACAACAAGTCTCAAATATCCAGGATTGTTGCCTTTCTGCTGGCACGGTATATGCTTTAAGAATTGAATATTAAGAACCAAGAGCACCAATTTCAGGAATCTACAACGATGGAATACAACTGGCAGGCACAGCGTGAAAGGAAAGCCTTCCTGGCCCTGGCCGATGGGAGTGTCTTTCACGGGTACAGCGTAGGCTACCCTGCAGACTGCACTGGCGAGGCAGTTTTCAACACGGGGATGACCGGCTACCAGGAAATCATCACCGACCCGTCGTATGCCGGACAATTCGTAGTCCTAACCACGGCGGAAGTCGGCAACTACGGTTGCAACGACGAGGACGTGGAATCGCGCGATTTGTTCCTCAACGGCCTGATTGTCCAGGAGATGAACCAGGCGTCGAACTATCATTCCACGCAGGAGCTTACTGCCATCCTGCAAAACCATGGCAAGCCCGCCCTGGCGGGAATCGACACGCGCGCCCTAACCCTCCTTCTGCGTGCCCGCGGCGCCCAGAAGGCGTATCTGCACGCTTCTGACGAACCGCTGTCCGAAGACGAAGCGGTAGCCCGGGCGCGCACCTGGGAAGGTCTTGACGGCAAGGACTACGCTTCGCTGGTGACCACGGCGCAGCCATACACCTGGAACACGGAAGGGAAATTCCGCGTCGCCGTCTACGATTTCGGCGTCAAGCTGAATATCCTGCGCCAGTTGGCGCGGCACGACATCCAGGTGACAGTCTATCCGGCCAAGACGCCGGCGGCGGCAATCCTGGCGACTAATCCCCACGGCGTTTTCCTGTCCAACGGTCCAGCTGATCCGTCGGCTGTCGTATACGCCCAGGAGAACATCCGCGCCCTGCTGGGCAAGGTTCCCCTGATGGGAATCTGCCTGGGTCATCAGTTGCTGGGGCTTTCCTGCGGCGCCGAATGCGGGCGCCTGAAATTCGGACATCACGGCTGCAACCATCCCGTCAAGGATTTGAGAACAGGACAGGTTGTCATCTCCAGCCAGAACCACAATTACGCCTTGTCAAACCTGCCAGCCTGTCTGGAGCAGACGCATGTCAACCTCAATGACCACAGTTGCGAAGGAATCCGCCACCGGGAGTTACCCGCCTTCGGCATCCAGTATCACCCTGAAGCCGCCCCTGGCCCGCACGACGCCCAAGACATCTTTGCCGATTTTCTGAAGATGATGGAAGACGAGGTAAACCATGCCTAGACGCACTGACATCAAGAAAATATTGCTCATTGGCTCTGGCCCCATCGTCATCGGGCAGGGATGCGAGTTCGACTATTCCGGCGTCCAGGCCTGCAAGGCGCTGAAGAGCGACGGCTACAAGGTCGTGCTGGTCAACTCCAATCCCGCCACGGTCATGACCGACCCCGAACTCGCCGACCGCACCTACATCGAGCCCCTGACCTGCGACACCATCCACGAAATCATCCGTCGCGAACGCCCCGATGCCTTGCTGCCGACGCTCGGCGGCCAGACAGCCCTGAACCTGGCCATGGAACTCGACGAGCGCAAAATTCTCCAACGCTACCATGTCAGGCTCATCGGCGCCGAGGCCGATGCCATCCGCCGCGCCGAGGACAGGCAACTGTTCAAGGAGACGATGCTGAAAATCGGCTTGGAAGTCCCGCAGTCTGGCTCCGCTCACAGCGAAAGCGAGGCCGAAGCCATCGCCAGGACGATTGGCACCTGGCCGCTGATTGTCCGTCCCGGATTCACCCTGGGCGGCACAGGTGGTGGCATTGCGAACAATCCCGAGGAGTTCTCCACCATCGTGAAGCGCGGCCTGGATGCCAGTCTCAACCACGAGGTGCTTATCGAAGAATCCCTGCTGGGATGGAAAGAGTTCGAGATGGAGGTCATGCGCGACCGGAAGGGCAGCAGCGTCATCGTCTGCTCCATCGAAAACCTTGACCCTATGGGCGTCCACACGGGCGATTCCATCACTATTGCCCCCATCCAGACGCTGACCGACCGCGAATACCAGGAGATGCGCGACGATTCGCTGCGCGTGCTTGCGGCCATAGGCGTGGAGACAGGCGGCTCCAACGTGCAGTGGGCAGTCAATCCCGAGACGGGGCGGCGCATCATCATCGAGATGAATCCGCGCGTTTCCCGCTCCAGTGCCCTGGCCTCCAAGGCCACGGGTTTCCCCATTGCCAAAATCGCCGCCAAACTGGCCGTCGGCTATACCCTGGATGAATTGCGCAACGACATCACCGGCTCCACGCCTAGTTGCTTCGAGCCGGCCCTCGACTACGTGGTGACCAAATGCCCGCGCTTCACCTTCGAGAAATTCCCCTCCGCCGATGCGCGTCTGGGCACCCAGATGAAATCCGTCGGCGAGGTCATGGCCATTGGGCGGAATCTCAAGGAAAGCCTGCAAAAAGCCCTGCGCTCCCTGGAGACAGGCCGTTTCGGCTTCGGTGCGGACGGCAAAGACGCCAAGTACGAAACCGCCTCCGAGGAAGAGTTGGCGGAGAAACTGCGCGTCCCCAATGCCGAGCGCATCTTCTATCTCCGCGCCGCCTTCAAGCGCGGCTGGACGGTGGAAAGGCTCTACGAACTCACGAAAATCGACCGTTTCTTCCTGCGCCAACTCGCGGAACTCGCCGCCTTCGAGGACGAAATCCAGGCTGCCGGCACGCTGGCCGCAATATCCCCAGCCCTGCTGCGCCAGGCCAAATCCTTTGGCTACAGCGACAGGCAGATCGCCTTCCTGCTCCACGCCACGGAAGGCGAAGTCACGGCGCGGCGCCGCCAACTGGGCTTGCTTCCGTCCTTCTGCGCCGTCGACACCTGCGCCGGCGAGTTCGAGGCCATCACGCCGTACTACTACAGTTGCTACGCCGAGCATGGCGAGCCGCCACGCCACCACGACGGCAAGACCTCCATCATGGTGCTGGGCGGCGGCCCCAACCGCATCGGCCAGGGCATCGAGTTCGACTACTGCTGTTGCCACGCCGCCCAGGCCCTCCGCAAGGCTGGCTACGAGGTAGTGATGGTCAACTGCAACCCCGAAACCGTCTCCACCGACTACGACACCAGCGACAAACTGTATTTTGAGCCTCTGACGCTGGAAGACATCATGCACATCTACGACCGTGAAAACTGCGCGGGCATCATCGTCCAGTTCGGTGGCCAGACGCCCTTGAATCTGGCCCAGCAACTCAAGGAGGCGGGAGCGACCATCCTTGGCACAAGCCCCGAGGACATCAGCCGCGCCGAAGACCGCGACGAGTTCAAGGCCCTGGCCACGAAAATCGGCATCCTCCAGCCTGCCAACGGCATCGCCCACCAGCCCCGGGAAGCGATGGAGATTGCCCGGAACATCGGCTACCCAGTGCTGGTGCGTCCTAGTTTCGTCCTGGGCGGTAGGGGCATGGTCATCGTCCATCAGGAAAGCCACCTCGAGAAATTCGTGGAAGAGGCGGCAAAAGTCGCGGAAGGTCGCCCCATCCTCATCGACAGGTTCCTGGAAAACGCCATTGAACTTGACGTCGATTGCATCGCCGACGGCGAAACCACCGTCATCGGAGCCGTCCTGGAGCATGTGGAGCCCGCCGGCTGCCATTCCGGTGACTCCGCCAGCGTGACGCCACCACAGAACCTCTCCGCCAGCGTCCTGGACAAAATCCGCGAATACGCGCATGAATTTGCCAGCGCCCTGCATGTCAAGGGGCTCATGAACCTCCAACTGGCTGTCAAGGGCGAGGACATCTACATGATTGAGGTCAATCCCCGCGCCTCCCGCACAATCCCCTTTGTCAGCAAGGCCATCGGCGTCCATCTCGCGGAACTGGCAACCCTCTGCATGACAGGACGCAAACTTGCGGAACTCGGCTTCACCAAGGAAGTTTCCCTGCCGTATGTCGCCGTCAAGGAAGCCGTCTTCCCCTTCGTCAAATTCCCTGGCGTGGACATCACGCTGACGCCGGAAATGAAATCCACGGGCGAGGTCATGAGCCTTGACCGCGACTGGGGCATGGCCTACCTGAAAAGCCAGATTGCCGCCGGCAGCAAACTGCCGACGACCGGCAGCGTCTTCATCTCCGTCAAAGACCAGGACAAGCCGTCTGTAATCCCCATCGCCAAAGGCCTCGCCGACCTCGGCTTCGATATCTTCGCCACCTTGGGAACCTCCACGGCCCTCTACGAGGCGGGCATCAAGACCCACGCCCTCTTCCGTATCTCCCGCGGACGTCCGAATCTCCTGGACCTCATACAGGATCACGCCGTACAGTGGATTATCAGCACCAGCGAATCCGGCGCCGAAGCCATGACCGACGAGGTGCTTATGCGCTCCCGCGCCATCGCCGCCGGAATCCCCGTCACGACCACCGTCGCCGGCGCCGAGGCCGCCTTCGAGAGCATCGAAGAACTGCGCGAGTTCGGACACATCGAGGTCTGCTCCTTGCAGGAATACCATAACCTCAACCGCTGACAAAACCGTCCGCACGAAAACGTACACGGCGGTGGAGCTTGCGCCATACCCAAAATGTTTTTTCTGAATAGGATTTGACAACGCAAAAAAAAGAATTATCTTAAGAATAACCAAAACTGGCGGCAGGAACACCTGCGGCGACCTGCGTTCTACCGAAACGTCGGTCGCAGACATCACTGTCCAGTTTTTGACAAGTGACGCTGGGACAGCGCCGGTTTAACGCGGGCATCCGGAATCGCGATCCGGATGCCCGCACCTTTTATTTGCGGATGATGGTTATCCGGATCACTATTTTAATCCATGTGAACATTAGCCGTACCTCCTTTTTTCGCAGCCCTCATCTGGGTTATCCCCAAGAGAATTTCCACAAGCCGAGGGGTTTTGGCCAATGACGCCTGGGTGTCCTGCCGTCAGCAGGAATAATGTAGTCTAAATTCGATGATTGTCAAGCCTAGAATCTAAAAAAATTACGCTTGTATTTATAAGTTATAAAGTTATAAACTTGCATATAACTTTTATGGTCGGGTAAACTCTAACCCCACGGTATTTTCATGTTTGCCTGAATATGCATCTGTTTCGTATGGCGAAGAACCCTCATTGTCTGGAGACCACTTGGCCGTACTCGTTGAGATTCAAGAAAAAAAGCCAAGGAAGACTTGCAAAGTTTCCGCGAATGGTATATTATGTCATTGACGCGAATCTAGATTCGTATCTCACGTCGTGGGCACGACGGCGGCGGAGGGTCTCGTCGCCCTACCAAACGTCAGCGCGTATCATAAGGAATAACGGCGCGGACGGAGCCGAGCCATCTCGTGATTCCTTTTCACTCATCGCAGAGAGCAAGCAATGGAAATGTACTTCTTTTTTATTCTGCTTACTATTGTCGTCGCCATTCTGCCGCTTGCCATATTATGTGTATTGATTGCCGTCGCTTCGCGGCTCAATGACATTCACAAGAGCATGAAAAAACTCTCCGACGAACTTCAGGTTCGCCACCGAGACAGTCCATCCACGCAGAAAGTCACTGAAGTTCAAACTACAAAGGCCACCGAACCGGCAGCGCAACCAGTAAAAGAAAGCCCTCCTACTCCGGCCTCGCCAATTGTCCCGCCAAGTGTAAATTTGCCGCCGCCAACGGTAGTCACGGTGACTGTCCCCGAGCCTCCTATCGCAGCCAAACCAGAGGGAAACAAGCCTGCCAACATACCGGAGCCAGCCAACACGCAAGTGAAGCCAGCAAAGAAGGCATCGGTCGCGGTACAACCTGCGAAGCCGCGCGAACCATCCGCGCTCGAGAGACGTCTGGCCGCCCTGTGCAACTGGTGTGTCTACGGCAAGACCGAGGGAGTCGCCCTAGGCGAATCGGCAGAAAAACTGCTCGCGACGACCTGGTTGCTTCGCTGCGGCATTCTCGTCATTCTATTCACCTCCGTTTTCCTGCTCAAACTATCAATCGAAAAGGGCATACTGTCGCCCACTGGGCGCGTAGCAATGTCATATTTTGCAGGAGCCGCCTTATTGCTTTTCGGCCTCAACGGCCGTATGCGCAAGAACTATTGGAGCCTCGGGCAGGCACTGTGCGGCATAAGCCTGGGAGTTTTCTATTTCAGCAGTTTTGCGATGACCTCGATGTACCATCTGGTTCCGCCGCTGATTGGCGGAATTGTCATGTGCCTGACGACTCTGACGGCAGGTTTTCTTGCCGACAGGCTGAACTCCATGTCCATCGCCCTGGTCGCCCTGTGCGGCGGCTATGCGACGCCGCTTCTCCTGAACACAGGCGACAAGAATTTCCCTGGGCTCTTTGCCTATCTATTGTTGCTGGGCGTTGGCGTCCTTTGCCTTGCCTATCGGCGCAACTGGCTGCAACTCAATATGCTTTCCATGGCCTTCACCTACGGCATCTACGCCCTGGCCTACGACAAGCACTTTGCCCCCAAAGATTTCACAATCTGCCAGACGGCTCTCGTCCTGTTCTTTGTGCTCTATTCCACAATTGTCTTCCTGCACAATGTCCGTAAGAGGATTCCCGCCAATGCCCTGGAAATCTTCGGTCTGCTTGCCAACAGCGGTGTTTTCTTCGGCCTGTCCTGGATGACCATCAGCCGCATTGGCAACGGGGACAAGCTGTTTTTCGCCCCGCTGACGCTCGGCCTCGCGGTCTACTATCTGCTCCACGCTCTCGCCCTTGGCCGCCGCCGCGATGAAACCTCGAAGGCCCTGCTGCTGATTTTCTGCGCCCTCTCCGGGCTTTACCTGGCCCTGACCTTCCCCGTCGTCCTGTCAGGAAACTGGCTGTCGGCCGCCTGGTCACTGCAAGCCCTCACTATGCTCTGGCTGGGTCTCAAGCTCAAAAGCAACCTGGTCAAGAACTGCGGCTGGATTCTGTATTTCATTACCCTGATCCATCTCGCCAGCCATGAGTTCTGGCTCTACCAGGACATCAATCCTGCTGGGACCGCCTTCTGGAGCAATGTCATCTCACGTCTCTGCCAATTCCTGCTGCCAGTGGCCAGCCTCGCCGCCGCCGCCAAACTAACCATGCAGGAAACGTCTGCCCAGGAGACGGAGACGAACAAGGAAAAACAACCGCGTTGCCAAGCAAACATGCTTACTGGTCTCCTGTTGGCGGTGGCCTTCATGGTGCTTTTCCTCTTCCTGCGCTTGGAGATTGCCGCCGATTTGCGAACTTCCCTGACGGACTTCCATTTCACAGGCATCAATCTGGTGTGGATAGCCGCCTGCCTGACTTCTCTCCTGCTGCTGAAACGTGGCGTGCCTGGCTGGTGGCGTCTTTTCTTCTGCACGCTCATGGGGGGAACAATTATACGGATGTTCCTGGACTTCAATAACTACAAGCTATGGCGATGGGCTCTCCCCGATTTCCGTTGGTCAGCGTGCTTTGGCTGGCTCGGCTGTACTGCCATCCTGACCATCGGCTTCATGCTGTGCGGACGCCTTCTGCCCGCCGAAGGACGAGACCGCTGGCTGAATCGCGCCTGCCGCATAATCTGGCCTATCCTGTTGTTCGTGCATACAACCCGCGAATGGGGACTCATCATCAAGTACAAATTGCCTGGTCTGGCGGGCGGCGGCATTTCTGTGCTGTGGGCGATTTTTGCGTTCGTTCTGGTGTTCAGGGGCATTTCCCAGTCTCTGAAAAGCCTGCGCTATCTGGGCCTGGCACTGTTCACCGTAATTGTGTTCAAAGTATTCCTTTTCGACATGAGCCATCTGGAGGCGATTTACAAGGTCATCGCCTTCTTCGTGTTCGGCGTACTGCTACTGGGCGCCGCCTTCGTCTATCTCAAGTTCTGGCGTGGAAACACTAGCACCAAAGCGGAGAAACCATGACAAGATACCTTTGCCTTTTCTGCGGCCTGGTTGCCGCCCTGTCCCTAGCAACCATCGGCGGAGAATATTCATTTGCCTTGCCCGACAACTACTCGGATTGCCGCATCGCCGCCATAACCCTATCCGGAGAACAGTACAAAAATCTCGGCGGACATTCTGACTGGCTGCGCCTCTATGACGCCCAGGGCAAGATAATCCCCTGGGCTCTGGAGCACAAAAGCGTGAAGAACTCTACGAGAAAGCGTGTCCAAACCGCCATCAAAATCACCGAGGTACGCAAACCGTCCGATGGTACCCTGGAAATTGTTTTCAGCACTGCTCCGGACGCCATGCTCCCCGAAATGGCCATCCTCGTCTTCCGCACTGCCGTCAAGAACTTCGAGCAGCAGGTCCAGCTATGGGGACGCGCGGCTGACGGTACGGAACGTCCACTGGAAATGGACGGGTTCATTTTCGACAGCACGGACACGCTCGACGCGAGAAATCTCGAACTCAAGTTCTCACCAGGCCAGTGTCGTGATTTCCGGCTTGTGCTGTCCTCCGCCAGCCTGGAGCGCAAGTTGGCCTTGCGTTCCTTGTCTGTGACCAAGGAAGATGGCGAATTGAAACGCACGGACGAGAAAATGTCTTTCCTCGAACAACCGTTCAATGCCGGAAGCCTGGAACTCTGGAGCGAGCAGGTCGTAGATGACGGCAGTGTTCCCTTGTGGTCCCCCTTGTCGGTCCCGTTTGAAATCACGCAGCGCTCAAATGGCAAGACTATCCTGCATGTGACGCCCGGCGTTTATCCCCTCAATGCCGTGGAGCCAGTCTTCGAGGAAGACAACTACAGCAGGACGGTAACAGTGATAAACCTGCTCGCCGAGGGGAAGAAAACCCTCGGAACCGCGCGTTTGCGCCGTCTGAAAATCAGCGGTCTGTCCGAAAGTAGCACATCCATGCCGATTCCGGAAATCAGCGTCGGCGACTTGGAGATTGAGATTGAGGATAATGACAATCCGCCTCTCACGCCCAAGGACATTCTGGTATCCGTTCCGGTGTATCGCCTCAAGTTCATTGCGGAGCCTGCCCATTTTCCGCTCAGGCTGACAGCCATCCCCAATGCTGAAAAGCCAGTCTATGATGTCGATTCCATCATCGCCCTTGGCGGCAATTCAGTCAATATGCTTGAATTGCGACCTGACGCTTTCCTTGGCGAAACCATAGTCGCCAAAGTCCCCTCGGGAAAACTCCCCCGGATTTGGCTTTTCCTCGCCGTTGGCCTGGCCGTGGCCGCCATGGCTGTCGCCATCGTCGCCACCGTCAAAAAGGCAGAATAAATCGTCCTCCGCGATTATCCACGGGCGACGACAGTATGCACGGAGAATCGATTTCCCGAGCGTTCCCTTACGGCAACGCTCTCCAGGAGCGGATATTGCAACCTTTGCCCTGGAAGCGGGTCAGGATTTTCCGGGAGCCGGAAATCGGCTCGTCAAGGTCAAAGGTCACGGTCTGGAAATCGAACCAGTCGCCGGTCACGGGCGTTGTCAGCGAGCCGATGCGCTTGCCTTCAGGAGTATCCGTAGTATCGAGGAACTCGATGACGCCACCGGCGCGTTCGGGGTCGGCAGCGACGATGATTTCCACCTTGCGGACGGGAGAGCCGCCGAAATCGACCTCTCCCCAGAAGGCCTCGCCGCCAGGCTCTGCCTGGAACCAGTTCGTGACCTTGCGGTCATTGGACTGCGAGCGTCCCAAAGTGGGATACAGCGGCTTGTAGCAGTTCCGCAGCCAGGAAACGCTTTCCGCATTGAGCCATTCGCCGTTGGCACCGTCGAGCTTATTGCAATTGGCTTTGTCGGTGTAGTGTTCGAGGATTTTCCCATAGCCTCGGAAGGTGGCGATTCTGGCCAGCGTCGGGGCCAAACGCTTTGCTTCGGCAGCGGCTGGTTCTGACGGGCCGGCAACCCAGATTTCCGTCACGTATGGTTTCAGA
>Ga0310696_10009341_pt1 | contig 11357 bp, 5 predicted proteins | sample AusTroGonzalo_MG_4_FD_203885 | JGI IMG/M metagenome (GOLD analysis project Ga0310696, IMG submission 203885) | Bovine rumen microbial communities from tropical cattle in Woodstock, Queensland, Australia - Gonzalo_02 (v2) (version 2) | ecosystem: Host-associated > Mammals > Digestive system >...
GCTTAACTTTGCAAGTCACAGCTATTATCACGATTATATGGGACAGACCGACGAGGAGCATACAAACTATTTTAATGGCGAGCCGGTAGTATATCCCGCAGGCCGTATGACGCAGACGATAGCAAACGAGAGACCGAGGCTTAACGGTCTGTTCCCGAATGAGCGTATTCTTGCATTTGTAAAGCCGGGCGTAACCAAGCCTGACGGAATTACAACACAGCTAAGCACAGAAACAAGGCAGATGATAAGAGACCACTATATAGCTATGCGTGATACAGGCGGCGGCGTTGATACTATTCCGCCCGAAAATATTTATCAGGTCAAGAGCCTTATGGCAAAGGTCGGAGAATGTGAACTTGCCGATTGGCAGGCAGGTCTTACCTCTGCAATCAAGAAAAAAGGCCTTTTGGTATACCTTTTCCACGGCATAGAGTCAAGCGCGTCAAATATAACAAGTGCTAAGAGCGATGTTTCTGTACTGCTTGCTGATATTGGCGAAAAAGTCGCAGAGGGCAAGGTATGGAGCGCGAAGTTTGACGAGGCTATGCAGTATGCGGCAGAGTACGGCGCAAATCCCGTTGCGACGGTTACTGCCAATTATAACGCAAACAATATAATTGTTTCGGTAACCGACGAAATCTCAAGAATTGATACCGACGAAGTCGGTCAGTTCAAAGGCCGTGAGATGTACGATTATCCGCTTACCGTAAAGGCGCAGATTCCGTTTGATTGGGATTATGTAAAGCTTACACAGAACTATTATAATAGAGTGGAAATCGCAAAAACATTCGTTGAGGACGGCGTAAGATATGCTTATGTGAATGTAGTGCCCGATCAGGCGGCTGCTGTTCTTACCGAAGCGACATCAAATGATTATGTATCAACGATTTCTTACGGCGGAAGCGCGCTTGCGGGCTTTGATCCGGCGACCTTCTATTATAATGTAAGCCTGCCTGCCGGCACAGGCACAGCACCCGCAATCACAGCAAATAAAGGCGCTGTAACGCAGGCGACGCTTGTAGACGGCGAGGGCTCAGGCTTTGTAACCCTTAATGGAATCAAGTACGAAATACATTTCTCGGTTAAATAAGCAAAAAATTCTGTAATGCTTTGGGCATTACAGAATTTTTTGCAAAAATATGACAAAAACACTCCGAAATGTCAAAAATATTCTCTTGAATTTGAATTGAATTTGGTGTAAAATTATAGTAGATAATAATGTTGTTTTAAGGAATTTATATATGCAGGAATTTGACCTTCACACACCGCTTATGCGTGATTTTTTGGCGGACACAAACGAAAATTGCATAAAATACGCCGACGGAACGGCGGCTTTGGATAAGCCGCTTCCCGTAAGGCTTTCGTGGCAGGGCGAAAATCGTCATTTCAAGCTTAAAATCGCCGAAAATCCCGATATGACGGGCGTATGGGAGTTTGAAACGGACGAAACAAGCTATGATGTGTATAATCTGAAAATCGGTACTACATATTATTGGACGGTCGAGACGGAAATAAACGGCAAAACGGCACAAATTACAGATAGCGGAGCATTTGTTACGGTTGACGCTGCGCCGAGAATCATTTCTATCGGCGGAAAGGTGATAAATGCCCGTGATTTAGGCGGCTGGCATACGGCGGACGGCAAAAGGGTAAAGCAGGGGCTTTTGTACAGAATGAGCGCACTTGACGGTTTCGACAGCGACAAAACGGTAAGCTTTCTGACACCGTCCGGAAGGCATATAATGAAGGATCTGCTCGGAATTAAAACGGAGATAGACTTAAGAGTTGATCACGAAACCGAAGCAGAATATCCGCCCGATGGAAAAACCTCAAGCGTATTGGGCGAGGATGCCGCATATTATCACTGTCCGATACTTTTGGGCGGCGAAAATTATCTGAAAAGCGCAGATAGCATAAAAACGATTTTTCGCGTGCTTGCAAATCCTGACAGCTACCCGATAGTCTGTCACTGCGCGGTAGGCGCGGACAGAACGGGAGGCATGGCATATCTCATTTTAGGGCTGCTCGGTGTAAAATATGAGGATATTGTAAGGGATTATATGCTTACGAACTTCTCCTATCAGCAAAAATACCGTCCGCCCGTTAAGGGTATGTATGTTGAGGTTCTTGACGGCTACCGCGGCGCAACGCTTCAGGAAAAAATTTATAACTATCTTGCAAACGAGCTTGATATTCCGACCTCCGACCTTAACTTTATAAAAAATTATTTTACAGAATAAAGGAGAATTTTTATGAAAAAATTTATTTCGGCAGTAATAACACTGTCAACACTGCTTTCCTTTGCGGTAATTCCCGCACACGCGGAAGGGCTTTTGACCGAAAACTGGGCGCAGTATGAAAGGGGCTTTTATACAAGCTCGGACAAATTCAAAGAATGCTTGAAGGTGACTACCGATACAAGCTATGATGACGGACAGATCATCTCCGTAAGAATGGTAGCAAACACAAGCAGTAAAGTTACATCAACCAAAAATCCCGTTGCATACAAGTACGGCCAAAATGCGGCGGATTACGGCACGCATGAAAACGACACTGCGACCTATGCGCATATGAGGTTGTATCTTGCCACCTTTGACGATGCAAATCACAATATGTTCGATGATTTCTACCTTCGTATGGACAAGGACGGTACCGGTTCATCAAGAGACGCCTTTTTATTTGATAACTGGAAATGGGACGGCGAGGTTTACGCAGTAAACTATACATCATCTGCCGCCTATACCACAAAGGACTGGTGCGGAATACTAAAGCAGGGCTATAACGGCAACGGCCCCAGCGGCAGTACGGCGGCGGCTGACTGCGATTCGCCCACACGCGTTCTTTCGGACAGCGACTATAACAAGCTCGACATCATAGTTGAGTATAACAAGCAGGGCGGCGCAACAACATACCTTTTTGTTGACGGAAAATTCATGGCAGATTACTATGACTCAGGTCTTACCGACAAGCATTTTCACGGCATAGTTTTCAGGACTTTGGAAAATAAAACGCCCAGAAACAACAGCAGCTATATCGCGGTAAAGTTTGACCCGTCAAGAATAGGTCACAGAGAATACTATAATACCGAAAACTATATGGTGACTCTTGAGGATGTTATGCAGGATGCCGGCTTGGGCGCCGAAAATATCGACTCCACGATGATCTACAAGACAAAGGCGGGCGATCTTGAGTGGTATATGCCGGGCAATAATCAGGTTGCATATCATTATCCAAACAAGCTGATTGACGGAAGCACAGCAAGCGCAAGACTGAGGATCGGCGAAAACATCACATATTCGGGAACAGCGGCAACCATAACAGCCTCAAATACCGGCAGCAGCTATGAAATGGCGGCAAGGATGCTTGCGGGCTTCTATCCGATAAACGGAAAATGCGGCATAGCCTATGAAAGCTATCACCCGCGCGCAAAATACATAAAGCTGTCCTTTGACCAGACGATTTCAAATGACGGTATGTGGCTTGAATATGCGTCCTATTATTCGGGCAAGGTTCAGGCACTTCAGATGTGGAATAACGGCGGATATCTTGTGGCAGGGGTAGTCGGCAGCGGCGAAAATGTGACCTGCAACGGCGCGGGAAGCAAGCCGACAGCGACAATTACAGGCACAAATCATATCGACTGGCTTTTAGAACCCGATGAAGACAATAACTGCGTAAATCAGTATGTATATGTAAACGGAAAATGTGTAGGCAGCGGACATTTCGGAAACGAATATGCCGTAAGGATCAACGATATTATTTTAAGCACCAAAAACGGTGCCGGTACCGTAACCATCGATAACTGGTCGATGACCGTTTACAATGATACGGCGGAATTTGAGGACACCGATTTAGCTATACCTTCCAATGAAACGGAGGAAATAGCCGAGCCGAATTACGAAAATTACAATGTGTTCTTCAGCGAGAATTTTGAAGGGAAAACGGCATCCTCCCTTGCAAGCACATATCCGAGAACCAAAAGAATAGACAGCGGCACCTGCATATCATATTGGGGCTCTTGGGACAGTGCTTTGGCGACAGGCTTTAACGGCAGCAGGGGAATATATGCCTGCGCAGGTGTTGCAAGCAACAACAGCAGAACCCTTGAAGTATATGCTCCGACGGACGCTTCTCCACAAAAAGGTCTTGTAAATATACGATTCAATATAAAGCCGCAGGCTTCGCTTTCAAAGCAAAATCTGAGCATATTCCGTCAGGACCGCTATTCTGATGCAGATGACGGCGATAACGGTGTACTGCTCTTTGACAATGCCGATATAAAGGCTTATAAGGGCAGTTGGCTTGATGTCAATATCTGGATCGACCTCGATAACGACACATATCTGTACATAATTTCAAACACCGAAACCGAAGATGTTATAAAGCAAGGAAGAGGAACGCAGAAATTCAATAATGTGGGCGGCTTTGTTCTGAAGCTTAAAGGCTCGGACAGCGCAAAGGACTTTTCTCAGGTTGCACCGATAATCGACAATATCTGCTTTGCATCGGCAAATATACACGACAAATACGCTTTCGGGCTGAAGTCTTTTTCCTTCTCCGGTAGCTCTGCGGATATAAATTTTGAGGTCGGTGACAAAGTCAAAAAGCCCGCCGATGTGTATATGGCACTTTACGGCAGCGACAGGAGCGTAATGAAGGGCGTATCCAAGAATTCCGTGATCGTGAACAACGCCACCAAATCGGCATCCTTCTCGGTCAACAGCTCAAATGCCGAATCGGGAGATTTATACCGGTTACTGCTGTTTGACGCGGGTACGTTAAAACCGATTTTCGCAAGTATTGATTCCGACACAAGCATATATCCTGATGAAATCGGAGAAAATGTCGATCTCCGCACCTCGACAATGCGCGCGTTTTTTGCCGACAGCAATTCAAATTGCAGAAATTACGCCGACGGATCGATCGCGGCGGAGGAGCCGCTACCCGTAACATTCTCATGGCTTGGCGATTCGAACTGCAGCTATGTATTGAAGGTCAGCGAAAGCTCCAACATGTCAAATCCATGGACCTTTGAAACCAGCGAAAGCAGCTATGATGTCTATAATTTGAAGATTGCTACAAGGTATTATTGGACAGTTTCTGCGGTAAAGAATAACAGCACCGTTTATACAACGCCTGTCCAGACCTTTACAACGATTGACGCCCTTCCGAGAACTCTATTGATAGGCGGAAGTATAAGAAATGCAAGGGATATAGGCGGATGGAGAACGACAAACGGTAAAAGGGTAAAACAGGGACTTGTTTTCCGCTCAAGCGCGCTTGATACCTGGGATAACGATATGGACCGTCAGACTCTCTGCGTAAGTCCCGGCGGAATAAATACGATGAAAAACCTTTTAGGTATCAAAACCGAAATAGATTTACGCCAAGGTCACAGCAAGGAAGAAAACTTCCCCGACGGAAAGACAACAAGTATTTTGGGCTCGGGCGTATCTTATTATCAATGTCCTATGATAGCGGAAAACTTCTTTGCAAACAATTCCGCTGCCGTAAAAGATGTTTTTGCGATATTCGCAAACGCAAATAATTATCCCATAACCTATCACTGCGCGGTAGGTGCGGACAGAACGGGCTTTGTAACATACCTTTTGAACGGTCTTTTGGGCGTAAGCAAGGAGGATCTGACAAGAGACTATCTTTTGACAAACTTCTCTTATCAGTCAAAATACAGAGCACCCATAACCGACAGCTATGTTGCAACACTTGATAATTACACGGGTTCAACGCTTCAACAAAAGATTTATAATTACTTAAAAAATGAGATCGGCGTTCCGACGTCGCAGCTTGATTTTATAATCAATTACCTTACGGAATAAAAAAATTGTAGCCTGAAAGGCTACAATTTTTTTTGATTTAATTTTACGGAAGGACGGCATCCTCTGCCACAAGCTCCCAATTATCCAAATCCCAAATCGAGTCATGGACCGAATACCAGCGTGCGGGATTGAAGGTGTTTCCGTCATTCCTCGATACGATCCAGTCATTTGATGCGATGATATATTGTTCATGTGCGTATTTTTCGTCATTGTTAATTTCTATGCCGGTAAAGGGATTTACGGGATCATCAATAACATCTTTTGTCGCTATTGTCGGCACATCGGCGTTTGTCATAAACTCGTCTGAAACCTGAAATTCTCTGCTGTCAAAATCCTTTACCAAAAGGAGCGGATAATAGAATTCCAAATCGTTGACATTTTGCTGATTGAATATGTTTGTTGAGGAGCTGTCGCCAAATATCAGCTCCTTCATTTGCTCCATAGAAAAACCGTGGTCGGAAACTATGATAATTCTTGTATTGTCATAAACGCCTTGTTCTTTCAGGTAGTCAAGCCACTCGCCGATTTTCTTAAGCGCTCCGGCGTTATTCTGGAAAGAATAGACATGGTCGGTGCTTTCGAATGGAAGCGTTTTTCCGCCTGCAGAAAGCGATGTGCCTATCATGCCGTCAACTCTTTCGTCGTCAAAGCCTATATATGACGGGTCAGGAAACGCCGTATCGCTGTGCGTCGTATCGTTATCTATCATGATAAAGCTGCCTTTGTCGCTGTCTGCGGAGGTGATTTTAGTCAGATTTTTCAGTACATTGTACTGCGGAGTGCCCTCGTTTATAGTGTCGAACTGATGATAAGCGCCGTCATCATAAAGCTCCGACTGCATAAATACGGGAAAAATCTTAAAAAGACTGTGGCAGAAAAAGTTTCTTTGTCTTAATGAGATTATATCCGACCTCATATCGTCATCGAAAAACATACCCTGCGTTATATATGTTTCTATTTCGGGATATTCGTCATATATTGACAAGTCGGGTATTTCGCTGTAACCGGCATAGGGCGGGTCGCAGACGGTAACATTAAAGCCGTTCCGCTTGAACAAAACAGGCATTACCTTAAGCGCCTCGTTGTGTTTTTCCACCAAAGGCTCGTCATCTCTTTTGTTCATCTCGATCGGCGTATATTCATAGCCGCCGAATAACGCAGGAGAAGCAAAATTGGTATGACCGCCGAAGGACGCGGTGTTCGAATAGTAGGTAAATCCGGCATATTGCTCCTTCAATTCGGGATATTCCTCAAATATGAACGGTACATATTCGCCCATTGCTCTGTCGAGCATAAAAACTATGACATTTTTGTCATTTTTGCTCAAAGAGATAATGGAGTCCGACTTTTTAAAAAGGTGGGTTTCGTCAACCTGCGCTACCGATTGGCATATTCCGAACACATTTACGGAGGACATGACGCAAACGGCAACGGTTGCGATAACGATAAGCCCGCGGACAAACTGCAATTTCAGCTTTGATACGAAATATATCAAAGCTATAATAACGGCAAGAAAAACAAAATTTATCAGCTTTTCCTGCACCGAGAAGGAAATGGTGTTGCTGTAAATGAGGTTAGGCGATATCAGTCCCAGGCTTCTGCTGAAAAACATATAGTTCACAACAGCCAAAATACAGGTAACTACCAAAATTCTCTCAAAAATGACTTTTGCCTTATCGGAAAACAGGTGATAAAAGACGCCCATCCAAAGGATAAATGTGCCTGCGGCAATAAGAGCGGAACCTGCAATATACCATACGGGATGCAGATACACTCCCGAGTTCAAAAATTCCTGCGGTGAAGCGGAAATTACGGCAGATGGTATCAAAAGCCCAGTAAGCGAAGCCAAAAATACGGTGCAGGCAAAAAACAGCTTTTTGTTTGGCACACCTGAGATTTTCGGCAGGCTCTTTTTTCTTCCCAAAAATCCCAAAAGCTTCGGAACGCACATAAAAAGTCCGATTATAAGCAGCGGTGTGCTTCTTTCCGATGAGCCGCCTATCATATAAAACAGTCCGAAACCGACCGAACAGATGCCGGCTATTAAAGACAGGTTTATTAAATGTTTTTTCGGGTCTTTCAGCTTGTAAAAAATGGTTTTTACAAGTGAAAAAAGGTTGTTAAGCGTCCAATAGAATACCAATCCCGACGGCGAATTGTAAAGAAGAACAAGGAAAAATGCCGCCATTGCGTAAAGCTGTACCTTTGTTTTGGTTGCACTGTTCTTTGTGAAAATCACGGTAGAAATCACATTCAGGACGGTCATCAAAATGGGAAGTACATTTATTGAAATGCTCCCGATGGTAAGCAAAGCGTCCTGCGCGCCCAAATCTGCGATAGGCCCGAAGGAAGTTCCTTTAAGCAGTGACAGCCCAGAAAGAAAGCTGTATGCCGCAATAAAAAACGGGATTTCCAAAAACAGCGAGGTTGCGCTTCTCAGAGAATGGAGCGGACTGTAGTTGTTCTGACGGTAATAGGTCTGCAGCATCATAGTGCGCTCGTCGCCGTGGAAGGTTTTCTTGATATGTGCAACGCCCTTGCTGAGCTTTGCTTCGGTATCGCGCTCTTCCTCCTGTATTTTGTCGGCGCGGTTATAAAGGGGAAGAATAAGAAGGTTGATTGCAAGGCTTAAGGCAACTATCGCAAGCCCGTAATTATTTCCCACAATCCTGCAAGCATAGCTGTAAACTACTTCAAAAAGAATCTGCAGCGGCATAAACAAAAATGAATATATCATTGACATGACAGACATTTTACGCTTCCTCCTTTTTCGTCAGTTCAGCATACTTTCCGACCAGGTAATCGACGGTACTTTCAGCACCGTGACCGAAATTAGCCCAGGTTTCGCTACGCAAGATGCGACGGTTTTCGGCATACTTTGTATTTTCCAAGCAATCCTCGATTATTGAAGGTAATTGCTTCATAGTATCCTCAGAAAGCTCCGCGCCAAGCATGGGTAACGCCTTAAAGGTCCAAAGCTCATCGTCCAGCCACCACGCGTCATACGGGGATTTGTCAAACTCAGTATTTGTATATATAACGGGCTTGTCGTAAATGAGCGCAAACTCAAAAATAACTCCCGAAAAATCGGAAATCATTATGTCCGATTTTTTCAAAACCTCATAGTTATTCGCATCGTAATTCCAGCTTATCCGCTCAGAATCGGGGTAATCGGCAGAAAGCTTGTCAAGAAGCTTCTTTTCCGAGATGACCGATTGCGGATGCGGCCTTATGATTATGTTATAGTCCGTTTTTAACAGCTCCTCTATAACGCGACCGCCGAATTTTGCAAAAATGGCGCTCTTGCCCCATGAAGGCGCGATCAAAACCGTCTTTTTCGCAGAGGAAGGCTTATCCGTATCGGCGGCGAGCTTGGAAGCCATTTCGTCCATATACGGCAAACCGACCAATTTCAATTCCTTTTCGGGAAGACCGCGGAGCTTTTCCAATTTCCGCACCTGCTCTATCTGGTAGTCGCCCGAAAGCAAAATTGCGTCATAGTAATCTATTCCGAACATACGGTATATCGTAATATCGCTTGCGGCATGAACTATATGAACATAGAAGCTGACATTTTTAGAACGCTTCCACTGATACACATCAAGTCCCGGAGTTGTTGAAATCAGAATCACGGCGTCGAGGAAATTGAGCTTTGAATAGGGCTTGTTTCCCGTACCTATGAATTTTGCCTTGACGTGAGGATATTCGCTTTTGAGCGCAGGGTCATCGGGAGAGGCGGTCATATAGGTGACATCGATTCCGCGCTTGTCCATTTCGCGACATATAGGCTCAAAATTCTGCCAATATCTTTTGTCGTCGGAGAATATGACAAACGGGATTTTTGCATCTATAACATCCTTGCTTTTTCCGCCGCTTGCCCAAAAACGCATTTTTGCCGCCCAACCTCTTATCAGATAGTTTGCGGCGCCTATTACGCCAAGCAGTATGGCAAAAAGCATACTTCCCGTTCCCGGGTCTATATAAAGTCTCATTTAATTTCCTCCTTAGTCAGATACCATATATCATAGGTTAAATATAAAATCACAAGTATAATCCATATCGACCTGTATGCGAAAGATTCAAAAGCGCGGTCGGAATATGAAATATTTATCAAAAAGTGGATAATAAATCCCGGAAAAATGCTGTGCGTTCTGTCTCTCAGCGAAGAAAGGCATAATCCGACTGCGAACACCGCGAAAAGCCGTATAATCAACCAATCAGCGCTTGGCAGGCTGCATATGTGCAACGCGGCAAATACCGCATTTGAAAGCACCGTACCCGTTTTTTTTGAAATCCCGAAGCTCTCCGCAATTTTTGAGGGAAGTATGCCGCGAAACAGCAATTCTTCAGAAAAGGCTGTAGTAAAAATCATAAAAGCGGATATTAAAATCTGATGTTCCGCAATGTCACCGTCATAAAAACAGACATTTATTATCGGGATGATAAGCAAGGCGGCAATTGAAACCGGAGCTTTTTTCAGGTCAATCGGGAAAGACACGCCGTATTTTTTCAATTTTTTCTTCCTTGCAAGGAAGAAAAGAAAAAATGACAGAAAAAGTGTCGTCGCGAAAACGGTTATAATATGCGGTATTCCGACCGTTTCCGACAATTTTTCCGAAAAATAAAAGCTTATTCCGTATAGTAATACAAAAATTGACAAAATAAGCATTTTTTACCTCTATTACGATGTTTTTTTACAGAAACGGGCAGTCAGCCCGTACTTAATCAATATACCATATCCTTTAAAATATGTCAATAGTGCCGTATCAATAAAACCGCTTGACAAGCCCTTGATAATACAATATAATTTATGTGTGCTTATAAAAAGGAAAGGGATTGATATTTTGAAACTCACAAGAGAAGAATTTGATATTTTGTCGGAAATTGCGGTTTCCAAGAGGAAAATGGGCAGTAGAGCCTTGATGGCAAAAACGAAATATTCATCGGAAAAGGTAAATGATGTCCTTAAAAAAATCAGTAAGAAAAAATATATTGAAAACGGCGTAATAACCGATGCGGGACTTGCGGCATTAGAGCCGTATCGCGTAAAGCGCGCGGTATTTATAGCGGCGGGCTTTGGCTCGCGAATGGTACCTATAACCTTAAATACGCCGAAGCCGCTTGTCAGAGTCAGGAAAAAGCGGATAATCGACACCTTGCTTGATGCCTGTATAAAGGCGGAAATCGAGGAAATTTATATTGTAAGGGGACATTTATGGGAACAGTTTGACCAGCTTTTATACAAATATCCCATGATAAAATTTATCGAAAATCCGAGATATTACAAGGCAAACAACATTTTTTCCGTAATGCTGGCGGGAAAGCTTGTTAAAAATGCCTATATTCTGGAGGCCGACCTTTTTGTTTCCAACCCTGATATCATAACGAAATATCAGTATAGCTCAAACTTTTTGGGTATAAAGGTGGACAAAAGCGACGACTGGTGCTTTACTATGAAGGACGGCTACATAGACAGGATGTGCGCCGGAGGAGAAAACTGTTATCAGGAGGTAGGCATCG
>Ga0310696_10009342_pt1 | contig 11357 bp, 8 predicted proteins | sample AusTroGonzalo_MG_4_FD_203885 | JGI IMG/M metagenome (GOLD analysis project Ga0310696, IMG submission 203885) | Bovine rumen microbial communities from tropical cattle in Woodstock, Queensland, Australia - Gonzalo_02 (v2) (version 2) | ecosystem: Host-associated > Mammals > Digestive system >...
TTCAGATCATTAAAGCCAGTGCATGGTGTCCTCATAGACGTTGATATAGTCCTGAGCGCTGCGCTCCCAGCTGTTGTCGCTCATCATAGCGCGCCACATCAGCTGATGCCAGCCCTGATCGTCATAGATACCGGCGAGCGCACGCTTGACGGCGTTGCACATATCGGCGATATCATAGTTCTTGAAGGTGAAGCCGTTGCCGTAGTTGTCGGCGCTGTCGAATACGCTGTCCTTCAGGCCGCCTACCTCGCGTACTACCGGGATAGTACCGTAGCGCAGGGCGATCATCTGTGACAGGCCGCAGGGCTCCTGCTTTGAGGGCATCAGGAAAATGTCCGCGCCGGAGTAGATCTTGCGCGCCAGCTCGGGAACAAATCCGTGGCAGGTGCATACTCTGCCGGGATAGAACCACTGCATATCGCGGAAGAAATTCTCATATTCCTCATCGCCTGAGCCGAGGATGACAAACTGCATCTTGTGATTGTTCAACAGATCACGCAGACCTCCGCGAACCAGATCCAGACCCTTGTGGGCTACCATACGGGTTACCATAGCTACGATAGGAGTATCCCAGCTCTGCTCGAGACCCAGGCGCTCCTGCAAGCGGCGCTTACACTCACCCTTGCCGCGCATATCTTCCTTAGTATAATTGCAATAGAGCTGATAGTCGGTGGCAGGGTCATAGCTCGCGTTATCGATACCATTGAGTATTCCGCAGAGCTTGTAGTGGTTGTTGATCAGCGCGTGGTGCAGACCGTGGCTGTACCAGGGATCCTTGATCTCCAGCGCATAGCTGGGAGATACGGTGTTGACACGTGTGGAGCAGAAGATAGCTCCCTTCATCATGTTCAGCTTGCCGTCCATCTCGAGTATCTTAGTCTCTGTTGGAGGGATACCGACGCATTCGGTGTTGACTTCCCAGCCGTACTTGCCCTGATACTGGATGTTATGGATGGTGAACAGTGACTTGATGTTATGATACCACGGGTTCTTGGAATAGAAGAGATAGTAATATACGGGTACAAGGGCTGTCTGCCAGTCGTTGGTGTGGATGAGATCGGGATGGAAATCGATATAGGGGAGCATCTCGAGGATAGCGCGTGAGAAGAAAGCGTATCTCTCGGCGTCATCATAGAAGCCATACAGCTTGTCGCGCTTGAAATAATACTCGTTATCGATGAAGTAGTATGTGCAGTCGTTCCATCTAGCCCAGAACAGACCGCAGTACTGATGTCTCCATGCAACCGGTACGGTGAAGTTGGTGATGAAGTTCATCTGGCACTTCAGCTCGTAGGGGATAGTGCCGTACAGAGGCATAACTATACGGCAGTCGTGACCTTTTCGACATATAGTATGGGGCAGAGAGCCGGCTACATCAGCCAGACCGCCTGAACCTGCGAAGGGGTTAGCTTCGCTCGCGCAGTAAAGAATTTTCATACATTCTTCCTCCTTGTGTGTTAGTTTAGTCGTGTGCGAATGGTCGCTGTATATTTCTCAGCTGTTAACTGATGTTATACGATGGATTTCTTAGCGATGTACATCGGATAGTTTAGGCTGCCCTGCAGTTTGGAACCGCGGCTGACGGTAACGTCCTTATCAACTACGATGTTGGTCAGCTCTGCGCCTTCGCCGATGACGCAGTCCTGCATGATGATGCAGTCTTTGATGACAGCGCCCTCGCCGATATATACGCCCTTAGAGATGATGGAATTCTCAACAGTGCCGTTGATAGCGCAGCCCTGAGCGATCAGCGAGCCCTTTACATGACTGTCGAGGCCATAGCGTGAGGGGGCATCGTCGCGCACCTTGGTATAGATCGGACGGCGTATATCGAACAGGCGATATCTGGTATCTCTGTCCATCAGCTTAATGTTAGCGTCATAGTACTCCTTGACGGAGCCGATGATCTCGCAGTAGCCCTGCAGCTCATAGCCGTATATCTTATAGCGGTCTGAAGCCTTCTGCAGAACGTCTCGTACAAAGCTGTACTTCGACTCGGACATAGCCTGACGCACCAGACTCATCAGAACGGCCTTGCGGATTAGGATAACGCCGATATTCAGCTTGCACTCGTCGTCTGATATGGGAGAAGCCATGATCTTTGTGACCTTGCCGCTGTCGTCAGTGTCGATGATGCAGCGGAAGTCATCGGTGATCTCTACTACTTTTCTGCGAGTATAGATGAAGGTGATGTCTGCTGAGTTCTTCTCGGCAAAGCTGTATACCTTTGAGTAGTCCATGTTGTATACGCAGTCGGAGGGGGAGAGCAGGACATATTCTTCATCACCGTGCTCGATATAACCGTGCAGGTTGAACAGAGTCTCTACAATGGTAGAGAAGCTGTGTTCGCCATACGGCGGCAGGATGCTAAGACCGCTCCTGCGGCGAGCCAGATCCCACGCGGAGCCAGAGCCTACGTGATCCATCAGCGACTGGAAATTGGACTTGGTCACGATGCCGATATTATTGATGCCCGAATTGGACATATTTGAAAGTGGGAAGTCGATCAGGCGATACTTACCGCCGAAGGGTACGGAACCGGTGGTGCGGTAAGCGGTGAGCTCGGGAAGGTTCTTTTCGTTAGTATTAGCGAAGATGAGACCTAATATTTTGTTACTGGCCATGCTTACACCTCCATATCCTTATCGATCATTGCTTTGACCGGTACGGTGACTCCCTCTCCGATCTTTAGCCCGTCGCCTACTACGGTGATGCCCCAGTCGTCGCGGTTGGGGATCTCGGTAGGATTAGCGCCAACCTTGGCATTTCTGCCGATGACGGTATTCTCACATACTATGGAGAACTGTACATTGGCTCCCTCTTCGATCACCGCGCCAGGCATGATGATGGAAGAGTTGACTGTAGCGCCCTTACCGATCATAACGCCCGAGAAGATGATGGAGAACTCGAGGTTGCCGTCTACGTTGCAGCCGTCTGAGATAAGCGAGTTCTGGATGTTTGCGGTATCGCCGACATGGTGAGGCGGCATCATGGGATTGCGCGAATAGATGTTCTTGAGGTCTAGCTGGAGCTTGGGATCCAGCAGGTCCATATTAGCCTCCCACAGGCTGTCGATGGTTCCGACGTCCTTCCAGTAACCCTCAAAGGGATAGGCGACCATCGTCTCGCCCGAGTTGAGCATCAGGGGCAGAACGTCCTTACCGAAGTCGTTGTGCGAATCGGGGTTCTGAGCATCCTTGATCAGATAATCTCTGACGGTCTTCCATGTGAATACATAGATGCCCATCGAGGCGTTGGTGCTCTTGGGGTGAGCAGGCTTCTCTTCGAACTCATAGATAGTGTTGTCTGGGTTGGTGTTGAGGATGCCGAAGCGAGAGGCCTCTTCCATAGGAACGTCCATAGCCGCTATAGTACAGGCGGCGTTCTTGGACTTGTGATACTCTATCATATCGGCGTAATCCATCTTATATATATGATCGCCGGATAGTACTACGATGTATTCGGGGTCGTAGCGGTCTACGAATCCGATGTTCTGGTAAATAGCGTTAGCCGTGCCGGAATACCAGTCGGAGCCTTCTTTACTCTCATAAGGCTGCAGACAGGTCACGCCGCTGTGCATACCGTCGAGATCCCACGGCTGACCGTTGCCGACATACTCGTTGAGCTCGAGCGGCTGATACTGGGTCAGCACGCCAACAGCTTCTATGCCGGAGTTGATGCAGTTAGAGAGAGGAAAGTCGATGATCCTGTACTTGCCGCCGAATGGGACCGCAGGCTTCGCTATCTTCTTGGTCAGCACACCGAGTCTGGAACCCTGTCCGCCGGCCAATAGCATAGCTACTACTTCTTTTTTAGGTACCATTTTTACCTCCATTACTATATGCTGAACCCCGAGTGAGTCGGGGCTCAGTATTTTTAACTATAATTCTTACATAGAATTATTTTTCTTCTTTTTTCTCAGCTTTTTTAGCCGGAGCCTTCTTTGCGGCAGGCTTCTTAGCAGGAGCGGCTTTCTTTGCGGGAGCCTTCTTCTCGGCTGCCTTCTTGGCTTCAGCTTCCTTAGCGGACTTTTTGGCTGCGCGAGTAGCGGCTGCCTTCTTGGCGGCTGCCTTACGCTTCTCGGCTGCCTGCTCGGCGGCGATCTCCTTCGGGCTCTTCTCCTTAGCGGTGCACTTGAGATACAGAGCGCTCATGGGCGGCAGGTTCAGACAGATAGATTGCTCAAAGCCGTGCATAGCCTCGCCGTCGGAGTGGATGTTGGTGCCGTTTGTCTTACCGGTACCGCCGTACTGCTCATCGTCGGAGTTGAATATCTCGGCATAGGTGCCGTAATCCGGTACGCCGATAAAGTAGTTCTCTCTGTACATGGGCTGGAAGTTGCAGACCACGATAACGTTGTTGCCGTCCTTGTCAATACGACGGAAGGCGATAACGCTTTGCTGATAGTCGTCATGGTGGATCCAGTTGAAGCCTTCCCATGTGAAGTCGACCTGATGCATGCAGGGAGTAGACTTATAGAACTCATTGAGTGCGCGGAAGAAGTCGTTGAGCTTCTTATGCTTCTCAAATCCGAGCAGACCCCACTGCAGCTCTTCGGTGCTGTTCCACTCGTCGAACTGACCGATCTCGGCGCCCATGAAGGTGAGCTTCTTGCCCGGGTGAGCCATCATGTAGGACATAAATACGCGAACGCCTGCGAACTTCATATCATAGTCGCCGGGCATCTTATTGATCAGCGAGCCCTTGCCGTATACTACCTCGTCATGCGAGATGGGGAGCAGGAAGTTCTCGGAGAAAGCATAAAGGAACGAGAAGGTGATGCTGTTGTGGTGATAGGGTCTCCACAGCGGATCGAGTGACATGTAAGAGAGCATATCGTTCATCCAGCCCATGTTCCACTTGTAGTCAAAGCCGAGACCGCCGTCGGATACGGGACGGGATACCATAGGCCATGATGTGGACTCTTCAGCTATCATCATAACTGTGGGATGATGCAGGTGAACAGCGGTGTTCAGTCTCTGGATGAATTCAACAGCCTCGAGGTGCTCGTGACCGCCGTACTTGTTGGCTACCCACTCGCCGTCTCTGCGGTTGTAGTCGAGATAAAGCATAGAGGCTACCGCATCAACACGGATGCCGTCTACATGATACTTGTCCAGCCAGAACATAGCGGAGGATACCAGGAAGGAGATCACCTCGTAACGGGCATAGTCAAATACATAGGTGCCCCATTCCTTGTGCTCGCCCTTGCGGCTGTCTTCATACTCATAGCAGTGGATGCCGTCAAAGCGTCCCAGACCGTGAGCGTCCTTCGGGAAGTGAGCAGGTACCCAGTCAAGGATAACGCCGATACCTTCCTGGTGACATCTGTCGATGAACTGCATGAACATCTCGGGAGAGCCGTAGCGCGAGGTGGGAGCATAGTAGCCTGTTACCTGATATCCCCAGGAACCGTCAAAGGGATATTCGGTCATGGGCATGAACTCGATGTGGGTGTAGCCCATCTGCTTTACATAGGGGATGAGTTCATCGGCGAGCTTCTCATAAGAGAAGGTGTTGCCGTCGGCATATCTGCGCCAGGAGCCGGCGTGTACCTCGTAGATGTTTACGGGGTTCTCAAAGTGGTTATGCTCCATCTTATACTTATACCACTCTTCATCATGCCACTCATACTTATTATAGTTATAGATGATAGAGGCGTTGTCGGGACGGGTTTGGGTGTGGAAAGCGAAGGGATCGGACTTAAGAATCTTCTCAAACCACGGAGTTTCTACACAATACTTGTAGATAGCTGTCTCGCCGAGGTTGGGGATCCAGCACTCCCATACGCCGCCTTCAGAGATCTTGTACATGTAGTTAGCCATCTGATCCCAGCCGTTGAAGTCGCCGACTACGGATACTGTCAGAGCGTTAGGCGCCCACACGCGGAAGATGGTGCCTTGTACGCCGTCTTTCCAGTAATCGTGCGCGCCCAAAAAATCATAGGCTCGTACAGCGTCGCCGCCGTGGAACAAATCAAGAGGGAATCTCTCGTCGTTTAATACATAGTTCATAATCTGACTCTCCTTATATAAGAATTAGTACATAAATATACAAGGATATAATACCAAATATTTCAGTTAATTTCAAGCAAAAACAGAAATTAAATTCCAAACTTTTAGTGCATTTTTTATAAAATCTGCTAATGGACTGGGCATTTTACACAACCGAGAACACGTTTTTCATGTTATATTTACAAAAGGAACTTCGATTTTTCTTTAATATCATGATAGAGTTTCGTCGCAAAAGGATCGCCAGCAACGTCATAAATGTATTTTTTAATTCTTAATTAGAAATTATGCCTTGACATTTTGAGGCTCCTATATTATTATAGATAAGGATGTGATAGTAGCGGTAATATGCACTGTTACGTCTTGAGTCCCGGGGCTAACCGAGCCGGGGATTCATACTCTTTTATTAGACTCTCTTAGAGAGCCGTTATATATAGATATTTTTAGCTTATTACCATTCTCGCTTCCGCTAAGCGGATACTACAGATTATATGTGTCGGCTCGCCGGCATCATTTGGTGATACAAAATTGAATATCTGAGTAACGGCACCGTGAGTTGAGTTTGATCAGGAAGAATCAAATCAAGGAGGTGTCAAGAATGGATGCTTTGAGTATTATACTCATCGTTGTCGGCGTTTTGGTAGGCGCAGGTATCGGTATTGTTGTAGGCAGCAAGTACCGCAAGAAGGTCGCCGAAGCTGAGATCGGCAGCGCGGAGCAGGAGGCCAAGCGTATCGTCGCTGATGCGATGAAGACCGCTGAGGCTCGCAAGAAAGAAGCTATCCTTGAGGGTAAGGACGAGGTCCATCGCCTGCGTAATGAGAGCGAAAAGGAACTGTCCGACCGCCGCAAGGAAGTACAGCGTCAGGAAAGACGTATCCAGCAAAAGGAAGAGACCCTCGACCGTAAGCTCGACAATGTCGAGAAGAAGGAAGAGAAGGTATCCAAGAAGATGAAAGAAGCCGAGGACAGACTCGCCGAGGTGGAAACAATCAAGAAGAGTCAGTTTGAAATGCTTGAGAGGATCTCGGGCTACACTATGGATCAGGCTAAGGCCTATCTGCTTGAACAGCTCGAGCAGGAGCTCAGCCACGAGAAGTCCATGAAGATCATGGAGTATGAGCAGCAGCTCAAGGATGAATCCGACAAGCGCGCTCGCAACATTATCTCACTCGCTATACAGCGCTGCGCCGCTGATCAGGTGGCAGAGGCCACGGTTTCGGTAGTTCCGCTGCCCAACGATGAGATGAAGGGCCGAATCATCGGTCGCGAGGGCCGCAATATTCGCGCTATCGAGACACTTACCGGCGTAGACCTCATCATAGACGATACGCCCGAGGCTATCACCCTGTCGTCGTTCGAGCCCGTACGCCGCGAGATCGCTCGCGTATCGCTTGAAAAGCTCATATCCGACGGCCGTATACATCCGGCCAGAGTCGAAGAGATGGTCGAGAAGGCTCGCCGCGAGGTGGAGGCCAGCATCAAGCAGGCCGGCGAACGCGCCGTGCTGGACGCCGGCGTGAACGGTCTGCATCCCGAGCTTGTCAAGATTCTCGGCAGACTCAAATATCGTACCAGCTACGGACAGAACGTCCTCAATCATTCGCTTGAGGTTTGTTATATCTCCGGCATGATCGCTTCGGAGCTGGGACTGGATCCTACCGTCGCCAAGCGCGCAGGTCTGCTGCATGATATCGGCAAGGCTCTCGATCACGAGATCGAAGGCAGCCATGTTGAGATCGGCGTAGACGTAGCCCGTAAGTATAAAGAGAGCGACGCTGTTATCCACGCTATCCAGGCTCACCACGGCGATGTCGAGGCTAAGACCGTCGTAGCCTGTATCGTACAGGCGGCTGACGCTATCTCCGCAGCCCGTCCCGGCGCGCGCAGAGAGAACCTCGAGAACTATATCAAGCGTCTGCAGAAGCTCGAAGAGGTAGCATCGTCCTTCAAGGGCGTTGATACATCTTTCGCTATCCAGGCAGGCCGTGAGATCCGTATCATGGTCAAGCCCGAGCAGGTCAAGGACGACTCCATGGCTTCGCTCGCTCGCGATATCTGCAAGAAGATCGAAGAAGAGCTCGAGTATCCCGGCCAGATCAAGGTCAACATCATCCGCGAATCTCGCGCGATAGATTACGCAAAGTAAGATCAAACAGTAAAAGCACTGCTTCAGCTGCAGTGCTTTTTTGTTGCGTTAGTTATTATAATCCCATACAGGAACGTATCTTTTGTCCGCGCTCGCCATATCCTGAGCGTAGCCGTCGAGCTTAAGCTCACACAGCTTGTCCAGCACCTTGTCGTACTCGCGCTTGGTTATCCTGCGGTTGATATCTGGGTGATCCGCGGCGCGCCCTGCAGGGAAGTACTGAGCCATCAGACTGACAGGGATATCTGTGCCGAATTTCTCTTTTATGAGTTCCAGTACGCCTATGCTGTTGCGCACGTGCGACGGTAGGATAAGATGCCTGATTATCACGCCGCTCTTGATTATGCCGTCGTCTGTGATAGGACTTCCGCACTGGCGTATCATCTCTGATATAGCGTCTACAGCGGTCTTAGTGTAATCTGCGCAGCCGGATAATCTGAGCGCAAGAGCGTCGTCGCTGTATTTGAAATCGGGCAGATAAATGTCGATGATCCCGTCCAGACGCTTTAGCGACGATACCTTATCGTATCCCGAAGAATTGTATATCAGAGGTATTGATGGGCGGTATATATCCAGACTCTCGAGTATCGCGTCTATGTAGTGGGTAGGGGTGACGAACTCGATGTTGTGCACTCCCATGTCCTCAAGACGGCGGTACTCTTCGCTCAGCTGATAGGGGTTTATCACAGCGCCGATATCGCCTGAACTTATGTCATAGTTCTGACAGTATACGCACCGCAGGCTGCATCCGCAGAAGAATATCGTGCCTGCGCCGCGGCTGCCGCTTATGATCGGCTCTTCATCATAGTGAGGAGCTATCCGGGCTATCTTAGGCAGTTCGCCCATACGGCAGTATCCAAGGCTTTTACTGCGGTCGATCCCACATTCTCTGGGACATAGATTGCAGAGCAAAATATCACCGCCTTTCGATGTTCTCGGACTATTATACCACATAGAACTCTCGAAGAAAAGGCTCAAATATCGCCGCAAGTTAGAAAGTCGTCTACAGCCTGCTCGAAATGCACCGGATCCAGATCTTCGCGGTTGAACAACACAGCCAGCTTCTCAACCTTTGTCCGGTTCAGAGAGATATCACCGATGATCCTGCTAAGCTCTCCGTCTATGAACAGAGCTATCCCATAGCTTTCATAATGGCCGCAGGCACGGTTATAGCAACTCTGTGTATAAATCCTGTATTCTTGCATAGGATGACCTCATTTGTGAAAGATATTCGCTATAACGGTGAAATATTAGCACGTATCCAACCGCATTGCAAGCATTTCTACAATATTGTAATCAACATTACAGGAAGCGCCAAATTCCTGCTGTTTTCATAACACGGATTCAACTTTTTTCGACGCTTGCGATCTTGATGATTGACAATAGCCGACGTATGCTATATCATGAAGTCAACTGATGAAATATCGGATTAATAACAGGGTTTTGGTATATATATATGGAAAACATGATTTATGTAAAAGATCTTAAAAAAGAATTCAAAAAAACTATCAAGGATCCCGGTTTCAAAGGCGCTGTCAAAGCGCTGTTCAAGCCCAAGACAGAGATAGTCAAAGCTGTTGACGGCATATCGTTCGAAGTACCTAAAGGTGAGATACTCGGTTTTATCGGTCCCAATGGCGCAGGCAAGAGCACCGTTATAAAGATGCTGACCGGAATATTGATGCCCACCTCAGGTGAGTGCATCATCAACGGACAGCAGCCGCAGAAGGATCGTAAGAATTACGTCAAAGAGATAGGCGTAGTGTTCGGTCAGCGTACACAGCTCTGGTGGGATCTCGCCCTGCGTGAGACGTATGCTGTTCTAAAAGAGATATACGAAGTTCCGGATGACCGCTACCGCAGCAGGATGGCGTTCCTCAACGAAGTGCTCGAGCTGGACGAATTCATCACCAGTCCTGTTCGTACACTGTCGCTGGGTCAGCGCATGAGGGCCGATATAGCCGCCTCGCTGCTCCATTCGCCTAAGGTGCTGTTCCTCGATGAGCCTACTATCGGTCTTGACGTCGTGGTAAAGGAGAATATCCGCAACGCGATCCGTAAGATAAACGCCGAGGAAGGCACTACCGTCGTCCTGACTACCCATGACCTGGCGGATATCGAGCAGCTTTGCGAGCGCATAGTGATGATAGACAAGGGCAAGAAGGTGTTTGACGGACCGATAACAGAGCTTAAGCGCAATTACGGCGACGCGCGTACCCTGCGATTCGAGCTGGTCAACGCCGAAGATTTCCGCTCGCTGGATTACGGCAGGCACTTTAAGTTGAAAGATGATAACATCAAAGCCGAATGTGAGAAGAACAGCGTCAAGGTGAGGTTCAATACCGCCGCTGTGTCGGTCGAGAACGTGATCTCTTATACACTGGCGACCGTCCACGTCAAGGATCTCAGCATCAAGGATGTGGAGATTGAGGAGATAATCAAGCGCCTGTATACTCGCGAGGTGAGCATATGAGCCGATTAAAGCGCTTTTTGCGTACCTATACGCCGTTCACCAGAGCCGGAATGCAGGAGATGGTGGCGTATCGCGTCAACTTCATCTGCTTCTTCATAGGCGAGATAATGTCCGCCTTCATCATGTATTTCGTATGGAAGGCGGTATTCCTCAGCTCGAAATCTGAGACTTTCATGGGCTTCTCAATGGAGGATATGGTGGTTTATCTGTTCATCAGCTTCCTGACCGGATATCTCACATACTCTGACGGAGCTTTCGCTGTGGGCGAAGAGATCATCGAAGGATCGATAGCCATGAGGATGATAAAGCCGTGTTCCTTTGAAATGTGCTTTTTGTTCCAGGAGCTCGGCAACCGCCTTGCCGGAGCCGCTTTGATAACCTCTCCGCTTTTGATAGGGGGAGTGGAGATATACCGCTGGGTTGTTACCGGTACTGTCAGGTTCAATATAGTATTGTTTCTGTTGTACGTCCTCAGTATGATTATCGCCTATATGATATCGTTCTATTTCAACGTTATCTACGGCTTTATGGCGTTCTTCTTCAAGAATCTGTGGGGCACGACACTTGTAAAAGAAACTCTGGTCAACTTTTTGTCCGGAGCCACCATCCCGTTGGCGTTCCTGCCTCAGGGGCTGGCTATGGTTCTTAATTTCTTGCCGTTCGCGTCTCTGTCATACACTCCCGTAATGATATATATGGGTATGTATTCGCCTGTCGAGATATT
>Ga0310696_10009346_pt1 | contig 11354 bp, 9 predicted proteins | sample AusTroGonzalo_MG_4_FD_203885 | JGI IMG/M metagenome (GOLD analysis project Ga0310696, IMG submission 203885) | Bovine rumen microbial communities from tropical cattle in Woodstock, Queensland, Australia - Gonzalo_02 (v2) (version 2) | ecosystem: Host-associated > Mammals > Digestive system >...
GGACGAACCCCGACCAGCTCATGAGGTACATGGAGCGCATAGTTGACGGGAAGGCCGGCGACGGCACGGGGCTCATCTACGGGCTCGGCCACGCCGTCTACACGATATCCGACCCGCGCGCCCAGCTGCTGAAGGAGAAGGCCCGCGCGCTCGCCAAGGAGACCGGCAGGCAGGACGACATGCACCTCTTCGAGATGGTCGAGGAGTTAGGGCCCGACATCATACGGTCGCGGCATCCGCGCGCGGAGGACATCTGCGCGAACGTGGATCTCTACTCCGGGCTCGTGTACGACATGCTCGGCATACCAAAGGACCTCTACACTCCTCTCTTCGCTGTCGCGCGCTGCGTGAGCTGGTGCGCGCACCGCATGGAGGAGCTCGTGAACGCCGGGCCGATCATCCGTCCCGCGTACAAGCCGATCTACCGTCCGAGGAAGTACGTGCGGCTGGTGGACAGATAAAGGATGGACATGAACGAAAATAACAGGACATGGTGGGCGACGGCGCCCGTGATGTGGTTCGCCTTCGTCGCGGCGCTGCTCGTGACCTGGGCCGTAATGGATCCGGGCGCGCTCGTGCGCGCGTTTGACCAGGACGGACGCTCCCCGTTTGAGCTTGCGACGCTGCCGTTCTTTGCGGCGATCATACCGTTCGTATGGTGGAAGTGTCCGTTCACTGGCTCGCGCCGCAGGCGCACGATCCTCTGCGCGGCGGTCTCGCTTGTCGCGCTGATGGCGATAGTGAAGGAGACCGACCTCCACAACCTCGTGCTGCACCACCTCTGCCCGAACCTCGTCGGCGAGGACGGCAAGCTCATCCCAGGCGTCCTGCTCAAGCCGAATGGACAGCCCCTCACGGGCACTCCCTTCAAGGCGAGGTTCCTCACGAACTCCGCCGTGCCGCTCGGGGCGAAGGCGTTCGTCGTCCTCTACTTCGCGTCGTTCTTCGGCGTGTTCGCGGCGCTCCTCGCGTACTTCTCGGTCCCGTTCGTCAAGGGAGTGTTCTCGCTCCATCCGGTCGCGTGGTCGGTCGGATGCCTCGGCGGATCTGGCGTGCTGGTGCAGGTCGCGGACAGGCTCCCGTCCTGGCTCGACCACGCCCACGGGCTGGAGAAGTCCCCCGGCGCGGTGACGTCGGCGCAGTCGCTCTGCACCGCGCTCGAGGAGGGCGGGGAGATGATGATCGCCATCTTCGCCCTCCTCGCGATATGGCAGTCCTGGCGCATCAACAACAAGGGCAATGGGTAGGAAAGTTCTTTTCTGGGGCCGTTTCGACCACGGCTACTCCAAGAACCGGGTGAACGCGGCGGCGTTCCGTGCGCTCGGCTGGGAGGTTGACTACTTCGACGTGAAGTGGTGCTGCCGCCTCGGCGACGTCGAGGCGTTCTTCAGGGGACTCGGACGGCGTCCGCGCCCCGACCTCGTGTTCGTCCCGGTGTGCCGCCAGCGCGATGTCGCGGCCGCGTGCCGCTGGGCGCACAGGCGCGGGATAAAGGTGCTGTTCGATCCGATGATCTCGGCATGGGACAAGAAGGTCCTCGAGCAGCGCAAGTGGAAGACCGATGAGCCGCGCGCAAAGCGCCTGCTCGCGCGCGAGCGCGAACTTATGGCGATGCCCGACTTCATAACTTGGGACACGTCCTGCCACGTCGATTTCGCGGCGGAGTATCTCGGCGTCCCGCGCGACAAGATGTGTCCGCTGTTCACGGGAACGGACGAGGAGGTGTTCAAGCCGGTTGGGGGACAGGATGAGCCTTCGTCCGTCTTCAAGGTCCTGTACCATGGCGCGTACCTGCCGCTGCACGGGACGGAGGTCATCGTCGAGGCGGCGAGAAAGACGCAGGACCTGCCGATCCAGTGGGACTTCCTTGGTTGGGGCGCGTACAAGGCCGAGACCGAGGCGAAGGCCGCCGGACTCGGCAATGTCCGGTTCCTCGACAAGGTCCCGTACGTGAAGGTACCGGAGGTCATCTGTGCGCACGACATCGTCCTCGGCGTGTTCGGCACGACGGCGAAAGCGTCGCGCGTCATAGGGAACAAGGTTTACGAGTGTATGGCCTGCGGCCGCCCGACCATCAACGAATTCTGTACGGGGTATCCTCCGTCGGCGAAGGACTGCAAGGCGATTAAGTTTATCCCGGCGGGCGATCCGGACGCGCTCGTCAGGGCCGTCGAGGAGTACCGTAAGGACTGGGCGAACCGCGACATGTACTTCCGCGAGGCGCGCGCGTTCTTCGAGCGCGAGCTTTCGATGAAGGTGGTGACGTCCCAGCTTTCCGACATCCTTGCCAGGCTTGGATTGGGATGAACGTGGCGGGCTACGCCATGATCCGCAGGGGATAGATGGCATGGTAAACGAAATCGTAGAGGTAAAGTGCGATCTCGGTTCGTTCCGCGTCAGCCTTGTCGGGGCGCAGGTGACGAGCTGGATTCCCGCCGGCGGAGAAGAACGGCTGTTCATGCCGGCGACGCCACCGTGGGGAGAGGAGGTGCACGGGGGAATCCCGATCTGCTGGCCGTGGTTCGAGCGCGGTGCGGAACCATGGCAGCCGATGCACGGCGTGGCGCGCTATTTCCGGTGGAACGTCGTCGAGCGGGCGGACGGCTTCCTTCGCCTCTCGCTCGCGTCATCCGACGAGACGCGGCGCGTCTGGCCGCACGACTTCGTCCTTGACTACACGGTTTCGCTTGGAAACGGCAGCCTTGCGTGCCGCCTTGCGGCAAGGAACACGGGTAACGCGCCTTTCGAGGCCAACGATGCGTTTCACCCTTACCTGGCGGTTCGCGACATAGAGAAGAGCCACATCAACGACGAGTCGTACTTCACGACGCGTCCGCAGCACCTGTCGCGCCGGGTTCCGGGTGCGGTCGAAAGCCATGTCCTGCATTCTCCGGACGCATCTGGCGAATGTCGCCAAGCCTTGCGAATCTCCGCGAACGGGCACGACGGATGGGGATTCTGGAACCCAGGCGAGGACCAGACGCCGAAGCTGAAGACGATTGCCCTGGACGACTGGCGTCGTTTCGTGTGCGTTGAGCCAGTCAAGCTGGGAAAGTATATTCTTGCGCCTGGCGAGACGCGGATTTTCGAAATGACGCTGGCGATCTGAATGGGTTTTTGCTATAATCTTCACAATGGAGAAGACAAGGACAACAACGTACGGCGTGGCGGACTGCGCCATGGGATGAAATGCTTCTTCCGCTGTTCATAGAGTTTGAGGGCCGCAAGTGCCTGATCGTCGGCGGAGGCGCGGTCGCCGTCCGCAAGGCGCGTTCGCTCGCTGCGGCGGGTGCGCGCGTTTGCATCGTCGCGCCGGAGGCGGACGCCGCGCTCGCGTCCATCGCCGGATGCGACATTGCGTTCCGTACCTTCGTCCCGGAGGACGTGCAGGGCTGCGCCCTTGTCGTCGTCGCGACCGACGACCGCGATCTGAACCGCCGCGTCGCCGACATATGCCGCGAACGCGGCATCCCAGTGAACGCCGTGGACGATCCGGCGAACTGCACCGTCCACTTCCCAGCCGTGTGCCGGAGGGGGCCTATCACCATCGCCGTATCGAGCGGCGGGACGTGCCCCGTCGCCGCGAAGGTCGCACGCGACCGCGCGGGCCGCTCCATCCCGGACGGATTCGTCGCCGCCGCAGAGCGGCTTGGCGCGCGCCGCGAGGAACTGAAGAAAGAATACCCCGATCCGGGGGAGAGGATGAGATTCTGCGAGGAGGAACTGAAGGAATGGAACGTCTGAGGAGATTGAGGGCGACCGACGCAATTCGCGCCATGATCCGCGAGAACCACGTCCGTGCCGACGAGCTGATATATCCGCTGTTTGTGAGGGAGGGAACCGGCGAGCCCGTACCCGTGCCGTCGATGCCTGGCGTGTTCCAGTACGCCGTGGATGGTCTGGACGGCATAATCGACAGCATTGTGGAGTGCGGCGTCAGGGCCGTGTTGCTCTTCGGCGTGCCGTCGAAGAAGGATGAGGTCGGCAGCGGTGCGTATGCCGAGGACGGCGTGGTGCCGCGCGCGATTCGCGCAATCAAGGCGCGTTGTCCCGACTTGCTCGTAATCGCCGACGTGTGCCTCTGCGAGTACACTTCGCACGGACACTGCGGCCTCGTCGATGGCGGACGCGTCCTGAACGACGAGACGCTTCCGTTGCTTGCGCGCTCTGCGGTCTGCTACGCGAAGGCCGGGGCGGACATCGTCGCACCGAGCGACATGATGGACGGACGCGTCGCGGCGATACGCATCGCGCTTGACGAGGCGGGCTTCAAGGACGTCGCGATCATGTCGTACAGCGCCAAGTTCGCGTCTGCGTACTATGGGCCGTTCCGCGACGCCGCGCATTCCGCGCCGCAGTTCGGCGACCGCCGCACGTACCAGATGGATCCCGCGAACGGACGCGAGGCACTCAGGGAAGTCGCGGCGGACGTGCGCGAGGGGGCGGACTTCATCATCGCGAAACCCGCGATCGCGTACCTCGACGTGCTGAAGGCGATATCGGGCGCGACGGACCTCCCCATCGTCGCGTACAACGTGAGCGGCGAGTACTCCATGGTCAAGGCCGCCGCTGCGAACGGATGGATCGACGAGCGCCGCGTCGTGATGGAGAACCTCGTCGGCATGAAGCGCGCGGGCGCGAAGATGATAATCACGTACCATGCGCTCGATGCCGCGCGGTGGATCGCGGAGGAGGGCTGAACTGGTGGAGGAGAAACGCTCAAGGGAGCTTTTCGAGCGCGCGAGGCGCGTCATGCCGGGCGGGGTGAACAGTCCCGTCAGGGCGTGCGCGAGGGTTGGCAGGACGCCGCGCTTCATAGTCCGTGCCGCAGGTTCGCGCATCTGGGACGCCGACGGCAACGAGTACATCGACTATGTCGGCTCGTGGGGTCCGGCGCTGCTTGGCCACGCGCATCCAGAGGTCGTCAAGGCCGTCCGCGCCGCCGCGTCCGACGGCCTTACGTACGGTGCGCCGACGGAGCGTGAGGTCGAGATGGCGGAGCTTCTCCGCGAGCTCGTTCCGTCGATGGAGGTGAGCCGCATGGTCTGTTCCGGCACGGAGGCCGTGATGAGTGCCGTCCGCGCCGCGCGCGGGTTCACGGGTCGCGACGACATCGTTAAGTTCGACGGATGCTACCACGGGCATTCCGACGGAATGCTCGTCCGCGCCGGGTCCGGCGCGCTCACGCAAGCAGAGCCGGATTCTGCCGGAGTACCCGCCGATTTTGCGCGCCACACGCTTGTCGCACCGTACAACGACGCGGAGGCCGTTGAGCGCCTGTTTGCCGCGAACCCCGGACGCATCGCGGCGGTCATCGTCGAGCCGGTCGCGGCGAACGCTGGCGTCATCCTGCCGAAGCCGGGGTTCCTTGCCGCGCTCCGTTCCATCACGGAACGCCATGGAGCACTTCTCATATTCGACGAAGTGATCACTGGATTTCGTCTTGCCCTCGGCGGCGCGCAGGAGTTGTTTGGCGTGAGGCCAGACCTCACTACGCTCGGCAAGGTCGTCGGTGGTGGAATGCCGGCGGCGGTCTATGGCGGACGCGAGGACGTGATGCGCAAGGTCGCCCCGGATGGACCTGTCTATCAGGCGGGGACGCTTGCGGGGAATCCGCTTGCCACGGCTGCTGGACTTGCGACGCTACGCATTCTGAAGCGCGATCCCGGAATCTACGCTCGCCTCGCCGCGAAGGGTGCGCGGATTGCGGAGACGATTAGGCGCGCGGCCGGCGACAGGGTGGAGGTCGCGCAGATTGGTTCGCTGCTCGGCGTCTCGTTCGCGGGCGATGCGGAGGCGGTTTACCGCGAGTGGTATTCGCATCTCCTCGAAAGGGGAATTTACGTCGCGCCGTCGCGCTTCGAGGCGATGTTCGTCTCAAACGCGCATGGTGAGGACGACATCGAACGGACGTGCCGCGCAATGGAGGAATTCTTCTGAAGTTCCACTGCACAGGTGTGAGCCACCGCGACGCGGGTCTGGACGTGCGCGATACGGTGACGTTCTCGCCCGAGGCGGCGCAGCGCTTCCGCGAGGCGCTTGCGGCGTTCGGTGTGACGCAGTCCGCCGTACTCTCCACGTGCAACCGCTGTGAGGTGTTCTACTGGGGCGACGATGGCGCTGCCAAGATCGTGGAGCGGCTTTTCGTCGCGGAGTTCCAGTCGGTGGATATCTCGAAGGTCATGCGGACGCGCATAGGCGACGACGCGCTCACGTACCTGTTCAGGATAGCGTCTGGGCTTGAGTCGATGATCCTCGGCGAGTATCAGATACTTGGGCAGGTGAAGGACGCCCACGCTGCCGCGCTTGCGTCCGTACATGTCGGCAAGGAGCTTGACCGCATCCTTCGCGATGCCGTGACGTGCGCGAAGAAGGTGAAAACTGAACTCGACATCGGAGCTGTCCCGCCGTCCGTATGCCGTGCGGGGATGGAGATCGTAGATGGGATGTGCGGCATCGCGGGGAAGCGTGTGTTCGTGATAGGGAGCGGGCGGACGGGGACGCTCGCCGCGAAGTTCGCCATGCGTCGCGGGGCGTCGTCGATCTCCGTCTGCAACAGAAGCCCGGAGAGGGCGCGGCGGCTTGAGGCAGAGGTGGGTGCTAAGGTCGTGGACTACGTTCTCCGCCACGAAACGGCGGCGGAGAGCGACATCGTGGTCTCCGCCACGGCGTCGCCGCACACGATCCTGCATGCGGAAGCGCTTCGGCTCTCGCATCCGGTGGTGTTCCTCGACCTCGCCTCGCCGCGCGACGTCGATCCCGCCGTCTCGGAGAATCCACTCGCGCGGCTCGTCAGCATCGACACGATAGGCGAGCTCGCCGCCGGCGACCGCCGCGAGCGCGAGCGCCTGACCGCCCGAGGAATGGAGATCATAACCTCGGCCGTCTCCGTCACCTCGCGCTGGCTTCGGCATCCGCAGTCTTGCGGCCTGTAGTGAAAACCATCGTGGATTTTGGTATAATTCATGTAGCCGGTCCGAAGGTGACGGTCTGGCGGCAACAGCAAGCGGTCTCACCGACAACATAAAGGGATAGGGAAAGATGAAGAGAAGCATGGCAATGGATGGAGTGCGGGGAGCGGTGGTTATCGCCGCCGCCGCGATGTGCGCCTCGGCCGCCTTCGCGGCGAACGACAGCATCAAGAACGGTGTCCACGGCTACACGCCGAAGCGGTACGTCCAGCCGAAGGAGCCCGAGGTGCTCGAGCGCCTCGAGTGGTTCAAGGACCAGAAGCTCGCGCTCATGATGCACTTCGGCATCTACTCCGTTGCCGGGCTCATGGAGTCGTGGCCGCTCAGCGACGGCGACGCGAAGTGGTCGCGCAGGGCGATTGACTGGACGAAGGACTCCGAAGAGTTCAAGCGACAGTACATCGGCCTCGCAAAGTCGTTCAACCCGATAAGGTTTGAACCGACCAAGTGGGCGAAGGCCGCGAAGGAGGACGGCTTCAGGTACGTCATCTTCACGACGAAGCACCACGACGGGTTCTGCCTCTTCGACTCGAAGTACTCCAATTTCAAGGTGACGTCGCCGGAGTGCCCGTTCTCGACGGACAAGCGCGCGGACATCGTGAAGGGCGTGTTCGACGCGTTCCGCGCCGAGGGGCTCGGCATCGCGGCGTACTTCTCGAAGCCCGACTGGCACAACGAGGACTACTGGGAGGGATGCGGCGTCGGGCGCACCGTCAACCGCATGCCGACGTACGACGTGAAGAAGAACCCCGACAAGTGGGCGCGCTTCCGCGAATACACTAAGAACCAGATCATAGAGCTCGTCCGCGACTACGGCAAGATTGACGTCATCTGGCTCGACGGCGGACAGGTCCAGCGGCGGTGCGGGCTCGACATCAACATAGAGGACATCATCGCCGAGGCGCGCAAGTACAACCCCGCGCTCATCTCCGCCGACCGCACGGCAGGCGGAGCCTGCGAGAACGTCATCACGCCGGAGCAGTCGATCCCGAAGGAGCCGATCGCCGTCCCGTGGGAGAGCTGCATCACGATCGGCAGGTGGTGGGGCTACCACTTCGAGGACGAGTACAAGAGTGTGCGCAAGATCATCCACATGCTCATAGACGTCGTCGCGAAGGGCGGCAACCTCGCGTTGAACGTGGGGCCGCAGCCCGATGGCCGTCTCCCGCACCAGGCGCTGGAGCGCATGGCGGCGCTCGGCGCGTGGCTGAAGGTCAACGGCGAGGCAATCTACGAGACGCGCCCGCTGCCTCCGTTCAGGAAGGGCGACTGGGCGTTCACGCGTAACCGCAGGACAGGCGCGGAGTATGCGATCCGCCTCTGGAAGGAAGGCGAGTCCCAGACGGGCCGCCAGACCGTCCCGGGCGTCGTGGCGACGAAGGTCGTGCATCTCGGTTCCGGATGCGAGGCGCAGTGCGCGACGCAAGGCGACGGAGTCACGTTCGACCTGCCCGTCGGATTCAAGGCCGACGCGAACGCCGACGTGTTCAAGATCGTGAGGTAGGGGGGGACGGCCATGCGGACAGGACGCCTTGTAGCCATCCTTGCGGTGGCCCATGCCGTTGCGGGATGTGTCGCGACTGGCCGCCTCAACATGGTGAGCTACAACATCCGCCATTGCGCCGGTCCGGACGGAGTGGTTGACATCCAGCGTGTGGCGGACGTGATTGCGCAGGAGAAACCGGACTTCGTCGCGCTGAACGAGGTGGACTGCCGGACGATGCGTTCCGGCGGTGTGGACGAGGCGGCGGAGCTTGGGCGGCTCACGGGTCTCCACGCGACGTTCGGGAAGGCGATTCCATATTCCGGCGGGGAATACGGAAACGCCGTCCTTTCGCGCGAGAGGCCGCTCTCGGCCCTTGTCGTGCCGCTTCCCGGCAAGGAGCCGCGTGCATTGCTGCTTTGCGAGTTCGCGGACTTCTGGTTCGGAACGGCGCACCTCGATTTCGGCAAGTACCAGCTTGAGGCCGTGGAGGTGATACGCGGGGCCGTTGCCGAGAAGGCGAAGGAGAAACCGGTGTTCGTCACGGGCGACTGGAACAACGTGCCGAAGTCGAAGACGCTTGATGCCATGCGGGAATTCATGACTATCCTCTCGAAGGAGGACGGCCTAACGTTCCACGGGTTCAAGGAACATCCGCCGGAACACGTCTACTGCATCGACTACATCGCCGTGGACAACGCGCACGCGAACCTATTCGCCGTCCGCGAGACGCATGTGACGTCCCATCCGAAGGTTTCCGACCACAACCCGGTCGCCATATCGCTGGAGCGCTGGGTTCCATAGCGTCAGGCACCGATCATGGCATGATGATACGTAGATATGGAACAGGTTGAGCTATTGTCGCCGGCGGGCGATTTCGAGACTGCGCTTGCGGCGTTCGCCGCAGGGGCGGACGCAGTGTACTGCGGCCTTGCGGACTTCTCCGCGCGTGCTTTCGCGAAGAACCTGTCCGAGGACGAGCTGCGCTCGCTTGTGGCTTACGCGCGCGCGAAGGGCCGCAAGGTGTACGTCACGTTCAACACCGTGCTCGACGAGGATCAGATCGGCGATGCGATCAGGACGCTTGCTCGCCTCGACGACATCGCGCCGGACGCGCTGATAGTCCAGGACCTCGGCGTCGCCCGCATCTGCAGGCGCCACTTCCCCTCGCTCGCCCTCCACGCATCCACCCAGCTCGTCGCCCACAACCTCGAGGGTACGCTTGCCCTCAGGGACCTCGGGTTCTCGCGCGTCGTCCTCGCCCGCGAGCTTTCGCTTGCCGAGATCGCGTCCATCGCGAAGCGCTGCGGAGGCCTCGAGCTGGAATGTTTCATCCACGGCGCGCTGTGCTACTCGCTTTCCGGGCTTTGCCTCTTCGGCGCGATGGAGAAGGGCCGCAGCGGGAACCGTGGCAAGTGCCCCTACTGCTGCAGGCAGGCGTGTCAGGGACGCTATCCATTCTCCATGAAGGACCTCCGCCTCGACGTGGACGCGCGGAGGCTCGCGGACGCGGGCGTCGCCTCGCTGAAGATCGAGGGGCGGATGAAATCCCCGCTGTACGTCGCGAGCGTGACGAAGCATTATCGCGAGATACTCGACGGAAGCCAGAGGACAGTGACGACTGCGGACCTCGAGACGGTGTTTTCGCGGCGGACGACGGAATTGTACTTGAACGGGCCTGCGGCGGACGTGATTGATCCGGTTTCGCTCGGACATCTCGGAACTCCCATCGGGACCGTGAAGCGCGTCACGAAGGACCGTGACGGACGCGCCTGGCTGAGGTTCCACACGATGCGCGCTTTGGAGAGGCACGACGGACTCCAGTTCGCCGCGCCGGACGGCGGCAAGCCGATCGGGTTCGGCGTCGGCGAGATGCGGCAGGCGATTTCCCGCGCCAACGTCTTCGAGGTTGCCGCAGGAACGGACGTCGAGGTGCTGCTCCCGGCGCAAGGGTCGGACGATGCAGCCATCACGCCGGGGATGACGGTTTACTGTTCGATGTCGAACGAGGTCAAGAGGCGGTTCCCGATTCCGGCGTTCCGTCCGAGCGACTATCCAGGCGGCAAGCCGGTCGATGTGCGCGTCGTCCTTTCGGTGGGCGAGATCGCGGCCTACGCGACATACGGCGGAATCGAGGTGTCATGTTCGGTGAAGGGAGAGTTCGGTCCGGCGAAGAGTCCGGAAAAGACATACGCCGCCGTGGAGAAGGCGTTCTCCAAGCTCGGCGGGACTGACTGGAGCCTCGGCGGGCTCACGCTTGTGGACGCCGACCGGCTCTTCGCCCCGATGAGCGCGCTTAACGACCTTCGGCGCGACCTCGTGGAGCGACTAGACGCCGAGCGCGGCAAGGCGATGGACTCCAGGATCGAGGCAGCGAAGGAGGCCGAGCCAGTGCCGGACGCCGATCCGTTCGCAAAGGCGATACGCACGGTGAAGGTGCGCGTGGGGCAGAGGATTCCGGCGGGAGACTGGGACGAGGTGATCGTTGCGGTCGGGTCCGGTACGTCCGCCGAGGACGTGCGTGGGACGGTAGGCGACTGCGCGTCCGCGATTCGCCTTGCGTTGCCCGTCTACAATCCCGAGCCGGAGTTCGGGCGATTGCGCGTGACTGTCAAGCGCCTCGCCCGCGAGGGATTCCGCAAGTGGGAGGCGAGCGATCTCGCGACGCTGTCCCTGCTGAAGGCGGCGGGGGTCGATGACGTCACGGCGGACTGGACGCTCTATGCGTTCAACACGCGCGCGCTCGCGTCGCTTTCGGAGCTTGGCGTCAGGCGGTTCGTGGCGAGTCCCGAAAACGGACGCGAGAACCTGCGGCGCCTCGCGGAGAGCGGATTCCCCATCGAGTTCCTCGCGCAGCAATCGACCCCGCTCTTCATCTCGCTGACGAAGCCTGTGGCGGA
>Ga0310696_10009347_pt1 | contig 11354 bp, 9 predicted proteins | sample AusTroGonzalo_MG_4_FD_203885 | JGI IMG/M metagenome (GOLD analysis project Ga0310696, IMG submission 203885) | Bovine rumen microbial communities from tropical cattle in Woodstock, Queensland, Australia - Gonzalo_02 (v2) (version 2) | ecosystem: Host-associated > Mammals > Digestive system >...
TTCCACCACCGAACGGGAACCCATGCTTTCTTCCTGGATGCCCAGCAGGCGGTTGAACAGCTCACCGCTGCGCCGCGCCAGGCCCGATGCTACCGACAGGCGGTTGAGCAGATGACGGATTTCCGGCTGGAAAATAATGATCACCGCCAGTACGCCCACGTCGAAGATGGCATTGAGCAGCACGGTCATCATGCGCATGTTGAGGGCCGATACCACCACCTGCAACAGCAGCAGGAACACCAGCACCAGCACGATGTTCAGGACGGTGGAATCGGCACGGATGCTCCGGATAAGGAAGAAGATGATGAGGGCCACCATCAGGATATCCAGCACATCTGCCCAGCCGAAACTCAAAATACCGAATATGCCCAACACTTGTAACATACCATACAAAGGTAAGCATTAAATGCGGGATGCACAAATTAGCGCAGGATATCGTTCAGGATGCTGGAGGCGGCTTCCCGGGCGCCCTCGCCAGGCCCCTGGATCACCAGCGGATAGGGATGGAAGGCGCTGCGGATGATGATGGCGTTTTCCGTGCCGCGGAGGTAATAGGCCGGATGCACGGGCGGCACATCCCGGATGCCGATACGGGCCGAGTACCCGTCTTCCGTCTTTTCCAGCGACGCCACATAGCGGCGGCGGAAACCCTGGCTTTCGGCCCGGCGGGTTTCCCGGGCCAGGGCGGGTTCGGCCTTTTCCAGCGCCCGGTAAAAGTCCTCCAGACTGCCCTGGAAGTACTCCTGGGGCACCATAGGGGTAATCTCCACGTCGGCCTCTTCCAGCGGAACGCCGGCTTCGCGGGAGAGGATAAGGAGTTTGCGGAGGGCATCCTTGCCGCCCAGGTCCAGCCGCGGGTCGGCCTCCGTGAGCCCCATGGCCTGGGCACGGCGCACCAGGGAGGCAAACGATTCGCCGCCCGGCCGATAATCCCCCAGGATCTGGTTGAGCGTACAGGAAACCACGGCCTCGATGGAAAGCACCTCGTCGCAGCTGTTGGCCCCGCGGGCAATGGATTCCAGCACCGGCAGGGCCGCGCCCACGGTGGTTTCGTAGCGCAGCGCGACGCCGTTTTCGCGGGCCGCCGCCCGGATGGCGGCATAGTCGGCATAAGGGACCGCAAAGGAGCGGCGATTGGAAGAAATGATGCCCAGCCCGGCCTGCAGGAGGTCGGGGTAGCGGCGGTACAGGGTCTCGCTGTCGGTCAGGTCCACAAAGAGCGCCCCCCGGGTGGCCTCCGACAGGATGGCATCCACGTAGTCTCCCTCCCGGTTCAGGACGGGATGGCCGCCCGGATCCATGCCGAAGCGGCGGCTGTTGGCCCGGCCCACGATGCGCAGCACCTTTCCGGTGCGTTCCTGCACCCGCGGGGCCGACTGGGCCACCATCTTGAAGAGGGCCTGGGCTACGGCGCCTTCGCCGGCTACCAGCAGGTTCACCTCCTCCGACGGCAGCGTCTGGAAAAAGGCCCGGTGCAGGGCCCTGAGGGCGGTTTCCAGCACGGCGGGACGCACGCGCAGGTTCAGGCTGCCGCCATCGGCCTCCATCTCCAGGGCGGCCACGCCGGCTTCGCGCAGCGCTTCGTGGGCGAGGGGGAGTCCCTCCTCACCGGAGCCGGTCCCCACCACGCGGATCAGGTCCCCGTCCGAAGCCACGCCAATCCAGCGGTGGCTGTCGGCTTCGGCCCCGATGACGGTGAATTGCCCGCCGGGGGCAAAGGTGTTGCGGATTTCGATGTCGATGCCGGCCGCCATGGCAGGCGCCACCGTGGGCGCATACAGCACCTTGGCGCCATGCGAGGCCATATCCAGGGCCGATGCATAGGACATCCGGGGAACGGTGTGCGCGGCCGGGACCTGCTTGGGATTGGCCGTCATGATGCCGGGGACATCGGTCCAGATCTGGAGCGATTCGGCCTGGACGGCGGCGGCGTAGAGGGCCGCGCTGTAGTCGGAACCGCCCCGGCCCAGGGTGGTGACACGGCCGTCTGCGTCGGAGCAGATGAAACCGGGCGCCACGAAGACATCGGCCAGGGAAGGCTCTATCACCCGGGCGATATTATTGAACGTAAAGGGCTCGTTGTCCTTGACCACCAGTTTGCGGGAATCCAGCCACTGGGTGCGGTAGCCTTCGGCCTCCAGTTTGGCGGCCAGCAGGGTGGTGGAGAGGATTTCGCCGTAGGTAACCTTTTCCTCGGCGGGCGCCTTCTCCATTTCGGCGAAGAGCGCATCCACGCGTTCCAGCATGGACCGGCGCTCCACGCCGGTAAAGAGCCGGCGGGCTATCTCGCGGTGCCGCTGCTGCAGCGCCGGAAGCGGGGAAAAATCGCCGGCAGCGGCCTGCAGCAGGGCATCCGTGCAGCCGGCTATGGCCGAACTCACCAGGATGACCCGGCCCCTGCGGGCTTCGGCCTCCACGATATCCAGCACCCGCGACATGCTGGTTGCATCGGCCACCGAAGTGCCGCCGAATTTTAATACCCTGTACATTCCGCCTGCCTTCGAACCGCTTTATTGCATCAGCAGGTCGCCAAACTCGTGCACGCCTTCCAGGCCCTCGGTGAGGGTGGCGGCCACGACGGCACCGGCGGCCAGTCCCTCACGGGAATAGGCCTCATGCCGCAGCGTGAGCTTGTCGCAAGGCGACTCCAGGGTAAGCGTGTGGATACCCGGCACTTCCCCCTCCCGGATGGAGCTGATCTCGGGCTTCACGCCCAGCGCCTCCTCCACCAGCGCACCCAGGGTGATGGCGGTGCCGGACGGCGCGTCCAACTTGTGGATGTGGTGGATTTCCTCAATCGCCGGCGTATAGTTCGCTCCCCTCAGCAGGGCCGACGCCTTTTTGGCCGCCGCATAGAGCGCATTCACGCCCAGGGAGAAGTTGGAGGCATAGATGAGCGGGGTGCCCGCCTCCTCGAAGCAGCGCTTCACCTCACTGGCGATATCGTTCCAGCCGGTGGTGCCCACCACGGCGGCCTTGAAATGCTTGGCGATAAACGCATAATTGGCCTTGAAGGCCTCCGGCATGGTGAAATCGATGCACACGCACTCCTTGGCAATGGCCGGATCCGTGGCCTGGATGTCCTCGCTGGCCTCCACCAGGGGAATGCCCCGTTTTTGCAGTTCTTTTTCCACCATGTGGCCCATCTTTCCGTAGCCACTGATAATCACTTGAATCATCTCTCCCCGCCCTCCCTGGCGGCTATTTGTTTAATTCTCAATTCGTTCCTTCGTAAGCGGTACATCTGCCAGTGCACCCCGCGGCAGTAAGTCGCTGGCGGTGAGCTAGTTGGCGGCCAGGCTGTGATACAGCCGGACGTACTGGTCCACGGCCGATTCGAGGTCTCGCACCAGGATGTGCTCGTCGGCACGGTGGGCGAAGCGGATGGAACCCGGGCCCACGATGCCCTTGTGGGTAAAGTTGCTCAGATGCGGGGCGTCGCTGCCAAAAGCCACCGGCGCGGAATCGAAACCCTCCGGAACCCAGTACTGCGACGGCACGTCCCCTCCCCGGGCCGATACCGTCAGTGACGCGTCCTCCCCCTGCTGGCCGGACATCCACGCCTGCACGGCCTCGTGCGAAAGGAAGGTGGTGCGGAAATAGAGGCGGCAACGGAGTTCCGGCGACAGGATGTTCTGCGGATTGTCGCTCTGCAAAAGGCCCACATTCCAGGTGGTTTCGCCCAGCACGGGATCGAGGCCGAAGTCCTTGGCCTTCAGGCGGCTGTAAAACTGATGGAACAGGTCCACGGCGCTCACGCCATACTGCGGATAACCGGAATGGAAAGGCTCGCCCCGAAACACCAGGTCGTAGGACAGGGTGCCTTTGGCGGCCGATACCAGCTTGTTCTCCGTGGGCTCGCCCACAATGAGATACGGCGCCCGGAAGTCGGTCTTGGCAAAAGCCTTGGCCCCCCACGAACCCGTCTCTTCCCCGGCCAGCAGCAGCAGGCCAAAGTCCGAGCAACCCTCGGCCTCCAGCCGCTTACAGGCCTCATACATGGCGAAGAGCTGTCCCTTCGCATCGCAGCTGCCCCGGCCGTATATAGCATCTCCGAAGGAATGCCCTTCGGGGGACTTGTCCACCCCCGGACAAGGGCAGGGGGAGGGGAAAACGGGCGGAATATACGGCGGAACCGTGTCCATGTGGGTGCAGAAGACCAGCTTGGGCACGCCCCAGCTCAGGAGCAGGTTGGCGGTCCCGTCACCCACTTCGAAGAGCTGCTTTCCGGGTGCTTCGAGCCGCTGCCAGAGCCAGTCGGCCACCTCCCGCTCCTGGCCGGAAGTGGAATCCCTGCTTAACAGCTCCTTGAAGAAAGTCCAGTCCATCAGGCGTTTATCTTAACAGATCTTCCAGGTGGACGCTGCCGGCGGTCTTTTCATCGCGGTATTTCACGATGACCGGGCAGTACAGCTGCACGCCGCTCTCCAGCGCTTTTCCACCGCGGATAATGGGCTTGGAACCACTCACCACCACGGCGCCGCGCGGCACCACCACCCGGCCGTCGGCATTGCGGGGGACGAATTCGCCCCGGGTGGCGTCAAAGATGGCGGTGGACGAGGTGATGATCACGCCGGAGGCAATCACCGCTCCTTCCTGGACGATGGTGCCCTCGTAAATGCCGCAGTTGCCGCCCACGAAAGCCCCGTCCTCGATGATGGTGGGCAGGGCGCCGGCCGGCTCCAGCACGCCGCCAATCTGCGTAGCGGCCGAGATATGGATATTCTTCCCCACCTGGGCGCAGGAGCCGATGGTGACATGGCTGTCCACCATGGTTCCCTGGTCCACATCGGCACCCACGTTCACATAGGACGGAGGCATCACGATGGTTCCGGGAGCCAGGTAGGCGCCGCGGCGGATGCTGGTACCGCCGGGGACGATGCGCACGCCGGCATCGGCCCGGAACGGCCGCACGGGGTAGGTATTCTTGTCAAAAAACGGGAACTGGCCCTGGGACATATCGGTGATGGCGCCCAGCCGGAAACCGGCCAGGATAACTTCCTTCACCCAGGCATTCACCTTCCACACGCCGTCCACCTTCTCTGCCACGCGGAGCTCGCCCTTTTCCAGGGCCTCCAGGACCTCGTTAAATCTTTCAAGCGTAACTTCCATCAGAACAGTTCCTTAAGGGTTTTTGCCATCAGCTCTTCCGTCTCCTGGGTGGCGGGCACCAGCGGCAGACGGAGGCTGTTTTCCATGAGGCCCAGCTGCGCCATGGCGGCCTTGGCCGGAATGGGATTGGGCTCCACGAAGAGAGCCTTGAACAAGGGATGCAGGTAACGGTCCATGGCCTCGGCCTCGTCGGTGCGGCCGGCCTGGATGGCCCGTACAAAATCTACCATGGCCGACGGGAACACGTTGGAGGCCACGGAGATGACGCCGTCGGCCCCTGCCTGCATGAGGCGCAGGGTGTCGTCGTCGTTGCCGCTGAGCACGGAGAAGCCCTCCGGACGGCCGTCCAGGATGGCCTTGATCTGGTCAAACTTGCCCGAAGCCTCCTTGATGCCCACGATATTGGGCACGTCCCGGGCCAGGGCCAGGGTCGTTTCGGCCTCCAGGTTGGCACCGGTGCGGCCGGGCACGTTATAGAGGATGATGGGTTTGTCGGTATGCTCCGCCAAGGCTTTGAAATAGGCATACATGCCCCGCTGCGGCGGCTTGTTATAGAAGGGAACCACCACCAGGAAGGCATCGGCATCCTGCAGGAGGCGCATGTTGGCCAGGGTGCCGTTGAGGGAATTGGTCCCCACACCCGCCACGACGGGACGGCCGCCGGCATGTTGCCGCGTCACTTCCAAAACTTGGAGTTTTTCCGATTCTGACAGCGTGGGCGTCTCACCGGTGGTGCCCAGCGGGACCAGGATGTCCACCCCGGTGGTCACCTGCCAGTCTACCGTGGCCGCGAAGGCTTCATAGTCCACCTCTCCGCCCTTGAAGGGAGTCAGCAGCGCCGTGCCGCAACCCTTGAATTGTCTCATTTCCATAAGAATTCTTAACTAACCGCACAAACTTAATCATTTTTTTTCAGAATTCCGCTACCAGAGGCAGGAAAGGGCGGCAGATGAGCGTCTTGCGGCCGCTTTTACAGGATGGCCACCAGCTCGGCGGGGCCGGTGAGGAAGACATCGGTGAAGCGGCTGTCCGCCCCGGGGACGAAGTCCACCTGCAGCCAGTCGCCCCGGCGGCACTGGAGCCGGTAACTGGCCTGTCCGGCCTGCCCGGGAATTCCCTGCCGACAAGCCGCGATGGCGCTGGCGGTAAGGCCTGTGCCGCAGGCCAGCGTTTCGCCCTCCACGCCCTTTTCGAAGGTGCGGACCTTCAAGCCTTCCGGGGTCTCCTGCACCAGGTTCACATTGGTTCCTTCCGGCTGGAATGCCGGGTCCCAGCGGATGGGCTTGGCGTCCCGCTCCATATCCAGGGCGTCCACATCGGGGACAAACTGCACATAATGCCGCGTGCCCGTGTTCAGAAACCAGCCATCCCCCGCTTTCTCCACCCCATGCACGTCAATCATTTTCAGCTTTACGGTCCACTTCCGGAGAGGGGAGACCTCCCCGATGCTGTGGCCACCCTCGGCCTCATAAGAGGGAGGGGCCCATTTATGGGAGGGGTCGCTAAGCGACGCGTCGGGGAGGTCTCCCCCCTCCGGAAGCACCGTGGCCGTGTGCATCCCGTCCGGGGCACGGAACAGCCAGGTGCCGTCGGCCGCGGCCGGGCGCAGGCCCAGATAATCGGCAAACGCCACGATGCAGCGGCCGCCATTGCCGCACATCATGCCGCCGGATCCGTCGGGGTTGTAGAACTCCATGGCAAAATCGGCCTCCGGGTCCAGCGCCAGGATCATGAGCCCGTCGGTGTTGTACTGCCGGCACAACTGGCCGATGCGCGCCGCCTGGCGGAACTCGTCCATCCCGCCGCGGCGCCCGTCCAGCACCACAAACTGGTTTCCCGCACCGGAGAACAGATAGAGCGTTTCCTTCATCTTCTCCATGGTCTGTTATTTAGCAATGAGGCTCGCAAGAAGCCGGATCCCGGTTTCCATCTTTTCTTCGGCGATGAAGGAGAAATTCAGGCGCATGGTGTTGCGGTGGCTGCCGTCCACGTAGAAGAACGAGCCGGCCACATAGGCCACCCCGCGCGAGAGGGCCTCGTCGTAAAGCGCCACGGTGTCCAGGCCCTCGGGCAGGGTGAGCCAGAGGAAAAGGCCCCCCTCGGGATAGGTCCAGGACACGCCCGCAGGCATATACTTCTCCAGCAGGGACACCATCTTGTCCCGCCGGCGCCGATACTCCACGATGGTCTTTTCCAGGTTGCGGTCCAGCGCGCCGGAGGCCAGGAACTCGGCCGCCATGTACTGGTCAAATACCGGCGGACACAGGTCCAGGCACTGTTTGCAGATGTAAATCTGCTCCAGCAGCGGCTCCGGGCCAATCACCCATCCCAGGCGGAAGCCCGGGGCAAAGATCTTGGAGAAACTCCCCAGGTGCAGCGTCCGTTCCGGGGCCAGCTCGCGGAGGGTGGGCAGCGGCTCCCCGCTGTAGCGCAGTTCCCGGTAGGGACTGTCCTCCACAATGAGAAGGTCCAGTTCCCGGGCCCGCTGCACCAAGGCCTCCCGTTCGGCCAGCGAAAGCGTCTTACCGGAGGGGTTGTTAAAGTCGGGGATCACATAGATGAACTTGGCCCCCGTCCCTTTCCCGGCCATATAATCCGCGATACTCATCACCTTCGCACGGTAGGCGCGGAAACTCTGGAGGGCCCCCAGATAGACGGGGTTCTCGGCCAGGACCACGTCGCCGGGATTCACCAGCACACGGGTGCAGACATCGATGCCCTGCTGGGAGGAGGTGGTAATCTGTACCTGGGAAACCGGTACGGCGTAACGGGCGGCAATGGCCTCCCGCAGCTCCGTCACCCCCTGCGTGGCACCGTACTGCAGGGCCTTGGTGCCGTACTTTTCCAGCACCTCGCCGCTGAGCCGGCGGATGTCCTCCACCGGGAAGGTCACCGCCGCGGGGTAGCCCCCGGCAAAGGAGCAGATGGCGCTGAGGTCCACCTTGCGGAAAATCTCCCGCACCGGACTCCGGAGAAACGACGGGACGTCGTCGGAAAAGTACTTCTGATAATCCATATTACTTAAATTCAAGCAAATCTCCGCTATAGAACAGGCCGATCTCCAGGGACGTGGCCCGGAGCAGCCCGAAATCCCGGGCGACAAAAGCCCGGATGCCCAGGCAGTTCTCCAGCCCTTCCGACGCGGACAAGGTGCGATGGAACTTGAAATGGAACTCGGCGCCCGCCAGGACGACGGTTTCATCGTAGGTCTTTTCCTTTTCCCGGTTGTTCTCTTTGGTGGGCACCAGCGTACGGCCGGCTACGCCCACCATGGGTTTGAGGGAAAAGAACGTCCCGTCCAATACCCGGAAACCATAGGTGAAACCCACATAACCGTGATTCACCGCTTTCCCGCTGGGCCACAGCGAGCCGTCGTAACGGAAGTCCTGCCGCATCTTTCCCGTGCCCACGGTGAGCAGCAACCCTAACTCGTGCCGCCGGTAGCCGAAGGCCATGTCAAACGTGAGGCCGTGGGTGGGGCCGAACACGTCGGCCGCCTCCCCAAAAAACTGATTGTAGCCATAGCCCATGTTATACCCCAGCAGAAAACGCCGTTTATCCTTGTTAAGCTGGGGATAGCTCGTCCGCTCCAGTTCCTCGGCCACCAGCTTGGCGTGATAGGCCACCATGGCGGAGTCCAGGCCGTCGTTGGTGTCGTCATGGATCTCGGCCCAACGGGCCTGGCTCTGATTGGTGTAAAAGTCATACAGTGCCTGGCCGGAGCGGGTATTATCCTTGCTGTAGAGCTCGGTGAGCATCTTGCGGAAATACAGTTCGTTCAGATCGAACAGGAGCTGGTCATAGGCCAGGGCGCAGGGATACATCCTGTCCTGATTGTGCCAGGAGATGGACTTATCCAGGGCCACCGAAGGCACGGAAACATGTTTGACCGTATTCCAGGCCGGGCGTGTCTTTTCCGTATTGTTGAGCCAGCGGAAACGCAGGTCGCTGGTTCTGAAATCACGGGGCGACTTGAACGTAAGGTCCTCCCACACCAGCGGTCCGTCTTTCCAGTACCGCATGCTTTCCTCGTAGGTTTGTCCCTTCAAGTTCAAGCAGATAAGTGCCAATGAGAGCAATAAGAATACACGTTTCATTTTCATTCGTTTTTCTAACCACCTGCAAATGTACGAATTTCGGCCCTTTCTGCCAAGCCCCGGACGCACCGTCACGGCAGGAACTGGATGCACACGGGAGCGCCCAGCTCCAGTGACTGCCCCGTGGACCGGAGCCGGCCGGAAGCCTCATCCCTCCGGTAGATTTCGATGCGGTTGTCATCCCGGCAGGCGCACAGAAGAAAGCGGCCGTCGGGAGACAAGGCAAAATTACGGGGATGTGTTCCCGTGGGCTGGAAGCCCGCTTTCCGGACTTTCCCGGTCTTGGCGTTCACCTTAAAAATGGCCACGCCGTCTTTTTTGAGCCGATGGCTGGTATAGAGGAAACGACCGTCGGGCGAGAGGTGAAGGTCGGCGCTGCCATGCCCTTTTCCGGAATAGGCCCTTAGGGTCTGGATGGGGGTGAGCACGCCGTCGGCATAGGAAAAGACCAACAGGTGGTCGCTGAGTTCGCACAGCAGATAGGCGAAGCGGCCGTCGGCGCTGAAAATCAGGTGGCGGGGGCCCTTCCGGACGGTGTCAGGATTGCTCCAGGCCAGCGTCTGAGCGCCCAGGGGCCTGCCGCCGGCCCCGCGTTCGAAACGGTGGATACAGTCCCGGCCCAGGTCGGCCACGAAGATATAGCGGCCGTCGGGAGAAAGGACGGCGCAATGCATGTGGGCGTGTTCCGCGGCGAAACTTTGGGTCAGGGCGCGGGGGACGCCACTGCCGTCCAGCGCGAATGAAGTCACGGAACCGCCCGAATAATTGGAGCTTACAAGGGCGTCTCCCGTGTATAGGAGGTTACAGGGATCGGCCCCGTCCACACTGCTTTCCGGGATGGTAAGCCGGGCGGTGGGGATGAGGCTGTCCCCCACCCGGGCAAAGGCGCTGATTCCCTGCCGGCCGTCGCCGTATTCGTTCACGGCATAGACCTCTTTCCCGTCGGGGGAGGTAATCACAAAGGAGGGATTGCCGGCCGACACCACGCTTAGCGGCCGGATTCCGGCCGTCTCCGGATCAAAGGCACAGAGATAAATCCCTTCGGCCGATGTCCCTTCCGTGTACGTGCCCACCAGCAGGCGGACCGACTGCCCGGAAACGGCGGGAGAAAGGGTCAGGGCAAAGGCCAGCACGGCGGCTTTCATCAGGGATCTCATGCGCGGGTGATATGGGCCCCGAGGGCGTTCAGGCGGCCTTCGATGTCTTCGTAACCGCGGTCTATCTGTTCAATATTGTCGATGGTGGAGGTGCCGCGGGCGCTCATGGCAGCCAGCAGCATGGCAATGCCGGCGCGGATATCGGGCGACACCAGCCGGGCGGCCTTGAGGGTGATGCGGTGGTCGTGGCCGATGACGACGGCCCGGTGCGGATCGCAGAGGATGATCTGCGCGCCCATGTCGATGAGCCGGTCCACGAAGAAGAGACGGCTCTCGAACATCTTCTGGTGGATGAGCACGCTGCCCTTGCACTGGGTAGCCACCACCAGCATGACGGAGAGGAGGTCCGGGGTGAGGCCCGGCCAGGGGGCATCGGCCAGGGTCATGATGCTCCCGTCCAGGAAGGACTCGATCTCATAACTCTCCTGCTCCGGGACAAAAATATCGTCCCCGCGCTGCTCCAGCTTGATGCCCAGCCGGCGGAAGGTGTCGGGAATGATGCCCAGGTCGTACCAGGACACGTCCTTGATGGTGATGCTGCTGCGACAGATGGCGGCCATGCCGATGAACGAGCCCACCTCAATCATGTCGGGCAGGATCTTGTGCGTGGTGCCCTGGAGTTTTTCCACGCCGTGGATGCGGAGCAGGTTGGACCCCACGCCGTCGATGAAGGCGCCCATGCGGTTGAGCATCTTGCACAGCTGCTGGAGGTAGGGTTCGCAGGCCGCGTTGTAGATGGTGGTGGTGCCTTTGGCCAGCACGGCGGCCATCACGATGTTGGCCGTGCCGGTGACGGAGGCTTCGTCCAGGAGCATGTAGCGGCCCGTGAGCCGGCCTTCCTGACGCAGGTGGAAGGCCCGGCGGGAGGCGTCGTAGGACATCTGGGCGCCCAGTTTCACCATGCCGTCCAGGTGCGTATCCACCCGGCGGCGGCCAATCTTGTCCCCGCCCGGCTTGGCAAACCAGGCGTGGCCGAAGCGGGTGAGGA
>Ga0310696_10009348_pt1 | contig 11352 bp, 6 predicted proteins | sample AusTroGonzalo_MG_4_FD_203885 | JGI IMG/M metagenome (GOLD analysis project Ga0310696, IMG submission 203885) | Bovine rumen microbial communities from tropical cattle in Woodstock, Queensland, Australia - Gonzalo_02 (v2) (version 2) | ecosystem: Host-associated > Mammals > Digestive system >...
ACCTCTGGCTACCTGAAGGGCGTCTTCGAAGATACGACGATTGCCGAGAAGTTCCTGACCACAGGTACTGGCAAGGGCGAAAATTCTCTCACATGGATGAATGCCAAATCTACTGTCAGCGCTAACAGAGTTTATATCACCGACATCGCTGAAGGTGCTGAAGCATTCAAGCGCAAGGCTACTCTCGAGATTACGTTCAATGAAGACATCCAGGATGGCATCGCCACAGCTCTCCAGAACATCAGCCGCAAGGGTGGTATCTACACCATCGACGGTCGTCTGGTCGGCAATGGCAACATGAACGACCTCAAGAACATGCCGAAGGGTGCTTACATCCTCAATGGCACGAAGGTCATCGTGAAGTAATGATTGCAAGCAGATAATCCTGCAAAATAGATTAGGGAAGAGGGAGACGGCAACGTTTCCCTCTTCTTTTTGCATTTTTTCTCTGTTTTCTTTTGTGGTATGGAAAGAATAGCCTACTTTTGCCCTCAATAACCACTAACTATCGCATGAAAATGAAAAGATTCTACCTATTTATTATCGCGCTCTTCGGAATCATCGGAAGCGCGACCATGAGCGCTCAGGGCATCCCCACAGGATTGGTGAGAGTGAAGAGCGACCGTACAGGCTGGTATCTTTCGACGCCAAGCAATGGGACCGCCACGACCACAGCCTATAACGTAAATAGCCTGGAACAGGTGTGGGTACTCCTGGCCGACGGAAACGGCTACAACCTCCGCAGTGCCAACACCGGCGAATACCTGCAAGCCTCATACGCAGCCCCTGCCAGCGGGAAAGTGACCCTCTACATCCGCAAAAGCCCTAACGCCACGAACACGAAAGCCCTGTTCAACATCTCGTCAGACAGCAGCTTCGGAGGTAAATTCCTCAACACCAACACAGGTCATGGCCTCTTCACCTATTCGATGGATGCTGGCTGCGACTGGTATATCGAAACCGTTGAGAACTTCGACTTTGAGGAAATCCGGCAGAAGCTTATGAGCTTGAGTCCTTATGTGGGCGAGCTGAAAGACGGAGCCTACTACCGCATTGTCAGCTACTATGACCTCGCCATGACTGCCGGAAACACCATCTCCGCCAAGGCCATCGATGCCAATAACTACTATCAGTACTGGCAACTGCACCGCAATGGTACGGGATGGAACATCCAGAGTGTAATCTCGCAGCAGTACGTCCAACAGCAGAGTTCGACGAGTTCGGCCTACTTCCTTGGAAAGACAGCAGTGCCTTTCAATATCAAACGCATTGCAGACGACTGGGACTACAGATGGACCATTACCTATGGAAACGAAGGTTCGGGACTGCACGATGCCTCCGGACAAGGACACAACGTTGTCCGTTGGAGCACCGATGCCGAGGCCAGCATCTGGCACTTCGAGGAAGTGGAAATAGATGAGGAGAAACTCGAACAGGCTCGTGCCGAAGTGCTGGCTTATGATGCACTCGTTAGCCAACAATCCCAGTTACAGGCAAAGCTCGACAGCCTCTTCGCCGACAAAGCCTGCACAACCCTGAAAGCCGACATCCAGGCCCTTTCGGATGAAGCTCTGGCTGCCAATGAATACTTTGATGCCCTGAACGCCGACATGAAGGCCATGGTGCTGAAGGTGAAGAACGACACCTGGAAGCAATACACCGATGCCTCCACAAGTTACACCGCCGGCTATGAGAAATTCTTCCGCGAAGCCGACTACAAGGCATACAGCAACTGTGACGCCATGGGCAATGCCAGCAACTTCACCATGGCAAACTCCTTCGGACGTCTTTCCGGCCCCACGGGCATTGTGGCTAATCCGGGCGAAATCATCTACATCTACGTCAACTCCAACCCCAAGTCGGGCTCGACCCTCCATCTGGAGGCCGTCAGCACGGATGGCGTGCCGGGGAACCACCCCACCGGCGAACAGACGGTGCTGAAAGCTGGACTCAACTTCTTCCGTTTCAGCGAACAGAAGTTATTGTATATCCTACACCAGATAACGAACACCAGCAGTAAGCTGGCCGACTACCCCGACATCCGAATCCATATCGAAGGAGGACAGCTTCAGGGCTACTGGGATGCCACCCGTGGCATGACGAATGCCGACTGGAAACTGCTGCAACAGGAACTCCTGAAGGCCACGACCTTCCTGAACCTGAAGACCGAGCACCTTGTATTCCAGATGGATGTTGACTTGGTCAAGAAAGCAGAACCCAACGAGATGGAAGGACTGATGCGCGTCTGGGACCGTATACCTGTCAATGAAGAGCGCTATATGGGTGTCGAAGACTTTGAAGGACGCTACAGGAACGTCTGGAATGTCTTCAGCGGCGCCAGCTCCTACATGCACGCTACCACCCGCGGAACCTGGTACACGGAGAGCACCATCCCCTCCATCATGAACTACTACAACATGACGCATAACGCCGGCAACTTGTGGGGGCCGAGCCATGAGATGGGCCACAACCATCAAGGCAGCATCAATGTCATCGGAACGACGGAGAGCTCCAACAATATGTTCTCCAACATCAACACCTTCGAGTCCGGCATTCAGAGTTCCCGCCGCTACTATCCGAGCAAGAACTTTGAATACATGACAACGGAAACCCCATGGCTGCAACGTAATATCTGGATGACTACGGGATTGTTCTACCAGCTCTACCTCTACTTCCACGTGCAGCACCACGACGACAACTTCCTGCCTAACCTCTTCCGTATGATGCGTAAGAGACCCATCAACAAGGGTACTTGGAACAATAGCATCAACTGGACGGCCAGCGACGGTTCTACGGGAACGGGTGCCAACGTGGCCAGCGGTGCCAACGACTACCTGCATCTGGCCAAGATGATCTGCGATGTGGCTCAGGCCGACCTCTCGGAACTCTTTGAAGCTTACGGTATGTTCATTCCCGTCAGTAAGATGCACGTCGGTGACTATTCTAACTACGTCGTCACGACCTCTCAGTCCCAAATCAATTCGGCCAAGGCTTATATGAAGAAGTACGAGAAGAAGCTGGGTAACATCATGTTCATCGACGACCGTATCATCAGCAAGGAAGCCAATCCGGACAATATCTTTGAGTGTGTTCCCGCTGCCAATGGCAAGACAGTAGCCAATGACGAATACCCATACCTTATGAAGTCGGCCTCCTCTTCCTATGTCGGTGGTGACTATACATCCTTCAACGATGACGCTACGCCTGTCACCGACGACTGGTATAGGCTTTCCGGAAGAACCATCATATTCCAAGGTACAAAGAACTATGCTGGTCACAAGTTCTATGATGCCGATGGAAACCTGATCTGGGCAACCAACACCCGTTCAGCGACCCTGCCCGCCAGCGTGTATAACCTTGGCATGGAAAACATCACCATCATGACCGCCAACTACGATATGAGCGACACGCCCTGCACCAACGTGGATCCTGCCGTGGCCGTGAATGACCTCCAGCTTGGCAAAGTACCCGCAAGCAAAACTGTCTATGACCTCATGGGACGTCGTCTCGGTCAGGTGGAGAAACCGGGGCTCTATATCGTGAATGGAAAGAAAGTCTTTGTGAAGTAAACAGTCCTCCCCTCCCGTCAGAGAGGGGAGGCTTTCAGAATAGTATGAAAGGACGCAACAATCAGAGTCTAACGCAATCTAAACCCTCTTCCACCAAGCGCCAGTTCCCTCCCTTCCTGATGGGAGGGACTGGAGTTTGGATTTTGTTTTTCCTCCTCACCTGGCTCTGGGCTTCGTGGTGGATGGGCGACGTCTTCCGCATTGCCTATGAGCGTTCCTACTTCGCGGCCAATGACCTCCTGATGCATTGGCTGTGGCAGCAATCCTTCGGCTCGCTATGGATTATGGGACGGGCATTGCTGACACTCTACCATTGGCCTGTCGTGGGCGGGTTCCTTGTGGCAGTACTGCTGACTGTAGGGTCGTGGCTCATCGGCTATTGCCTGCGTCTGCCGCGTCGATGGCGCTTGACACAGTACCTCCCGGCCATCGCCTGGATGACATGGACTGCCTGGATTGGCTTGGACCTCTTCTTCATGCATGAACCCGGCCGCATCCTGGGCATTCCCTTCCTTTGCCTTATTGTCTGTACCATCGATGCGTTCATCATCTGGACATTCAAGCAAAGGAAGAAGACTCCCTCTCCGCTCCCCCTCAACGAGGAGAATGGTTCCTCTCCAGAAAAGCCATCCAGCCTGTTACATTCATTCCTCCTAAAGGGAGAATTGGGAAGGGCACTTCTTATTCTCCTCCTATGCTTTGCCCTGCCGATTCTTATTCTGAATCATCGCCATCCCTACCTCCGTCCGTTGACACGGATGCAGGTGCAGTTGCTTCATAATGACTACGATGGCATGTCGGCCACCATGCACGACTGCCCAGAACTCAGCTACCGCCATTTGGCAGCTTACTACGCGATAGCCCTCACGAGGACTGGCCACCTGACAGACCAACTCTTCGACATCCGCCTGGAGTATGATTCGGTGCACGTTCACGACTACGGCAACCTGCCAAGCGACGGGTTGACCTACTACAACATCGATTGCGACTACCACGCCGGGCTTATACGTCCGGCCATGCACCGTGCCATGGAGGAACTGACGATGGATGGTCCTTCGTTATTCACCTTGAAGTACCTTGCCAAAATGGCTCTCATCGAAGGCGAATGGGCGCTGGCTCGCAAGTATTTCCACGTAATTCGTCAAGCTCCTTTCGAAGGAGATTTCCTTGCCAAGTACGAACCCATGCTGGAACATCCGGAATTGGTTCAAGCCGACCCGGAAATTGCCAGTGTCCTGATGACGGAACCAGTCTATGATGCCTTCGAGAGCCAATTCGAGAAACCTGTATTCCTCGGCTACTACGCCGTCATCGGTGTGGGCAAGACGATGGAAGCCCTCAACCTGAGCATTATGGTCAACCTCTACAGTAAACGGATGCCGGACTTCCTCGCACGCTGCGAAATGCTCGTTGGCACGACTCCTCCACGCTCCATTGCCGAAGGACTCATCACCCAATGTAGCAAAAATCCCGCTATCCTCCAGGCTTTCCCGCAATTAAAGATGGATGCCCAGCGCTATCAGACGTTTCTCAGGAATGTGGCACCTTACATGCAAGACCGCGGAAAGGGAGGTGACGAACTTTTCGAGACCTACCGCGGCTACTATCCTTATTACTATTTCTTCGGCAATCTGCGTGCTACCCGCAAACGGGAAGATATCAAGGATCATTCAAAGGCGGGAGTGAACTGAAGACATTCTAAAGATATAAATTATAAAATATAATGTCAACCACGCATAAACTCTCTACAGTCAACTCTATCCATAAGGCCTTTCATGTCCATAAAGGTCCTATCTTGTATATTATATTTCTTATCTTTTCAGTCTCTCTCCTCATTTCCTGCTCTAATCGTCCCACCTCTTTGCCCACGACCTTCACGGAGATTACGGACAGCGCTGTAATCTATCCAGACTACCGCGACGTGACCATCCCACCGAATATCGCGCCACTGAACTTTATGATCAGCGATGCTTCGGCAGATGCCTTTGTGGCAGACCTCAACGGAGTAATCTGTGGAGCAGGCTCTGACGGGAAGTTTGACATCGACACAACAGCATGGCGCAGCCTGCTGTCAGAGAATAAGGGAAAGGACATCCGAATTGTTGTCTATGCCCAAAGGAAGCAAGGATGGGTACGCTATCCGTCCTTCAATATGTATGTAGCAGAAGAGGACATTGACAACTATCTCTCCTACCGCCTCATCGAACCGGGCTATGAACTCTATCGGCAGTTGGGACTCTACCAACGCAACCTGACCAACTTCACACAGACCACCATCTACGAGAACAACCGCAGCTTCGATAACGATGGAAACCACTGCATCAATTGCCACAACTACCAGAACTACGACACGGAGCGGATGCTGTTTCATGTACGTGCAGCCCACGGCGGCACGGTCATCACCCACGGAACAGAAGCCCACAAGATTGCTATCAAACACGATAGCATTCTGGCAGCAGGCGTCTATCCCAGTTGGCATCCGACCCTTCCCCTTGTGGCTTTTTCCACGAACAAGACCGGGCAGGTCTTCCACTTGAAGCATCCCGAAAAGATCGAAGTCCTCGACACTGAATCCGACCTCATTCTCTATGATGCCGAGCACAACGAAGTCCGGAACGTCATCCGCAGCACGGATTACCTGGAGACCTTCCCCTGCTGGTCGCCAGACGGCTGTCGCCTGTACTATTGTTCGGCACGTTCCCCGCAGATTGACCGTTCTAATCTGGATGTAGAGATCTCGGCCCGCTACGACAGCCTTCTCTACGACATCTACTCTATGCCCTTCGACCCTGCCACACGCTCTTTCGGCGAGCCTCGTCTTGAAATCGATGCAAGTTCTCAGAAGATGAGTTGCAGCGTGCCGCGCGTCAGTCCCGATGGCCGCTACCTGCTCTATACCTACGGACAGTACGGCCAGTTCCACATCTGGCACAAGAGCGCAGACCTGTGGGTGAAACGGCTGAGGGTTGAGGGTTCAGAGTCCAGCGAAGATTCCACCCTAAACGTCTATCCTCTCACCGCAGCCAACTCTTCCGATGCCGACAGCTACCACAGCTGGTCCTCTAATGGTCGGTGGATTGTCTTCAGCTCCCGCCGGGACGATGGCAACTTCACCCGTCCCTACATAGCCTACTTCGACACCTCCGGCCAAGCCCATCGCCCCTTCCTCCTTCCCCAGCGCGACCCCGAAAGCAACCTGCTCCTGCTGAAAAGCTATAATGTTCCTGAACTGACCCGCTCTGCCGTCCGCATATCCGCTGAAGAGATGAACCATGTAGTACGTCACACCGAGGCGGAAAAAGCCGAATTTATTCAGAGTGACAAATAGATTATGAAACAGAATAAAGATAATACCTCAAGGGCTGGGAAACCCGCTGAGGAGAACGGGAAAGGTATTTTCTGTTTTTCATTGCTCACGCTCTCACTTTTCTTGCTCTTAGCCTGGCTATGGGCTTCGTGGTGGATGGGTGACATCTTTCGCATTGCCTATGAATATTCCTTCTTCGCTCCCGATGCCACGCTGATGCATTGGCTATGGCAGAAGTCTTTCGGATGGTTGTGGGTTATCGGAAGGGCACTGCTGACGCTCTACCATCAGCCTCTGTTGGGAGGATTATTCGTTGCCATACTGCTGACTGCCGGGTCGTGGCTTCTCGGTTATTGCCTCCGGTTATCCCAGCGGTGGCGTTGGGTTCAATACCTGCCAGCGGCAGCCTGGATGATCTGGACGGCACATGTGGGGCTGAACCTTTACTATATGCGTGAGCCCGGCCGCATCCTGGCTATTCCCTTCCTCTTCGTGGTAGTATGCGGGATATTGGCAGCAGTCACCTTGGGCTTTAGATCCTATGAATCCCAGAAGTCCGATATGACCTACAAGTCCGGCATCCTTCAGGTCCTCTTCCTCCTTGTCCTCTTCGCCCTCCCCATGATTCATCTCCACCAGCGCCATCCCTATATGCGTGCCCTCACCCACATGCAGGTGCAACTGCTGCACAACGACTTCGAAGGCATGTCGCGCACGGCTCATGAACATGCGGATATGTGCAACCGGCAGATGGCAGGATATTACGTCATCGCCCTGGCACGCACGGGACATCTGGCAGATCAGCTCTTTGACATTAAACTGGAATTCGACACGGTCAAGGCATACGGTTATGGTGGGCGACCCAACGCCTGTATGAAGTATCACGTCATAGACTGTAACTACTACGCAGGACTCTACCGTGTCTCCCGTCATAACGCCATGGAAAGCATGACTCTTGACGGCCCCTCGCTGTTCACCTTGAAAATGCTCGCCAAGATTGCTTTGCTCGACGGCGACTCCATCTTGGCACGCAAGTACCTCCATATCATCCGCAAAGTTCCTTTTGAAGGCGACTTTTTCAACAAATATGCCCCGATGGCGGAACATCCCGAATTGGTGAAGGCCGATCCTGAGTTTGCAGCCATCCTCAACGTTGTGCCGCCCTACCACAGCTTCGAGAATCTGTTCCTGCAACCCGCATTCATTGGATTCTATGCCAACCTCAGAACTTTCCGGAATCCAGAGACCTTGACGTGGAGCCTCATGGCAAACCTCTACAGTAAGCGGATGCCGGACTTCCTCATGCGTTGCCAGAAGTTAACTGGTACTGCGACTTCCCGTTCCATTGCAGAGGGGCTCGTCCTTCAATCACAGAAGTTTCCGGCCGTGGTGGAAGCCTTTCCGCAACTGAAGATGGATTTGCAGCGTCTGGAATATTTCATCCAAGACGCAACCCCGTATATGAACGACCGCGATCTGGGAAACCAAGTCCTCTTCGAGAAATACAAAGGGTATTATCCCTACTACTATTTCTTCTGCAACTTGCATGGTGCACGCGCGGATGGCAACGAAGATGACCACCCGAAGTCGGGAGTGAATTAGCAAGAGTGACAAGAGAAAAATAAGAAACCATGAATCCTATATACATTATAAATAACAAGGAGCATCGGATGGTAAGACGATGGACGGCAAAGGCGAAAGGCAGCTTCTGTACTTCGCTTTTCTCCCTTGCGTTCTTCCTGATCCTTTCCGCCTGCTCCGGCAAGCCCACCTCCGTCCCAACAACCTTCACGGAGGTTGCGGACAACGCTGTGATCTATCCCGACTACCGCGACGTGACCATTCCGCCGAACATCGCGCCGCTAAACTTCATGGTCAGCGACTCCCTGGCAGATGCTTTCGTGGCAGAGATCGGCGGAATCATCTGCGGAGCAGACGCCGACGGAAAGATTGACATAGACATTGAGGCATGGCGCAACCTGCTGGAAGAACGACGTGGCAAGGACGTCAGCATCCACGTCTATGCACATCGGGCAAAGGAATGGGTACACCATCCGGCCTTCACGCTCCACGTGGCCGAGGAACCCATCGACTCATTCGTGACCTACCGACTGATTGAACCGGGTTATGAGTACTATATGCAACTGGGCATCTACCAGCGGAACCTGACGAACTTCGACGTCACGACCGTCTACGAGAACAACCGCGACATCAATACCGACGAAGCCCACTGCATCAACTGCCATAACTTCCAGAACAACGACACCCAGCGTATGTTGCTCCATGTGCGCGAGAACCACAAGGGCACGATCATCACTCACGGAACTGAAGCTCACAAAATCATCATCAAGCACGACAGCATTGTTGCCTCCGGAGCCTACGCCCACTGGCATCCCACCCTACCCCTTATAGCCTTCAGCTCCAACCGTACGGCGCAAGTCTTCCATCTCGATTATCCCGAGAAAATCGAAGTCTACGACTGGGAGTCTGACCTCATCCTCTACGATGCCGACCGCAACGAAGTGAAGAACATCATCCGCACTCCCGGCTACTTCGAGACCTTCCCCTGCTGGTCTGCCGACGGAACACGCCTCTACTACTGCTCTGCCCGCGTGCCGCAGTTCCAGTCAGACAATTTCGAAGCTGGCATCGTCGTCCGCTACGACAGTCTGCACTACGACCTCTACTCCATGCCCTTCGACACCGTCACCTACACCTTCGGCCAACCTCGCCTCGAAGTGGATGCCAGTTCCCAGAACCTCAGTTGCAGTGTGCCGCGTGTCAGTCCCGACGGACGCTACCTGCTCTTCGCCCTTGCCCGCTACGGTCAGTTCCACCTGTACCATAAGAGTGCAGACCTGTGGGTGAAGCCCCTCTCTGACTTCCCCAGCGACGTGGAGGATTCCATCTCCTCTATGGCATCAGGCGGAACCTCTACAGAGAGTCTTTACCCCCTCACTCTGACTAATTCCCCCGATGCCGATAGCTACCACAGCTGGTCGTCGAACAGCCGTTGGATTGTCTTCAGCTCCCGTCGCGACGACGGCGACTACACCCGTACATACATCGCGTACATCGACGCCCAGGGACAGGGACACCGCGCCTTTCTCTTGCCACAACGCGACCCGGAATACAACCTGCTTCTGCTGAGAAGCTTCAATGTACCCGAACTGACGCGCTCTGCCATCCCCATCACTCAGGAACAGATGGGACACGTTATCCTTCATACCGAAGCGGAATTGGCCACTTTCAAGGAATAAACTGACAAAAAGTAACTATTCTTGTGCTTTTCGATAACTTTTTCCACAAAATCCATGGCGGAACGAACCTTTTTCCATACCTTTGCCGCGCATTTTGATAAGTACCCGAATAAGTAATCAAGCAAGAATATCAATATTTAACTAAACACAAGAAAGACTATGCGAGTAATCATCGAACAAGACTATGCCCAGATGTCCAAGTGGGCAGCCGATTACATCATCAGTAAGATCAATGCCGCCCAGCCCACCGCTGAGAAGCCCTTTGTCCTTGGCCTGCCCACCGGCTCCAGCCCCATCGGCACCTACCAGGCACTCGTCAAGGCCAACAAGGAAGGTCGCGTCAGCTTCAAGCACGTCCTCACGTTCAACATGGACGAATACGTAGGCCTGCCCGAGAGCCATCCCGAAAGCTACCACAGCTTCATGGCCACCAACTTCTTCGACCATATCGACATTCCCAAGGAGAACATCCACATCCTCAACGGCAACGCCAAGGATCTCGTCGCCGAGTGCGCCCACTACGAACAGATGATTGAGGAAGCCGGTGGCATCGACCTCTTCATGGGTGGCATCGGTCCCGACGGACACATCGCCTTCAACGAGCCAGGCAGCAGCCTCAACAGCCGCACCCGCCAGAAGACCCTCACCACCGACACCCGCGTGGCCAACAGCCGCTTCTTCGGCGGCAAGCCCGAGGACGTTCCCGCAACAGCCCTCACCGTTGGCGTAGGCACCGTCATGGCAGCCCGCGAAGTGCTCATCCTCTGCAACGGCCACAACAAGGCCCGCGCCCTGCAAGCAGCCATCGAAGGCCCCGTCACCCAGTGGTGGACCATCAGCGCCCTGCAACTGCACCCCCACGGCATCATCGTCTGCGACGAGGCTGCCACCGAGGAAATCAAGCACGGCACCTACAAGTACTTCAAGGACATCGAGAAGGATAACCTCTAATCCACCTCCGCGCCCACGCGCGCCTTCTCCACCCATCCCACGACTCAGACGCCCCTGCCCCAGCACGCCCGGTTCGCAAGCAGGGAACTCGTCTGAGTCGTGGCTTTCGTTGTAAGAACCAACGTTTTAAGGTTTTTCGTAAGCATCCGATAAACTACAGGTATTAGTACCTATATACTATAACAACAGCAGCTACAATCCTATTCGACTATAGCTGCTGTTGCTTTTTGTGCACCTTTATTTGATACCTATATCATGTAGTCTT
>Ga0310696_10009349_pt1 | contig 11352 bp, 8 predicted proteins | sample AusTroGonzalo_MG_4_FD_203885 | JGI IMG/M metagenome (GOLD analysis project Ga0310696, IMG submission 203885) | Bovine rumen microbial communities from tropical cattle in Woodstock, Queensland, Australia - Gonzalo_02 (v2) (version 2) | ecosystem: Host-associated > Mammals > Digestive system >...
GTCGAAGCGCGCCTGGAAGCAAGGCTCAACCATGAGTTCGGGGAGGTGGAGTACACTCTCTGGTTCGAGAACACATCTTCCGCCCCCAGTCCGGTCCTGGAAAAGATAAAGTCGGTTTCGGCCGTGTTCGAGGGAGATAGCGCAATGGTCCGGGGATGCCTCGGCGACCATGAAAATTATTTCCGGGACTATATCACCCCTCTCGAAGGCGCTCCGGCCCTTGAATTCATCTCGGGCAGCGGGCGTGCCACCCATGTGTATTTCCCCTACTTCGACCTGGTCCACGGCGACGGAGGTACCCTCACCGCCCTCGGCTGGGCAGGCACCTGGAATGCCCGTTTCGAAGCCTGCGGGGATGGCCTGCACTATGATGCGGGCGCCTGCAACGGCTTCGAGTCCGTGCTTCTTCCCGGGGAGAAGGTCCGTACCGGATTGGTGGTGATGCTGCCGTACAAGGGGCGGGACCGCGATGCCGCGAGCAATCTCTGGCGCGAATGGTTCCTCAAATACAACACCCCGCGTTACGATGCCAAGGGAACGCCGCTGAAACCCTTCTCCACATCCTTCTTCGCCCCCGACACAGGCCTTCCCAACTCGGACGGATCCATCTCGGAGAGGTATTTCACCTGGCGGAGGACCTTGAACATGCTGATTGCCCAAAAGATGCTGACCGACTTCCGCTGGTTCGATGCGGGCTGGTATTTCTCGCCCAAGGGAGAGACCTGCACCAAATACTGGTACGAGACCATAGGCTCCTGGCAGCTCGACACCGTCAAATGGCCCGGGCACAGCTTCCGCGAGTCGAACGAAGCCTGCCACAAGGCGGGGATGAAGGTCCTGCTCTGGTTCGAAAAAGAGAGCGTGACGGACGTGGAGAGCCTGGCGGCCTACCACGGATATGACCCTTCCTGGGCAGCCAACATACGGAAATCCCGCTATCTCAGCAATCTCGGCGACCCCGCCTGCAGGGATTGGATCTTCGGAAAGATTACCCGGATAATGAAGGATAATGCGGTGGATATGTACCGCGAAGATAACAATGTGGACCCCATCGGTGCTTGGAAGCAGTTCGATGCCCGCGAAGAGGAGACCTGCAATCTCCCCCGCAAAGGAATCACCGAGAATAAATTCATCCAAGGTCATTACGAACTCTGGGACAGGATCATAGACTTCTGCGCCCGCAACGGGAAGTGTACTTTCATCGACAACTGCGCCAGCGGCGGAGGTCGCCTGGACATAGAGTCGATGCGCCGCAGCGTGCCTCTGATGCGCAGCGATGCCGACCGTACAACCACTGCGCTCAGGCTGTCGATGACCACCTCTTTCTGCCGCTGGATTCCCTTCCACGGGGCCAACACAAAGGAAGCGGAGGAACAGCTTTCCTTTACTATGGGGAAGGGCAGTTCAAAGTATGTTACCCGTGCTTCCTGGCTACCCATCTACAATATCTGCGAGGTATTCACCCACAACCCGGATCTGGATTACGATAATCTCCGTGCCACCTTCGACGAGTGGAAGAAGTATTCCCATCTGCTTACGGCGGACATGCACTTCTTCACCCCCTGGCACGAAAGGGACGACCGCAGCGGATGGACGGCTTTCGCCTATCACGACAGGAAGACGGACGAGGCGGTGATCGCCGCCTTCCGTCAGGAAGATTGCCCGGACAGCACGCTTACGGTCCGTCCGGACTTCCTGACAGCGGATGCCTCCTATATCCTCACCAACGAAGATTCCGCCGAGACACTTGCCCTCACCGGCGCGGAACTCCGCACCCGTGGCCTGCAATTATTCCTCCCCGAAGCAAAATCCAGCGTTATTTGGCACATCCTCCCTGCGGAATAGAGAATTCGCAGCCGCAGAAGGTCTGGTTGTAGAAGTTCTGTTCTTTTATGATTTCGTTGCGGCGGGGCTGGAGCCCGCCTTTACGCCAGTTGCGCCCCCACCAGCGGACGCCCTCTACCTGCGAACAAGCCCAGGAGCCGGCTTCATCTACCTGTTCCAGGCTCTTCCATCTGGAAGATGCCAGGCTGGTCGTTAGAGTCCCGAAGGCGTTGCCCTCAGCATAGCGGGCAGCCCTCAGCAAACGGAACCGGAAGCATTCCAGGCAGCGGGAGCCCCTCTCAGGGGCATCTTCCCGGCCTGTCGCCACCTCTGAAATCCAGCAGGCGTGGTCATAATCGTCGTCCAGTACCTTTATGCCGAAGAGCCCGGCATAGCGCAGGATCTCGGCCCGGCGCTTTTCGTATTCCTGCCTATCGCAGATGTTGGAATTGCTCCAGAAGATGGCCATCTCTTCCGCGGGGTTGCGGCCTTCCGCCCGGTACGCCTCCGCCATGGCCTCGACTATGGCCCCGGAGCATGGTGCGCAGCAGGAGTGCAGGAGCAGGCGCCCCTGCGGTAATTCTTCCGGATTCAGCAACATTCCCATGTCGCAAAGGTAGAGAATTATTACTAAATTTGCAGTTCAATCAAACGAATATGAAGAAAACTGTTTTGGTATCCGGAGGAGCCGGATTCATCGGAAGCCACGTGACCGTGGAGCTCGTACAGGCAGGGTACGATGTCCTGATTGCCGACAATTTCAGCAATTGCGACGAAACCAACTACAAGGGTGTCTGCGAAATCCTGGGCAAGAAGCTGCCCCTCGTAAAAATGGATTTCTGCGATGCAGCCGCAGCAGACAAGATTTTCAAGGAGAACAAGATTGACGCAGTCATCCATTTCGCAGCCTTCAAGGCCGTGGGCGAATCGGTAGCAAAGCCGCTGATGTACTACAAGAACAACTTGGAATCTTTCATGAACGTGCTTGAGGCAGCCCAGGCACACGGATGCAGCAATGTGCTGTTCTCTTCTTCCGCTACCGTTTACGGTGAGCCCGAGGTGGTGCCCGTCACCGAGCAGTCCCCCCGCCAGCCCGCCACATCCCCCTACGGAAATACCAAACAGATGTGCGAGGATATCCTCCAGGATAGCGTAAAAGCCTCGCAGGGAGCCCTCAAGGGTATACTCCTGCGCTACTTCAACCCTATCGGAGCGCATCCCTCCGCCCTTATCGGCGAACTCCCCCGCGGCGTTCCCAACAACCTCGTTCCCTTCATCACCCAGACTGCCATCGGCAAGAGAGAGTGCCTCAGCATCTTCGGAAATGATTATCCTACGGAAGATGGCACCTGCAAGAGGGATTACATCGATATCGTGGACCTGGCCAAGGCCCATGTGTGCGCCGTCAGCCGTATGATCGACGGCAAGATGAAGCAGGGTTGCGAGATCTTCAACATCGGCACCGGCAGGCCCGTCAGCGTGCTAGAGCTGGTGAATGCTTTCGAAAAGGTGAACGGCCTCAAGCTCAATTGGAAGTTCGCTCCGCGCCGTGCGGGAGATGTGACCGCCATCTGGGCGGATCCTACCCTGGCGAACAACGAGCTGGGATGGAAGGCCGAGCGCAGCGTCGAGGAGACTCTCGCGTCCGCATGGGCCTGGGAGAAGCGCCTGGCCGGGAAATGACAATAGGCCTGATATCCGACACCCACGGCGTTTTCGGCCGTGAATTCCGCGAGTTCCTGGAGCCCGTCGACGAGCTTTGGCACGCCGGCGACTGGGGCGGCGACGATGCCTTCCTGCAGGAGTTCAAGGATTTCAAACCCATAGTCGGGGTTTATGGGAACTGCGACGGATATCCCGCCCGATACGATTACCCCGAATTCCAAAGTTTCGAACGCGAAGGACTCAAGGTCCTCATGACACATATAGGAGGATATCCGGGCCACTACAACCCCGTCGCCCGCAGGGTGATAATGGAAGAGCGGCCCGGACTCTTCGTATGCGGGCATTCGCACATACTCAAAGTCCAATGGGATGAGCAGTTCAACATGCTCACCATGAACCCCGGTGCCGCCGGACTGCAAGGCTGGCAGGTCGTACGCACCGCGCTACGCTTCAAAATCACCTCCGGCCAAGTCTCCGCCCTCGAAGTTTTCGAACTGCCGAGGTAGACCTTTTCGATTCTAATCGTTTTAAACGTTTAATAAGGAATCCGTCGAGTCTGTTAAGAAAAAACTCGAGGGGATAGAACAGAGCCGCCTTGCGGCAAGAGTATTAACCTAACTACTTAAAGTACCCTTAATACCTTCTGTAGTGGCTCTTGACTCTTTCGATTCTGCCATTGCGCCAGCGCTTATACGCCTTAACACTGACAAGTCTCTCAAACTCCATTCTAATGGAGTAGAGAACAAGTGTTCGCCTTGTCTTTCTCATATGATTTATAATTAAGTAGCCTGTAAAGACAACTGGCTCCTTGATTCAGCACCTCCCCTCGAGTCAAAAGTCTTTTTTAGAAAAAACAGACACCTATTAAGGGTAGATGTCTGCTTTGTTTTGCTACTTAATCGTCATTAATCATATGACAAGGCGAAGTTAGTCATTTTTTTGCTAATCGCAAGAGGGTGCGTTGTTTTCTTCAGTTTCTTTTCATACCTTAGCCAGCGGAAACGAATAGACACTAATAACCGGTTACTCTCACTATTCGGTGCTTTCATCTGTTACGATGACGGATGAAAAAAAATGTTATAAAAAAATTTTATGAAAAAGAATGTTATGAAAAAAAATGTTATGGCTATATTGCTATTTGCAGCAATGTCCATAACATTTTCAAGCTTATCTTCCTGCTCTAAAGAGTCGCAGGTCCTTCCAGAAAAAGCGAAACTGACTAAAGTATGCGACAAACGCTCTGCGCTTGAAGACTTCTCTATTGCTCTTTCAAAGGCGGTTTATTCACATCAAGAGCTGCGTGCGTTCCTAAAAGCGGAGGCATTGAAGAGATTTGACAATGATGATGATGTATTTTATCCTTTAGTTAAAGATAAATCTGTAGGAAACCTCGGCACATTACGAGAGTTGTTGATCCGCGAACTTGGCAGCGATGAGATGATGAGCCAAATCGAGCAAGAATTACGCACGTTGACCATTTATGTGGCAGATGCGACATGGTTCGACCCCGACGGTTTTTGTCTGGATGCATGGGACACCGAAAATCCTTGTGTTGCCATCACTTACATAGAAGATGACGGCCTATGCCGAAAGCTGTATGGAAACGGATTCTCACTTGGAGAAATTGAAGATGGTACGATTCCCGGAGGCCCAGTGTTAATAGTTAAAGAAAGCGAAAGAATAATCGCATCCTCTTCAACAAAAGCCGATGAAACAGGCTTCTCCTTTCTTTCCGACGTTTTCGATGCCAGCAAAAATGACCCCGAAACAAAAGGAAGGTATACCGTTGAATATTTAAATGAACCGCAAGGCGACAGTTCCCCTATCATGTCGGCTTCAGCACTTAATAGCATCAATCCCGACATCATTCAAGCCTATAATCTGTTCAAAAATAATTCATACGCTTGTCATAATGATTATGTGTTTTACGGGATGACGTCCAATTCTACTACAGGCAGATTGCGGACAGATGTTAGAAACAAACTGTATCGATTCAAGGTTCATCCGCAAACCTATTTGAGAATATTTGACGACAAAGTCGGCAACGAGGCCAAATATGTAAACTCCTGGGCGTTTGACGACAATTATAAAGGTTATGGTATGATGCCCTCAAAAGAGAAAGTATATAATAAACTCTGGGCGGACGGGCTTCTTGAGATTAAAGTTGCCATGCATGCGGGCGGCGGAAATGAGATGGATGCCTATTTTTCAGTAAAGGCACGGGATCTCTTTACCGTCAAGGACAATGTTGTAAGGAAAAAACAATGGAAAGCCACTTTGATTCATTGGGTAATAGAATGGAAGTACGACTACACCAAAGCTAGAGGAGAGGAATCATTGAATTCAAAATGGTATTATCCGAACTATGATGTATTTCTTCCCAGCTGGGATTTGCGAGCACTTTCCAGCTATGAGGTTCAAGTCTCCGAGATTGACAGTGGTGCCGTAACGCGCGAGGATATGACGATAACCACAAAACATGCGAGCCAGTTTTCCGAAAAAATCAGTTTTGAATACACAAGTCCAGGAGATACGACGGGTAAAAGTACATTAAAAAACGAACTTGGGTGGTCATCCAGTGATGAAGTCACAAAGAATCATACGGTTTCAGTAACATGGACCAATGGAGATGATTATTTGGGAAGGATCACTATTTCCTATGCTGATAAAATTATCAAAGGCGTTCAAGGGTCCGAATACGAATTGTATACCTATTCCTCGGGCGATTTTACTTTCAATATGTTACCTTTCCGATATTAAACAATAATTATGTTTGTACTCCGTTACATATTACCAATTTTGCTCTTGACGGCGATTTCGTGTAATAAAGAGCATCAGCCAACGAACTTGGAAAAAGCGAACGACCTAATACAAGGTCAGTATTATTGCGTATCCATGTATTATCTCGGGGATCCCATTGATTTGGATAATGATGGTATTTGCAATAATGATTTAAAAGCCGAGTTTTCCTCGTTCTATGCTGCAAAGAAAGCATTTGAAAAGAGCAATGTATCCCGTGTATTCCCCGCCAGAGGGTATAATGATGAGACGACCTTTTCTCTCATGATTCCAGCTCAGGCCGTCATATACTACAAACTCGAAGACATATATGAGGCTTCTTTATCTGGAGCGGCTAATTTTCATTTATCCTTTTCATATACTGTACAGAACGACGGAAGCATTTCTTTCAAAGCTAGAAATGATTTAGAGCAATCCTGGAGGGATGATTGGGAAGACGAACGCAGGTTTCAGAATATTGACGTCGTTTATACGAACGCTGATTGCGTTGAATCTTTCAACAAGGGCACTTTGGTAGTTCGTATTAACGGAACTTATTATGATTTCAACACGAACCGGTTGGTAACCGGTCCTGTGAAACTAACATATGAAAGGCTCTCTAGCGCTATGTATTAGCGTGTGCTTCTTTTGTCAGGGGCTTGTGCCATTATCTGCACAGCCCCCGGCAAAAGTTGACACGATTTCAGCATCTGTCATAACCGCCGACAATGACCGGCCCATGATATCCGGCCTTACCACCTTGGACGAAACCAAGATACGTTCTGGTCTTTCGGCCTTAGGGGTATCGGATGTCCTACGGACATTAAAATCGCTTTCCGGAGTAGCCTCCGGCATGGAGATCAGTTCTGGCTTATATGTTCACGGGGGCGATGGCAGCGATAACTTGTTTCTGCTTGATGGGGTGCCCCTGTTTCAAGTGGCCCACCTGGGGGGAATGTATTCTTCTTTCAATACAGATGCCATACAGTCTTTGGATTTCTATAAAAGCGGCTTTCCCCCACGTTATGGTGGCAGATTATCTTCCGTGGTAGACTTTTGTTCCAAAATGGGGGACGATCAAAGCCAACATGGGATATTCAGCCTCGGATTATTGGACGGTCATCTTGCTATCGGCGGACCAATTATCAAGAATAAACTGTCATATTTCGCCGGGCTGCGACGTAGCTGGGCTGATCTTGTTACCACCCCATATTTTATCATTAATAACTCCCGCGGGGGAAAACAAGAATCCTGGTCATACCATATGCATGACCTCAATTTGGGATTAACCTGGACACCGAATTTGAACGACAGGTTTTCTGTCCGCCTTTATCAAGGTCGGGACCGGGCCCGTTACGCCATGTCTGTCGAAAACAAATTATATGGAAAAGAAGTTTTCCGGGTTAAGGATTCACAGAAGTTGAATATGGCTTGGGGGAATCTGGCAGTCTCGTCAGAATGGAAGCATTCCTTCTCAGAACATGCGCCGCTTCAAGTTCTTATCTATTATTCCAGAGGATCTTCCAACCTCTATAACGGTTCAACAGAACACCGGATAGAAGATAATGACCTGGTAAAGCATTCTGCTTCGGAACAAACATCAGGAGACGTCGCACTTCTTGGGGCATCCATCAGACAAGCACTCTATTTGAATCGTCATCGATTGGGCTTCGGAGCAGATTTCCACAACACCGGATATCTCAATCCCGACATCCGTTACTACGCCAACGGAGCAGGCTTATATGCGGAGGACAAGTATTGCTTGGATGCGTTGCAAGTACTGTTTGGCATAAGAATGGATGCTTATAGATATGATGGTGGCGTTTATTTCAAGCCACAACCCAGAGCAATGGTCAGCTATAAAGTTGGGAATCGGCTATCTTTGAATTCATCCTTTACACATACCGTACAATTCGACCATTTGTTGTGTTCGGTCTTCTTGGATCTCCCGACAAACCGCTGGGCACCTTCGAGCAAAGAATTGCCACCTTCAGAAGCAAATCAAATTGCCATAGGATGGGATTATAATCCCTCGTCCAGATTGGGAATCAACGGAGAGTTGTATTACAAATCAATGGACAATCTTGTCATGTATAAAGGAGAATCCACACTATTCCCTCCTTCGGATAATGGCAACAATGATTTCGTTTGTGGTAAAGGACGGGCTTATGGGATGGATTTGGAAGGGCATTATCGCACCCCTCGATTTGAGACATCCATTTACTACACATTGTCATGGACAGAAAGATATTATCCGGATTTGTATCCTTATTGGTTCTATGACCGGTTCGATAACCGACATAAGATTACGATTAAACACAACCATCAAATAAACAGACGTGTCAGCGTGAATGTTTCTTGGGAATATCATACTGGGAATCGGGTTACTTTACCGGAGCAAGTTGTCGACATTGACGGTGTTGGCATAAAGTTCCTCTACTCTTCGCCATATAATATGAAGATGCCAGATTGGCATTGCCTGAATCTTGGCTGCCAAGTCAGTCGTAAGACCAAAAAAGGTCATGACGCGTTTTGGACATTCGGTTTGTACAACGCTTATGCACGTAAGAACCCTATCATGATAAGACTGATTGACTCGGAAGATAAACCCGGCGAGTTTTATTTGATAGGTTATTCACTTCCGCCGTTCATCCCCTCTGTTAGTTACACCATAAAATTTTAAAAATGAGAGCATTACCCATATCCGTCTTACTATTGGGGCTTGTCATAGGATGCGAGTCCTACCCAAATTATCCCAATATGAGCACTAAGGGGAAACTCTATCTGGAGTGTTTCCCGTGTTCCGGGACAGACTCTACCATTCTTACAGTATCACGAGCCCGACCTGTCAATCAGTCCAAAAGGGAGACAAGCTGGGATGATGTACTTTTTGAATTAAATGTCAATGGATCTCCTATAAATTGGGAGTCCTGCAAAAACACCTCTAATGGACTCCGGTATTCCGCCTCAACGGATTTGACTAGAGGGGACATCGTAGCACTGACAGTTCATGATTCGGATAATATAGTACATGTAGAATCATCCGTTCCGGAATCTCCTGCCTTCACTTATAGCCGCGAAATGACACAGGAATGGTTGGAACGCTATCACATTATTCTGGAAACAACGCCATTTGCCGGTGGAGCGCAATTCTATGGTGCATTCCTGGAGGCCCGGAACCATTACCTGACCAAGTATCCGGATGGTCGCACGGAAGAAGAGTATATACCGATATCCGTGGAAATCGAAATATCGGAAACCGCCAAAGGAACATCCTTCTCCGAGCTTGTTGAAGAAAGGTTTCATCGTATTTCAGCAGCCGGGAAAGAGATGTTCGTGTTTTCATTGGGGAAAGATGATCCTTCCCCATATGAATTCGATATAATGACGGCAAGCACGCACGAAATAGTCGAATGGCCACATCCTGATGCGCCGACTTATAGGAACACCCAATTCCGCCTGGTAGTTTACAAATTAAACCAGCGGGCTTATCGTTTTTTAAGTGACCTTGATAATCCCGTCATGATTGGAGCAGGGCTGGTTCCTCCCTTTGTAGCTAATGGCAATATGAAAGATATTTATGGGATGTTCGAAAGCTTAGGGCAATCCTCCACCGAATGGTTGCCCGCTCTCATCGTGTATAAAGAATAATATGACCTATCGAATTAATTAGCTATATTTGTGTCTCATAAAGCATTGATAGTTGAGAACATGAGACATTATTCCCTTTTGGCAATCTTGCTTTTTCTAACCGCAACTATTGCCTTCGCCAGTCCGGCCACTCCCAATCCAATCACAGTATCCCAACCAGATGGCAGCACGCTCTCCCTGCGTATGCACGGAGATGAATTCCTGCACTGGTACACTTCCCTCGACGGGAAGACCTGCTACGCACAGGGCAAGGATGGTTGGTGGCGCCCCTCTCCGAAACCCAGCTCCACCCAAAGGCGTGCCGCCATCCAGAGGCGGAACACCCTTATGGGGCCCGTGTCGCAACGCGGCAACACCGGGCTGGGAATGGGAAACCGGCGCTTCCTTGTAATCATGGCCGAATTCCCCGACAAGCATTTCAATGCTCTTGCCGGCCCGCATTTCAGAGATGTCCTGAATACCCAGAACTATTCCGAGGGTAGTTATGTGGGATCTGCACGGGACTATTTCGTCGATGCGTCTTATGGCATGTTCACTCCCCAGTTCGATGTCTTTGGCCCCATTACGATGAGCTTCACCAGCACGGACTTTCCCGAAAACGACCAGGAAGAGCACTTTTCTTTCGCAGCTAAAATAGTAGAGGCGGCCTTGACCGAACTGGCCTCGCAAATGGACCTCTCGATATACGACACGAACAACGATGGTGTCATCGACAATATCTTCATGATTTACCCGGGGCATAACCAGGCAGAGGGTGGCGGAGCAAACACTATCTGGCCTCACAAGTCCGGGCTCAGCACCTCCGCTACGTTCAGCGGAAAGAAAGCCGGGACCTATTCCTGCACCTCCGAATTCCGCGGCAGCTACGGCTCCTATTTCGCCGGAATCGGAACATTCTGTCACGAGTTCTCCCACGTAATCGGCCTCCCGGACTTCTACGACACCGACTACGAAGATAACGGAGAAGCCTTCCACCCCGCATACTGGTCTCTTATGGCAAGCGGAAACTACCTGCAGAACGGCATGGTTCCTTCCAGGTATACTACCTACGAGCGTTACATGATGGGGTTCATCACCGAGACGGAAAAGATCGACGTCGTCGGAGCCAGGACCATCTCCAACATCGACGGGCGCAAGGCATACATCCTCCCGACCAGGAACGATGGCGAGTTCTTCCTCCTGGAAGTCAGGGATGGGCAGAGATTCGACAGCAGCTCGAACCCCGGGCTTCTGATTTATCATATTGACAGGTCTGCCAACTCCGTCGCCGGTGTAAAAGCATCATATCTTTGGGACTATACCAACAAGATAAATGCCTTCGGCGGCCATCCTTGCTGCTATATAAAGATGGCCGGAGAAGGCCAGCCGGGCATGCCCTACCAGATGTCGGATCCATCCTCTTTCGAGGCCTATTACAACTGCTGGGTTTTCCCT
>Ga0310696_10009353_pt1 | contig 11351 bp, 8 predicted proteins | sample AusTroGonzalo_MG_4_FD_203885 | JGI IMG/M metagenome (GOLD analysis project Ga0310696, IMG submission 203885) | Bovine rumen microbial communities from tropical cattle in Woodstock, Queensland, Australia - Gonzalo_02 (v2) (version 2) | ecosystem: Host-associated > Mammals > Digestive system >...
AGGAGTTGTCAGAGAACAGGATTGTACGCGAAAAATATCTTTCCAACAGCTTCGTGCTGAGGAAGAAAGATTTTCAGATGGTTTAGTCGAGCGAGTAGGTGACCGTGGTCACGACACGCACCTTCTTAATGTAGGGTGTGTTCGAGTCGCGGTCTTCAATCTCGAACTGGCCCTGGCCAGCTGAGAGAATACCGCCAAGGCTTGAGCCGCTGGCCTCGGCAAATTGGTCGGCAGTCTTCTTTGCAGCCTTGATAGCCTCTTCCATCATCTCGGGCTTCAACTCCTGGAAGGAGGCCAGCTCATAGTCGGGATAGCCGCTCTCAATGGCTACGCCCTGCTCCAAGAGGTCACCCTGCTTCGAGATGATTTTGTTTACCTTCTCCACATCTTTCGTATAGACGGTGACGGAGGTCTCGGCCGTGTAGCGGTAGCTCTTGCGGTTCTCGCTCCAGGTGTTTGCCTCCAGGTCGTTCACACGCGGCGGATTGATGGTAATCTCGTTCTCGTTAATGCCGTTCGCCACAAAGAACGCCTTGATCTTGCCAGCCTGCTCGTTGATGCGCTGATAGAGGGCGGGCAGGTCGTTGCCCATCTCCGTGGTGCTAATGCTCCACGTCACCTTGTCGGCGTTTACCTCGCGCTCAGCCAGGCCTTTCACAGTCACTTTGCGGTCTTTATTGGCAAAATTGTCAATGCCGCACTTGATGCACCATCCCATCACGATCAGGCCGACGGCCAGGATGATGGCTTCCTTCATTCTGTTCATTATTTGCTCCTTTCTTTTAGTGAGTAATTATTTTCGCTGCAAATTAACGAATTTCCCCGCACTCGGCCAAACTTTTTCTCTTAAATACATTTAATTTCCTTTTTTGAGGGGAAAAGAGAAAAAAAAGCTGCGGAGAAACCCCTGAAAGAAAAAAAATTCATATCTTTGTAGCGTTTTCACATTCTTATAAGAAATGAGCTTAGGACGGAAGATATACTACACGCTGAACAGCGGGAAGAACCCGAAGTTCGCCTACTACATCAAGAACGCCGTGCGGCAGGCGTGGCCTAAGGCGTGGCTGAACGTCGACAAGGAGCTGGAAAAGCTGAATGGAAGACCAGACCGCGACTACATCCTTCAGCGCGTCGATTACTATTGCCAGCTGACGAAGGACGCACCATATGACCGCAAGGCCTGGGAGGAGCAGGCCATTGAGATTGGCAAGCAGCCAATGACCAGCCAGTCGGTGTACTACTATGATGCGCTGGAGTTCTCACGCTGGTTCGACCAGAAGAAACGGTGGATACTGAAGTCGGGCGATGTGGACTATGCCCTCGACCTGCCCAGTATCGTGAAGAGCCGTCCCTTGCACGAGGACACCCGCTGTAACGTGCTGCTCAACTTAGAGAAGGTGCGCCATTTCCTCTTCGTCAACGATCGCAAGCCCTTCACCGAGAAGAAGGACATAGCCATCTTCCGAGGAAAGATTGGCCAGCAGACAGGCCGTAAGGACAACCACGTGAAGATGAACCGCTTTGAGTTCGCTACGCGTTTCTTCGGTCATCCCATGTTCGACATCGGCGCCATCGGCCATCAGTTCCCGCAATGGCACAGCGAGAAGCTCACCATCGGCGAGCACCTCGACTATAAGTTCATCATGTCTTTGGAAGGCAACGACGTGGCCTCCAATCTGAAGTGGGTGATGTCGTCGAACAGCATCGCCGTCAGTCCGCCGCTCACCTGCGAAACATGGTTCATGGAAGGCACGCTGAAGCCCGACTACCACTTCATCGAGATCAAGCCCGACTTCAGTGACATCGAGGAGAAACTGCGTTACTACATCGACCATCCCGACGAGGCGCAGCAGATTATCAACCACGCACATGAGTATATCCGTCAGTTCCAGGATGCCAAGCGCGAGCGCCTTATCTCCCTGCTTGTGCTGCAGCGATATTTCGACCTCACCAACAAATAGTAATACATGCGACTCTGCTATATCTCCCGCAACTATTACGGTCTGTCGGGTGCCGGCAACAAGGCGAAGACAGATATTGAGCGCACGCTGAGAGGGCTAGGTGCTAGAAACTTAGGCCTGCGCACCACGTTCTATGATAATAAGGTGGTGGCCTTCCTACTCAACCTCGTGGGTATCGTGAAGATGATGTTCTGCATCCGCAAGGGCGATAGGCTGGTGCTGCAATACCCCGTGAAAAAATACTTCAGCTTCATCTGTCGTGTGGCACATTGGCGCAAGGCACAGATCATCGTCATCATCCACGACCTGATGTCGCTCCACCGCAAGCGTGTCACCCTTGAGACGGAGCTTAGCCGCCTCAGCAAGGGCGACGTCATCATTGCCTCCAACGAGAAGATGCAGCAGTGGCTCGCAGCTCAGGGCCTTCAGCGCCCCATGACCGCCCTCGGATTGTTTGACTATCTGGAGACTCTCCCCCAGCCCCTCCCTTGTAGGGAGGGGAGCAATTACTCTCAAGTCAATAAAGCCAAAGAAAACACGGCTTGCAAGGTATCTTCTCCCCTCCCTACAAGGGAGGGGCTGGGGGAGAGTCCACTTTTTAGTCTCGTCTACGCCGGTGCCCTTGTCATGCGCAAGAATTCCTATCTCTTAGAGCTGGCCAACAAGGCCGAGCACTTCGACCTACATATCTATGGCAACGCCGACGGCCTACCAGGCATCGACAAGGCACCGCATGCCGTGTGCTATCCCTTTACCCCTGCCGACGAGTTCATTCGCAATGCCGATGGCGACTTCGGCCTTGTGTGGGACGGCGACTCTTTAGAGACTTGTCAGGGCGATTTCGGCGAGTACCTGCGCTACAACAGTCCGCACAAAGTATCGTTCTATTTGCGTGCCGGCCTGCCCGTTATCATCTGGCGCGAGGCCGCCGTCGCCTCCATCATCGAGCAGGAGGGCATCGGCATCACCATCACCTCCATCGCCGAGCTGGAGCAGCGCCTGCAGACACTTACGACAGAAGAGCTCGAGGCAATGCGCCAAAACGTCGCCAGAGTCAGCCAACGCCTCGTCTCCGGCCAATATTTCCAGAAGGCTCTTCGCTCCGCTTTGTCAATAACATAGGCATTACGCCTATCATTTGTCCAGCGGACATTAACCCAATTCTGTCATATTGACAAAAGAAACGGCAAAGAATATTGCAGATTACTCGTAATGCATATAATATTGTAACAAAATATAAGTTTGCTTGCATTTTTGATTTCAAAACGACGGCATGACGATGGTTGTGCTGTCGTTTTGTATTACTTTTGCACCCGGAAGTTTTCAGATAATCAAAAAAGCTATGAAAGTAAAGAAACGTTGGGTGATTCTGATGACGGCAATGATTGTGATTGCCCTCGCAGGATTGTTCGTAGGCGAGCCTACGTTTGAGTGTGACTGGTCGGTGATTTCGGCGGCTGATGTGGCTTGGCTGATAACGGCCACGATCTTTGTGTTGATGATGACGCCTGGTCTGTCGTTCTTCTACGGCGGCATGGTGGGCGCGAAGAACGTGATCTCGACGATGCTGCAGTCGTTTATCGCGATGGGCCTGATATCGGTGCTCTGGGTGGTGATCGGCTTCTCGCTGTGCTTTGGCGACGACATCGGCGGCATTATCGGCAATCCCTTGACCTTCCCGATGTTTCATAATGTAGGCGGAGCTGTCTATACCACGCCTGCCGGCAACGTGCTGGGCGGCGCCTCGATACCGTTGGCGCTGTTTGCCCTGTTCCAGATGAAGTTTGCCATCATCACGCCGTCGCTAATCACGGGCTCGTTTGCTGAGCGCGTGCGTTTCTCGGCCTATATGTTCTTCATGATGTTCTTCTTCTTCGTCATATATTGCCCGCTGGCTCACATGACGTGGCACCCCGAGGGACTGTTTATGAAGTGGGGCGTGATTGACTTCGCAGGCGGTATCGTGGTGCATGCCTCCAGTGGTATCGCAGCCCTTGCGGGAGCTATCTTTCTGGGACGGCGCAAGGCGGAGACACGCAAGAGCGAGCCTGCCAACATTCCCTTCGTGCTTCTGGGAGCTGCCATGCTGTGGCTGGGATGGTTCGGCTTCAATGCGGGCTCTTCGCTACATGCCGACGGGGTGGCCGTCAAGGCTTTCCTGAACACGAACACGGCATCGGCTACGGCCATGATGACTTGGATATTCTTCGACTGCCTGCGTGGCCGCAAGCCCTCAGCGATGGGTGCTGCCGTGGGATGCGTCGTCGGCCTGGTGGCCATCACCCCGTCGGCAGGCTATGTCACCGTGGGGCAGAGCGTCTTCATCGCCTTCGTCATCACGCTGATCTGTAACATCGCCGTTTATTGGCGTTCTCATTCGAGAATTGACGATGCCCTCGACGTGTTCCCCACTCACGGCACAGGCGGTATCTTCGGCACGGTGCTGACGGGTATCTTCATCCAGGAGGGTCTCATCTCAGGAACGTCGGAGGGATTTATCATCTTCCTCTACCATCTGTTGGCCATCGTCATCGTGTTCGCTTATACCTTCGCCATGAGCTGGTTGGGCTACAAGCTGATCGACCGTTTCATTCCCATGCGCGTTTCGGCCTTCAGCGAAAAGGTGGGTCTCGACTTCTCGCAGCATGACGAGCACTACGGACTGGCACATATCGGCGAGCGTGAACTTGCTGAATATGAGGAGCATATCCGCGAAAAGAACAAATAGGTACGCGATTGCATTATAAAGAATCCCTGCCAATTCAGGCTAAAAAGAAGAATCCCCTGCAAACGCTGTTTGCAAGGGATTTCTTCGTACCCAGAGCCGGGGTCGAACCGGCACGGGTTGCCCCACTGGTGTTTGAGACCAGCGCGTCTACCGATTCCGCCATCTGGGCCTCTTGGATGCTTCTTTCCTTTGGTCGGGATGAGGCGACTCGAACGCCCGACCCCTACGTCCCGAACGTAGTGCGCTACCAACTGCGCTACATCCCGCCGGTGTGATCCGCTTGGGGTTCGAACCCAAGACCCCAACATTAAAAGTGTTGTGCTCTACCGACTGAGCTAGCGGATCTACCGAATGTTTAACTATTTGTTTTGCGACTTTTTCACAAAAGCGGGTGCAAAGGTACAACGTTTTTTTGATACAGCCAAATATTTGGCATATTTTTTTATTCGTGCATGTGCCAGATGGCTTTTACCTTGCGTGTGATGGCCACGTAGTTGATGATGCTGACAAGCAGCAGGATGGCGAGGCCGATGAGCAGGGTGGGGACGAAGGCGGAGGCTTCGAAATTGGCGTAGAGCTCGCCGAAGAGCGGCAGGTACCACGCCCGAATGATGACGACGGCGATGAGTGCGCCGATGAGCACGACGACATTCAGCGCGATGGTGAGCAGGTGGAAAGGACGCGCCACGCTGCCCGGCGTGTAGCCGATGAGCAGCAGGTTGTCAATCTTCCCCGTATGTTTCTGCAGCAGCAGGAAGATGCTGAGCAGCAGCACGTAGAAGGCGAGGACGGAGATGATGAGTCCGACGACAAGCACGACGGTGGTAATCATCTTCATCAGTGAGGCGGCGCGAGAGGCATCGGTATCGGCGGCCTCGGTGTCGTAGCCTTTCTGCTCCAAATACTTGGCGATGCGCTCGTCGGCAGGATTGGCCACATGGACGATGAGTCGCGAGGGCTTTGGTTCTGCGCCCGGTGCCAGCTGGCGGTTCATGTCGTCCATGAAGGCCTGCGGCACGAGGATGGTGTTCAGACGACGTGAGAAGCCCACCACATGGCCCGTCTTCAGCAGCACGTTTGACGACCTCGGTCCCGTTTGCGTGCCCGTCAGCCGCAGGTCGATGGTGATGGCGCCCACGATGTCCTCAGAGACGGTGGGCAGGCCCTGGCTGCTGGCGAAGCCGAAGTTGTATAAGTTAAGGTACGTGCGTGGGAGGATGATGGGCACGTCGTAGGTGCTGGGGTCATAGTGCCAGCGCTCCAGGTCGACGTCGAGGAACTCGTCGGACACGGCCTCGAAGAACATGTCGGTGGAGAACTTCACGGGCAGGCTGCCGCCGCCGATGGTGGCGAAGACACTGAAGAGGGCTGGGGTGTAGCGCCCCAATTTCTGCACGAAGGGCTGATCCTCGAGGTCTTCAATCTCCTTGTCGGTAAAGGCTGTGGAGGCGCCTGTGAGGGTTCCCACGGTGCTGACACGCTTGGTGATGACGATGTGCCCAGGGCGCATAAAACTGTCGTTGCCCGTGAGCAACGGCTTCAGGTCGCTGAAGAACTGCACGGCGGTGAGCACGATGGCCATACCGCAGAGGTTGGCGAGCACGAAGCCCGCCAACTGCCATGCGTTGATGTGCCGCCTCAGCAGCTTGTTGACCAGATTGTTCATCCGTTACATCAGCTTACGCTTCACGTAGTCGATGATGAATACGATGGGGCTCTTGTCCTTTTTGGTTGTGGCGATGCGGAAGATGCCCTTCGTGGTCGACTCCATGTAGAGTTCGGCATAGTCGACGATGTCGGCCACAGCCTGTCCGGCCCTGTCCATGTCATAGTCTATCGAACTGACGGCCCGGCCCAGCAGGTCACCAGAGGCATAGATATAGACACCTTCGCCCTTGACGTCGTTGAAGGACTTGCGCGGTGTGGTGAAGGGTGCGTCGTCGGTGTTCATGAGGAGATAGGTCTGATTGTCCTTCCATCCCAGCTGCATAAACTTGGTGGGCGTCATCACCCAGTCGCCGATGCTGTCGTTGTAGTTGTAGTCGTAGTCGAGGGGGATAAGATAGCAGTCGTTTTCCAATAAGGTGACTCCGTCGTCGGCAGTCTTTCCTTCCACAATCTTATTCACGAGTTTATTACTGCGTGCGCCCACATAGGCCACCACCTCGGGATCGTCGTCCTCTTCCCAGCCGTTGATGGCAATCATGCCCTTGCCGGTGAGGATGTCGAAGATAGGCTCCAGATCCTCCAATGCCCTTAGCTCGTCGCCACGCAGGCCGTACTTCTTGGCCATGGTCTTGATATACTTGAAGAGCTTCTGGGAATCGACGTTGATGATAGCCATTGCGCCGTCGGCATCGGCATACTTGGCCTGACTCTTCTCAATAGCTTTGAAGCCATACTGATTTGCCTGTTCCTTCCATTCGTCAGACATGAGCACGGCCTCAGTCTCGATGACAATCTCGCCCTTGTTGATGATGAAGTCCATGATGGCGGCGAAGTCTTTCCACTCACAGCCGTCGGGCAGCTGGTTTGTCATTTGTTCAGTGCCGGGTATGCCTTCGATACCTGAGCCGATGAAAGCCCACTGCATCAGACCCTTGCGCTCGCACATCTGCTTGAAGGCCTCGTTGTCCTCGATGTTGTCCTTGCCGTCGGCACGGTCGAGCAGCTTCTCGATAGTGGTGTCGACATCCGGATCCCAGCCGTCCTTCTCTATGGTACCCAGATAGAACCAGTCGCCATTGAAGATGAGGGCTGCATCGCGGTCGAGCAGCACGTATTTCACGCCGTTGCTCTCCTCCAGCGATACGTCGTCAGCATCGCTTGCAAGCTTCTCGATGGTATCTTCGAGGTCCCCCTTGCTGGCCACACAGCCCACAAGAGCGCCTTCAAATGCACCACGCTCCTCCGCGGGAGCACCATAGGCAAAGAAGGGCTCGGTAAAGTCGATGCCCGACGAGGTGGGGTCGTCGACAATCTCGAGTAGCTTTTCGCGTATTTCCTTGTCCAATCCGGCATCCTTGATGAGCTTCTCAATCTCTTTCTTCGTCGATGTGTCGTCACCCTTCATGCCGGTGCTCTCCATCATCTTCGTCATATCGAGACGAAATACGAAAGCGGCATTGTCGGGAATGAGGCATGAGCCTTGTTTCTTACTACACGATGCCAACAGCACGGCCAGCATCAAGGTCATTACAAATGTTAGTTTTTTCATGTTTTCTCTATAATCGTTGATTTTAGTGATTCAGTTCGTTTTGTCTGGAGGGTCTGCGACAGTTTCCTCCTCGCGTGTCACATAGCGCTGGTAATAAGCCATTAGCAAGGTGGTGAGCGGCAGGGCGATGATGAGTCCGAAGAAGCCCAGCAGTGCGCCCCATACCGACAACGAAAGCAGCAGGATGGCAGGGTTGAGGCCCATGGCGTGGGCCATCACCTTAGGCGTGACGATCATGTCGATGATGACCTGCACGATGCAGAACACAGCCACAGCCGAGAGCAGAATCATCCAGAAATTTTGGCCTGTGTCGGCGGCCTTCATCAGCGACAGCACCACCGTGGGCAGCAGGGCCAACGTGTGCAGATAGGGCACAAGGTCCATGATTCCGATAAGGATACCCAGGCCGATGGCCATGGGGAAGTCGATGATTGTGAAGCCGATGCAGAATAGGATGCCCATGATGAGGGCCACGGTGCCTTGTCCGCGGATGTAGTTGCTCAGCTCGCGCTCGGCGTCGCTGGCCAGCTCCGTCCAGAAGGGCCGGCTCTTCTTGGGAAAAATCTTGAGCCAAGCCTTCGTCAGGTATTCGTAGTCCTTGAGAATGAAGAACATGTAGAGCAGGGCGATGAGCGAGCCCACAATACTAATAATGATGTTAGCCGTCTTGCCCAGCACGCGGAACATGTTGGGGATGGCATCCTTCAAGCCCTGCGAGAACTCGGGGCTGTGCAGGTAACGCTCTATGCCGTCGCGATTGTTCTCAGTCCATTGGCGTATGGCCTCGGGAATGCTGTCGATGTTCGCCGCCCGGTGAATGTAGTTGGTCACCAGCTGCCCCAGCTTGGCAAACTGCTCAACCATCGGCGGGATGATGAGCCACATCACGAAGCCTGCTATCGCAGCCACCACCACCAATGTGATGATGATGCTCAGCACTCGACTGCCCACATGCATCCTGTACTGCACGAACTTCACCAAAGGGAAAAGCAGGTAGGCGAACAGCCAGCCCACGGCGAAGGGCAGTAGGACGCCACTTAGGTAGCTTAGCAGCAGGAACAAACCCAACACCAGCAAGCCATAGCCCAGCCAGCGTACAAATTTGTCAAATGTTATTTCCTTGTCGTATGATAGCATTCCTTGTTGCTTTTCTCGTTCTAACGTTATTTCGTTATGACCTTATTTCGACATACATTATTTCGACAATTCCTTCTGGTAGCACTCGCGGCAGAGGGGCTCGTATTCCTGCGTCTCGCCCAGTAGCACACGTTTGTCGCTGAGCACCTTGCGATGGCTGACATAGGCCAGGTTGCCGCAGCGCACACAGATGGCATGCACCTTAGTCACATCGTCGGCAATGGCGCAGAGCGCAGGCATCGGACCGAAGGGCACTCCGCGGAAGTCCATATCCAATCCAGCAACGATGACACGCACACCGCGATTGGCCAGCTCATTGCACACGTCAACGATACCTTGGTCGAAAAACTGCGCCTCGTCGATGCCCACCACGTCGATGTCGTTAGCCAGCAGGAGAATGCTGGCCGACGAGTCGATAGGCGTGGACTGGATGTGCTTCTGGTCGTGGCTCACCACATCCTCTTCGGAGTAGCGTACATCGATGGACGGTTTGAATATCTCGACCCGCTGACGCGCGAACTGTGCACGGCGCATACGACGTATCAATTCCTCTGTCTTGCCCGAAAACATCGAGCCGCACACCACCTCGATTCTACCGGGACGATGTGCCTCACCTGTCGTGTTATCTCTCATTTGCGTGCAAAATTAGAAATATTTTTCGAATTACTTGCGTTTTCTCGCAAAAAAATGCTAATTTTGCCGATGAAATAGAAAAACAGTTTTTGGCATTTAGCTTTTGACAATTAGCTTTGGCAGAAATTATTAAGCATTGAATAATGGCAGAAGAAGACAATAGCCTCCTCATGGGAGCAGACGGCGGCGCAACGCCGCTGGCAGACTATAACGATGATAACATACGCACCTTGACAGGCACGGAGCATATCCGCCTGCGTCCAGGTATGTACATCGGCCGACTGGGCGACGGCTCGTTGGCTGAGGACGGCATCTACGTATTATTGAAAGAGGTGATCGACAATAGTATCGACGAATTCAAGATGAAGGCCGGCGACAGGATTGAGGTCAACGTCGATGATCAGCTACGTGTTTCCGTACGCGACTATGGACGCGGCATCCCGCAGGGCAAGATGATCGAGGCCGTCAGCGTGTTGAACACCGGCGGCAAGTACGACTCGAAGGCATTTAAGAAGTCTATCGGCCTCAACGGTGTCGGCGTGAAGGCCGTCAATGCCCTGAGCACTCATTTTGAAGTAGCCAGTTATCGCGATGGACAGGTGCGTAAGGCCACTTTCGAGCGCGGCAAGCTGATCAGCGACACCACGGAGCCCACGAAGGACGAGAACGGCACCTACATCTACTTCGAGCCAGACGACACGTTGTTTCAGCACTACCAGTTCCACGACGACATCGTGGAGACCATGCTACGCAACTACACATATCTGAATACGGGCCTGGCCATCATGTACAACGGCCGCCGCATCCTCTCGCGCCGTGGTTTGGAGGACTTGCTGAAAGACCGTATGAGCGCCGACCCCCTTTATCCCATCATTCATCTTCAGGGCGAGGACATCGAGATCGCTTTCACCCACGCCAACCAGTATGGCGAGGAATACTACAGCTTTGTCAACGGTCAGCACACCACGCAGGGAGGCACCCATCAGAGCGCCTTCAAGGAACATATCGCGAAGACCATCAAAGAGTTCTTTCAGAAAAACTTCGAGTATGTCGACATCCGTGCCGGCATCGTTGCCGCCATCGCTCTTAACGTGGAGGAGCCTATGTTCGAGAGCCAGACGAAAATCAAGCTGGGCTCATTGACGATGGCACCTGTGCCTGCCACCGTCGATGCCGAACACCCCATGCCCACCTCTATCAATAAATATGTGGGCGACTTCATCAAGACCGAGGTGGACAACTATTTGCATAAGAATGCCGACACCGCCGAGGTGATGCTTGGCAAGATCCAGGAGAGTGAGAAAGAGCGCAAGGCAATGGCTGGCGTGACAAAGCTGGCCCGCGAACGCGCGAAGAAAGCCAACCTGCACAATCGCAAATTGCGCGACTGCCGCATCCACTACAGCGATGTGAAAAACGACCTCAAGGAAGAGTCGTGTATCTTCATCACCGAGGGTGACTCGGCCAGCGGTTCCATCACCAAAAGCCGCGACGTGAATACGCAAGCCGTATTCTCTTTGAGAGGAAAGCCTCTCAACACTTTTGGCTTGACAAAAAAGGTGGTCTATGAGAACGAGGAGTTCAACCTCCTGCAGGCTGCCCTCGACATCGAGGACGGCCTCGACACGCTACGCTACAACAAGGTAATCGTGGCGACAGATGCCGATGTCGACGG
>Ga0310696_10009354_pt1 | contig 11350 bp, 20 predicted proteins | sample AusTroGonzalo_MG_4_FD_203885 | JGI IMG/M metagenome (GOLD analysis project Ga0310696, IMG submission 203885) | Bovine rumen microbial communities from tropical cattle in Woodstock, Queensland, Australia - Gonzalo_02 (v2) (version 2) | ecosystem: Host-associated > Mammals > Digestive system >...
TAAGCCGGATCGCTATCGCCATTTATGTAGGAGTTTTCCAAGGTCATAAACCAATACCGGTAGAACTCCAATCCGGTTTTGAGGTCGGATGGACATCCCCACTCCTCGTCCAGCAATCCAAAGTCCAGGTTGATAACACCTTCGGCTATACACCCGGACTCGAGGTTTCTTTCAAAACATTCCTTAACGGCATCAATGAAATCACTTTCACTTCCCTGGAAAATGGGGTAGAGATGAAGGCTTTCGTCATTGATCTCCACCATGCAAATATTGGGTTTATTTGCTCCAACCTCCACCATTCCGGATTTGAAACGACCACCGGATTTACCAAATTCCCGAAGGATTACGTTTGGGGTTGCGCCACAATGAAGACTGTCGTGACTTTGAGGACAAATTGCATGTACTTTCATGATCATGGATTTAAATTAATTCATCAAGTTCATCACAGTCAAATGGTCTGGATTCGGCGTAGATCCAATTATTAGTGTCCGGTTCATAAAGAACCTCACCGCTGGTCAGGTTCTCCAAAATCAGGAGGGTATCCTCCGAATGTTTATTGGTGTTGGCCAGGCTCTCCAGGAGAATCTGCTCGGTGATTTGTTTGGAGGTCTTCAGGCCTTGCTCCTCCATCAAATCCTTTGCAAAGTCTCTCCAACTCTCCAAATCAAAATGGTAAGTGGATGTGAGGGAGATGGCCGGATGGGAGAATGCAATGGCGTGTTTGTTGTCCGGCGCTTCGAAGATTACCTCTGCCACATAAGGATCGCGGCCGGAGGTTTGAAAAAGTTTTCTGTACTGCATAAGAGTTTTACCTTTGCGTCTTTTTACTTTTGCCAGCTTTGAGAAATCCATATCTTTAAATTTTTAGGTTCAAATCCGAATTATTTCGGCTCAATTATATATAATTGGAATCGGTCAAAACTTAACATAAAGGCATAAAAAAACCTCACCAAAATTGATGAGGTTTATATTGGAATCCAACCGGTCATTAATCAAATTTGAGTCTGGACCGCAACTTACGAAGAATGGCCATATCGTAACCATCCTGCGACAAATGATCTTTTTCCATAAAGTCCAACAAGACAGCAATCATTCCGGCTTCCGGACCGGTGACCGGCATATCCGTATAAATAACGTTATTGTAACCGGCTTTGTTATCAAATCTCTTGATAATATCCAGGAGTCTGATATCGTTTTTAACCCGTATCATCAATTCAAGGAACTCATGAATCGGTTTGTCTTCATTTTGGATGTCCTGAAGTACGGGAAGCAATGCGGTTGCCATTTTGGCCGGAATTACAAAATTCTTATTAAGACTTTCAAATAGCGGCTCCGGCATCTCGTTAAATATATAAACGATAATACCCAGGATAGTGTCCACCAGTTCCTCTGCGCCTTTGGTTGGCCGACAGGAAAAATCCTTTAACTTCAACTGGCCGTTCCGACTCATTGCCTCGGAAAATTTCTTTGCGCAATGACAATGGAATTTGAGATCCTTGGCCGGCATATTGGTAAGAATATTGGGAAGGGTGACGTCCACGGTGTTTTTATCCCAGTCAAATATCAGGACGCAATTGTCATATTCCTCATCGAGGTCGTGGCCTTGTGCGTACATTTCCCAATCAGAACCTAACAAGCCAGGTCGTACGGTTAATTTGTGACCATCATAGGAATGTGCAGTTTTACCGGTTGCTTCGTTTATGTATTCAAATAGAGGTTTCATAGTTCGATGTTTGATTTATATACCAATAATAACCGCAATAACTGCTCTCAATTAATCATCCGGAAGTTCGCCATATCGGTTTAGATACTTGGTGCGAAGAACCTGGATTTCGAGTTCCATCTTTTTAATCACCTCCTCATGATCCTTGAATTCATCACCATGTTCATCCAGTATGGTTCCAATCCCGAGTTCGTGTTTAAGTTTGACACCATCCGGTATACCCAAACACTTTTTAAAGGTATCGTTTGTGGTGGTGACTTTATTCAAGGTTATTCCGTTCCCAAGTTTTAAAATGCCGGGAAGTTCCTCCGGGGTACAATTATCAATTCGATCAAGCACCCATTTTAATCGGTCCTCGGATAGGTAACTGTTGACCCAAATCCTTTCCGCTATTCCAATGAAATTGAGAAGTTGCTGTTCAGTTAAAAGAGCGCGTTCATGAAGGCAGATACAAAGTTGATCGTAAGTTCGAAAGGTTTTGTTGAAGTTTTTCAACTCTTTTCGCTCAACAAACATCCAAATCAGTCCCATAATGGCCACTCCAAGAAATGTGCCAATCAATAAAATCATAAATTTGATCGTGTTCATATTTTTATCGTATTTAATTGGTTTACCAGTTGAAAATGTCCTCCCATTCCTCCTCGGAGATGGTATGGATGTCCTCCACTTTGAAGGACTTGGATGCAAACAGGTTGGTAAATTCCGTGTAACCCATTCTCCGTGCATACTCCTGCAGGCGGTCTTTTTGGCGATTGGTAAGTTTGTGGCGACCGGTCAAATCCGTATCCTGGTAACCGGTGAATGCCACCTCCTGATGATGGAACTTCACCCATCCTCTGGCCTCCAACCAACGATCCGGGTTTTTATCTTTCCCATCAAGGTCGTAATTCATGTAATCAAAAATCCTATGGGCCAAAACTATATGAATCATGTTACCGACCTCTCCACACTCGGCCCAAACCTTACCTTCCGGTGAAATCCATCCAGCATCCCAACACATGGCATCAATCTTGACCGGATCGTTCTTGGCATCCCTTTGTCTCTCACAGAAAGCGGCGTAGTTCTTCATGTATGCCTCGGTAATGGCGTCCTGCCCCACAAACTTTCCGGATAACTGTTCACGAAAGTGTTCATCCCCGTTAATATATTGCCACTGTTCCAGGAGCTCGGTGTCCATCAGGTTTTTATACATCGAATAGGTATATGCCCAAGGGCGATTGCGAAGCTCCTCCTCATCCCAACCGTACTTCCCTTCAAATCTCGGAGTGTCAAAATCCTTGATATCTTTCTCCCACCACCACTCGATATAATCCATTATGTTAATCCAACGGCGGTAGTCCTCCACCACATTCTCCAATTGACGGCAAATAACCAGCACCATTCCTGCACTGGAGTTGCTATTCTCAATGGCACGACACATGTCGGCGGTTTCCGGATCGGTTTTGGAATGAACAAACATATTCAGGAGGGTACCCACGGAGACCTTGGTGTATACATCCATCTCTATTTCCGGATACTTCTTCAGGATCGGATTGGCCAACTCGTAGGCCGTGGATTGCAACGGAAAATCAAACTCCTTATGAATGTCCCGGATGTGCCAAAGGACTTTGGTAACATCCCCTGCATTCTTATAGTAGAGCATTAACCGGCGACGCAGCATCCCAACCAGTTTTTCCCTGGTCCAGATTTCCGGACGGCCTCCCATCTTATCGATTTGTTCCTCGGTGAGGTCCTCGTTGGGGACCACATTTCCGGATCCGTCCTCGTTAAATACCATAACGTATTCACCTCGAACGATTTTGGAGATGATTCTCTGGTTCGTGATACCAAATCCCTCCCGGAAGAGTTGTACGATCTTTACCACATTACCATCGCACCAAAGGTGCTCCCTGGAAAGGTCCAGGATGGTGTGGGTCATGTGCGGATCCACGGTCATATGCAATGTTGCCATAATTGTATGTTTTTAAGTTCAATTATATATAAGTGAAAGGTGCCGGATCTTAACTCCTTTACTTGGGTATTTTGAATATCTTATCCGGTTTTCTGGATTGCACCTTGCCAATCAGGGGCTGGTATTCCATACCTGCAGGCTTGTCGGAGTTGGTGGCTCCATCCAATGCGCGGACTTTCACCATCTTATCCGTCCACCCCACCACTTCTCCGGAGTAAAGGATGTAGTCTCCGGTCCAACGGGAGGCTGCAAACACCACCTTATCCCCTACATATAGTTCCTGGCCGAAACCATCGTAGGCACATTCTTTGGAGTGTGGTTGTTGTGTATGTGATCGCATTTTCCATTCTCCATCATCCCTGTGTCCATCCGGATACAAACGATAGTACTGCAAAATAAAATGGCCAGGGGTTTCACAATATGGTTCAAATGCTTTCTCGGCTTCAGATGAAATGGCCGGGATACAATCCCTGTGTGGATCGGTCTTTGCACCTTCAATGTCCTCCGAACATTCCAGTTGTTTGCCTGGTTCCCAGTCACCATTCACGAATTCTGCCTCCGTGATTTTCCATTGCATAGTCCAGTTTTCCATATCTTGTTGATTTTGTGTTCGTTATTTATACAATTCCGGAAACAAATCCTGATGGACTGTCATTTGTCTTCGAAGTTCCCTTTCCTTGGTCTTCAACTTACCGAGCTCTTTTTCCAACTCGGAGATGCGATGGATAACGGACTGGAACTCCGGAAATCTATTCTTGGAGAAAGCCAGGGGATCCTTCGACACCATCTTGTGAATAATCATGCAATCATATTCGCTGGTTTTGAAATGAAGGATGGTGTGACACAGATTATACATCGTCTTCATCATCTGGTCCTTGGTGTGGCATCTCTTAACTCTGGTTTTGGAGAAACGCTCCTTGATCATCCAGGCACCGGATTTACTGACAATTTGTTCCATCAAAGGTTTGGCAGGATCCACCCAGCGCTGGCTTGGAGCCATATAAACCCGTTCAAACCTGGTTTTATCAAATCTCATGTAATGGGGATTATGAACCCATCGGGAAGTGAACCCTTGACCATCATGGGTCTTTTGCGAATTATCCACCCAAAGGATACAACCATCCAGCCATTCGATAAGGTCTTTCAGGGTGATGGCTTCAAAAGCCTGCATCTTTTGTTCGTTCGTCATAAATTCAGGTTTACTCATGGTTGTATGTTTTTAAGTTCAAATCCGAATTATTTCGGCCCAATTATATATAAGTGGAACCGAGTGAAACTTAACATCCAGGCACAAAAAAAACCGGACCTTGTGGGCCCGGTTTTGTTAATATAATGAATCTGTAAACTTCTTTACTTGAGGATTCGGTCTAATGCCTATTTAATTTGGGTGAATCCCTGAACGGCAACATCCTCGGCCTCCTTCTTCAACTTATTCACCTCATTATTGGTCCATGCGGTTGGTTGGAAGGTTGCTCGGGTTGTTTTCATAATATGTATTTGCTGTTTTTTCCATAATGTAGGCAAATGGATCTACCAAACAAGTGCAGGTCGATCCACCCATACCTACGGTTCCAGTCCAGGGATATGAACCACCAGGAATCCGGAGTCTTGTAAATGCGTAATTTAATTGCCATAACGTACAATGCAATAAAATATTTTAGTCAGGAGGTCTATGTGGGTATCCACGGTGATATCCCGATTAACCCAGACATTTCCATTGGAATCCAAAACTAAATACCACAATTTATTGGTATCAGGATCGTACTCGAGGAAATCAATGGTTACATCATACCGGGGATTACCATCCAATGCAATCTCCCACTCCATAATGTTCACCGAGAGTTTCCGGATGAAGGGGTTGGTCGCCTCACCGTAGGTTTTTACCCATTCCTTGATGAATTCGGCCATTTCAAATTTCATCATTTTTTTGAGGCCTTCAATGCGGTCGGCCCACACTGTTAATTTTTCTTTTGCTTCCATCATTGGTTTTTATTTTTTTCTGTAACATACATATCGAGATAGACCTTGGAGAGTTTTAATCCGATATGGGTTATTTGGTTAATGTATTTAACATCCCATATTGTACCACATTTCCCAAGGTTGGAGAATTGTTCCTCCGTGAGCAACTCCTTTGGAATTTCCCTTTTTAATAGTTCATCCAGTTCCTGTTCAGTCATAATGGTTATTTTTTTTGTTGTTGTTCGTTGTCTTGAATCATTGGGCAATTATCCGGAACAACATCTTTACCGTTTTTACCGGACATTGAAAAAATATCGAACCAGCAAAGATTCCTATGAACGATACTTCCATGTGCACTTAAAGCCGTACACGTCAGATCATTTTCATAATTTCGGCTTTTCCCATATCCGATGCAGGTTATCTTACAAAACGGGCATTCGCTACAGTACTCAACAGTTTTATCAATCTTTATGTGGGCGATATTACTCATTTTTTACAAAGCATGTCGTTTTTGAATTTTTCGATCAAAAGTTCAAGACCGGCTTGGGCTTCCGGACTACCTTGGCGAAGAATTACCTCCCACCACTTTCCGGCTTCCTCCACAATATATTCAGCCATCTCCAGGGCGGCTGCGCGACACTCCGGTCTGGAGGAGTTCATTTCATTATACTGTACGGCGTATTTTTCGGCAATTTCCACGGCCTTTTGCAATAGAGGTGTCATTTGTGGTTTCATGTTTTGTGAATTTATTTTTTTCTACGACCGGCAATGGCCTGTCCATATTGTTTCGGTGAGGGGCTGGAGTCCCAAGCCGGCGCCATCCTGGTCAGTCTTTCATAGGTGTGAAAGGTCTCGCCATTGAAAAGGCCGGTGTTCATCAGTGTTTGAAAATCCTGTTGGGCTTTCTTACGGGCCAGTTGTTGCTCGTTGCTATCGTACAATTCCTTGGAGGCCTCCACCAGGACCGGGATGAGTACTGCACGGCCCTTACCCTGGCATAACAGTTCCATGTTTTTATAGTGGTCCCAGTCTTCGATTCTTTCCAGCTCGGAGAGGTGTATCTCCCTGGTAATCATTTCCTCCGGATCCTTTGAGGATCTCCACCCGGACTTGACGTCATGAATGATTCTAGTACCGTAATAGTCGTAGGCCTTGGCCACTACCACATCACCATACTTGGCGATCAGTTCCTGTAAGAGTCGTTTTCCTTTTGTTTCTGTCATAATTTTGAAAATTCTTTGGTGTATTCGTTTCTAAAAAAGTCGGTTAAATCATCAATATGTTTTATATGGAGATCATCGTTCAAATTCATTAAGAACTTAAATTCCTCTCTAAAATTTTCAATGTGGGTTTTCGATGGATATTCATAAACCGGGGTGAACTTGAAAAAATCATTTATTCCCACAGTAACCCTGGCCACACATATGCATTCCATCTCCACCGGACCGGTTGCCCAAATTTCGCCGGTTTCCAATATATCCGGCACTTCGTCCAAACCCGGTAACCAAAGGTTTTCGGTTTCAACCAATTCGCGTAGATTTTTTGCGACGTGAACAAATATGAAATCATCAATTTGAGTCCGGAACCAATATGGAGTATCGTTAATGGCAGTATAACAACCATGCAATGAAGAGGAAAGACATACCCGATCGGTACAATCATCCTCATCCACCATTCTATTGGATGGAACTCTTGGGTAGAACACTTCACCATCGTGGTTTTCCCAGGAGAGATGAAATAATGGTTCGCAATAATCCTTACAAAGTTCCATTGTTATTCGGGTTTTTCGTCAATTATTTCCTCCAGTGTGAACGTAGTCGGGATACCATCCAATTGAAAAAGGATCTCCGTCTCGTACTCACCATAGTCCACCTCGTATTCCTCCTTCTTCACAGTGAGGCCACAATCCTTCAACAACTGGCGGAAACCGGCTGCGAACTTGGCCTTGGCCTCCTCAAATTCACGAACTTTCTTATCGTGGTTCAGTCTGTATTCGATAGCCTCCACTGCCTTGTTCAATGCCTCCTTCAACGTGGCCGCATTGCAACGCTTGGCCTTCAGGATATAATTGATTCGGGCTGCAGCCTCACCCGGATGGTAATAGTAACGATAGCCATCCCAAACTCCTTCCCCACGAATACCCTCCACACCAAAGTATCCACGTTCGAACTTGTCGTACACCGTGAAGGACTGGTAGTCAATCACCACCTTGGTCTCGTTCTCAATGTGGTACTTAATATAAATCTCGGTCAGTACAGTACCGGTTATGTATTTGATTATCTTCGTTAACTCCTTCATTTCCTTTAGATTTAGATTCTTGCCTTAACTCCTTCTGAACGTCCATATACCCCAGGGATCAGTTCGCACTTCAAATCGTCCAGTTCCGGAACGATCTCCGGATATCCCCTTTGAGCTGGAATGGTTTCGATTTCCTGCACCAGAGTTTTGGCCTGAATATCGTTTTCTGCTACCACCACGTATTGTGCTCTGTGGAAAGGAATGCTGTAAACAACTGTGTAGGTATTCATGGTTGTAAGTTTTTAGGTTCAAATCCGAATTATTTCGGCCCAATTATATATAAGTGAAACACCTCAAAACTTAACATCAAGGCATAAAAAAACCGGAGGTGTGGTGCCTCCGGCAAACGAGTTTTAATCGTTTAAGTGCTATGAGATGTTAATATATAAAAATCTACCCATTATTTAACTCCGATTCCAAAAATTCGGATAACGAAACACTCTCCTTTAGAACGGTGAAGTCCTTGATTTGTTTATCAGTCATATCGCTATCCACAATATCCAAAACAGCTTTGGTTACCTCACTACGTTTGAGTTTTCCGGTCCTTACGGCCAAGGCCATACAAAATAGACGTTGTTGGGAAGGGGTTTTGGCTGGCATATTATATAGGTTTATTTAGTCAACCCACCATTCAAGTGGGCCGTCATATCCATATAATATAACCTTTCGTATATATTTATTTCGTATTTCACTATCCCAATCCCGTTTCGGTTTATCCATAACTGGTGGAATCGCTCCGGACATTAATAGATTTTGAATCATTAGACCCCAGCATCCGTAGTCTTTGGCTGCGAATATCCGGTGCACTATACCTCTCAATAGGTTTTCAACTGCATCATCCGTATGGACATTGCTGAAGGTTCGATGCTTTGTCTTGGAAATTTCCACCAGTGCACTGGTCTGGGAATGGAGGCCCTCAATTTTCAGCTCCCAATTCACTATCCATTCGTACTTGGAAATGAACTCCGGGTTCACCGGGACCACTTCCCAATTTACGGTTATCAAGTAATCGGTACAAAGGGGAATGTCCCTGGCAATTCCAAAGGAATCACTCACCATTTTCCTCCAAAACTTAAACGTATTTACTCGCATAACAAACTTCCTTTACCAAATAATTCAAATTTATGTTCCGGCATTCCATAATCAATCGGGGTATTTTTTGCCGGTTCAAAATTAAAATGAACGGTTTTCCCCCACGGCAGGAGCATGGATTCGATTGGAACATCCTCACAGGATATGCTGTTGAATTCAAAGTAATTAAAGTAAATGGCCAAGCCACAGTGTAATCCTGTTGGGTTGTCGTTCCGATGGTCATTGACCAGATCAACACAAAAATCACTTACCGGTTTTTCATGTATATATCTCTTAAATTCCGGAAACTTGGCAATAAAGTTACGTAATCCGTTCATTACGTTACAGTTATAAAATGACCGTTGGTAGGGATCCATCCACTCCTTGGATACAGTAAGTGTACCACAATGATATAAGGCTCCGTTCATCTCAATTTCATCATCAACCGAATCAAACTTGGGTTCGGAGATCCAGCCATATAGTAGACTGATTTGATTGATTGGTGTTCCTGCATCCATGAGTTTCAACCATTGTCTGAAAAACTTCCGGAGTTCGGAGTCCCAAATACTTATTTCCGCATCCACCTCCTGCTTGGCCGTATTAATAAGATAATCGGTATGAGCCGCAGTATTACTTGCAAACATTTCCTTTTTGAGCATGTGCGGAACCGGCGACCAGGATTTTCCGTCCTGGGAACTGTAGATTGGAATTGGAAAAACGGTATTATCTTTTACCTCAATTTCCAAGTTGTTTATATTATATATCATAATCTGTAGGTTTAATTGCAAGTAAGGTTTCTGGCGGTTTTTACCACCTGCTTTCCTAAATTAAAACAACTTTCAATGATTCGTTTGGACAACTCCTCACCACATTCCACTTCCGTAGGATGGTAAGTGGCCGGTCCGAGCGGCTCCACTATATCCACCTCACCGGTCAGTATATAGATTCCGAGTTTGAAAGCCCAATTCAAATCTTTCAAATCCCTACGCCTGTCTATCATATCGTCCCAAATCATTTGATTTAAATCGGTCAATTCCTGGCTGGTATCCCCGGACATCAATTGTTGGAAATTCTTGGAAACGTTTTCTAAATTCTTCGAGTTAATGAAACTGCCGTAGTATACGCTTCGGGTCAGGTCAACGGAGTATCCGGTCTGTAATGCGAATTTACCATTATATGTTCCTAAATGACCACCCTCCACGGACATGTACCCCATCAGGAAATGTAGTGTAGGTTGCACCAGGTCATTGTCGCTGTCTAATGGCCTTAATATATCCGTCTCCAACCATTTTTTAAAATCGTGTTCGTTAATTTTATGAGCATTCGGTATACTTTTAAGTACGGCACCAGGCAGCAGTTTATAGTATTTAAAAGTCCCATCATTTTCATAGATAGGCAGGCACATTTTCGTATAATGACACGGCAGTTCCAGACCGTTGATTATGGTGATGTTTTGATTCATTGGTGATGAAATATATTTATTAAAGTCCGTATACATATGTAGGTTTAATTGCAAGTAAGGTTTCTGGTGGTTCTTTCCACCTGCTTTCCTGAATTAAAACAGCTTTCAATAATTTGTTTGGGCAACTCCTCATCACACTCCTCCGTAGGATGGTAAGCGACCGGTTCGATTGGTTCCACCAATTCCGCCTCGTTCAGTTCTCCGGCAAAAAGGTAAATACCGCGTTGATAAACCCATTTTGAATCCTTAAAAACCCGCTCAACTCCATTAAATACATCCGTTGTAAGCTGACGTTCGTAGTTATTTACTAATGCCCACATTTCATCATTCATTTCCTTGATTGCATTTCTGCAGGCAATGGTACTCCAGCTGTCGTCCCGGTTATCCGTTGAATCAATATTTTCAGCGAATCTTATGGATCTGTGCAGTATATCCTGGATTAAACGAATATTATCGTAATTGTAAAAACTATAGGTGTCTTTGTTTAGGTAAATGATATTATCACCAACGATATTCATATTAACAAACTTACCTAAATAAACATCATCAATTTTAATCAAATAACCTTGCATTGCATGTACGTTGAGTGCCATCCAATTGCCGTTATTTTTATCCAATTTACGAAGAAAATCATATATCCAGGGCTCCGCATCCATTATATCTTCCTTGACATTCACCAGCTTAAATGAACTACCCATATGCGGAATCATATATTGGATTTCGTCATTTGATATTGCCGCGGATGGAAAAATAATTGGTAGACAGGTTTGGTATTTTTGACCGGTCATGTCCACATATTTATCATTGACTCTTATTGGATTCATGGTTATTGAGGTCTTTCTTTTTTCACAATCTTATACGTCATGTCCTTCAATTCCTCCATAAA
>Ga0310696_10009355_pt1 | contig 11349 bp, 7 predicted proteins | sample AusTroGonzalo_MG_4_FD_203885 | JGI IMG/M metagenome (GOLD analysis project Ga0310696, IMG submission 203885) | Bovine rumen microbial communities from tropical cattle in Woodstock, Queensland, Australia - Gonzalo_02 (v2) (version 2) | ecosystem: Host-associated > Mammals > Digestive system >...
CGAGAGCTTTCATCAACGACACCCCAGTGACCGCACAACAGCTGAAAGAGCTGGGCAATCAATTGGTTGACATACATTCACAACACGACTCGCTGCTTCTGACCAATGCCAATTTTCAACTTGAGATAATCGACAATGCTGCCGATAACAATGCGTTACTGGCTGAATATCAAGGAGTTTACCATAAATATGTGACGTTAAAAAATGAGTTGAAATCGCTTCGCGATAAGGCTCAGAAAAACGTGGCAGAGAACGATTTCCTCACATTCCAGCTCGACGAGTTACTGAAAGCCGATCTGCAAGACGGTGAATATGAAGAGGTTAGCCAGCGTTTGGAGCTTCTGGAGAACGCCGAGGAGGTGAAAACGTTGTTGGCGCAATCGACCAATCTGCTTCAAGAATCAGAGGTCTCGATCCTCGACCAGCTGAACGTGCTGAAGTCGAATGTGGAGCACCTGAAACGGTTTGTTCCTGAGGCAGAACAGTATCTTGAACGCCTTGAATCGACAAAGATTGAGCTCAAAGACATTGCACACGACATTGATTCGCTGCAAGACAGCACACAGTTTGATGCTGAATCGCTGAATGAGCTTCAGGAGCGTTTCGACCTGCTGCAGCGCCTGATGATGAAACATCATGTGAATGATTACGCCGATTTGCTTAAGATCCGCGAAGATCTTCAAAAAAAAGTTGGAGATTTTTCAAATATCGACGAACAAATCGCCAAAAAGGAGCAGGAGCTTAAAAAATGCGAGAAAGAACTTTCGCAACTTGCTGATAATCTGTCGGATAGACGTAAAAAGGTGAAGCTTTCCTTTGAGAAATCAGTCACTGAGATTATCCGCCAGCTGAAGATGCCTCATGGTGTTTTCGAGGTTGAAATCACAGAGTTATCAGATAAATCTGAGTTTTCGGAGAAGGGCAGGGATAATGTCCGTTTCATGTTCTCTGCCAATAAGGGAGTCCTACCTGACGAGCTGTCCCGCGTGGCTTCAGGTGGCGAGCTCTCTCGTCTGATGTTGGCTATCAAAGCAGTGGCGGCCGAAAGCAACTACATCCCCACTTTGATTTTCGATGAGATCGACACTGGCGTTTCGGGTGAGGTGGCTTCGAAACTGGGCGATATCATGCAGAAAATGGGGGAGAGCCTGCAGGTTGTGTCAATCACACATCTTCCTCAGATTGCATCAAAAGCCAAGAGCCATTTCTTTGTCTACAAAGACGAAGACAACGAAAAAACACGTTCATGCATCAGACAACTGTCTCACGATGAACGTGTTACTGAAATCGCTAAAATGCTTTCCAATGATAAAATAACCCCGGAAGCCATCAAAGCTGCAGAAGTTATTCTTAGGTAACCGTCATTTCGACCGACCGAAGGGAGTGGAGAAATCTCAAATAATTGAATGAGATTTCTCGATTCCGCTTCGCTTCACTCGAAATGACGTGTGGAAAACTATCTGAAAATATCCTTTTCTTTAAGTTTCTTCACTTCGCCGAACGGCTCAAGAGCCTTCATGTCGATTTGTTTGCCGTTGCCCGACATCATGATGACGATTGGACGGTTCTTCACGAATCTCTCATAGAAATCCTGAACATCTTGATATTCAATTTTTCTGATGGTGTTCGTCATATCGACTCTTGGGTCGTTGCTGTAACCCTGTTCAATCCATGATCCGACAGTGCTCGGCATGTTGCGGAATGTCACGTAGTTGGAGGCGCGCGACAAGATCAAAGCGTCTTTTGAGGCGTTGAATTTCTCCAGGCGTGTCGGCATGTCGGTGATGAGGCCGCGCAAGGTGGTGATGCCTTCAACAGTCTTGTCGGACTGCGTTCCGAGGTATGTGAACAAGTAGCCGGGCTTTCTGTTAAGAGCATCATAGTTGAAGTAACCGTATGCTGTGTAACCCAGTGAGCGGAACTCTCTAATCTCTTGGAACACAATTGAATACATGTCGGTACCGAAGTATTTGTTGAACACCTGAGAGACGGCTTTGTAATACTCGTCGAGTTCATCACTTGACACGTGCATGTAGATGTTGCTCTGGCGGAACTTCTTGTTTGAAGCCATAAATATCTGATTATTGGTGAATTGAGCTTCTTTCAAGTACTTCTTTTGGGCTTTTATGGCATCGTCTTTGATGAATCCGTGTTTGGTTAAAGCTTTTATAACCTCTTGATTCTCATTGTTTCCAGCGTAATATATGCTGCCGCTGTAGTTGAACACCTCGCTCACCTCGTTGAGGAGCTCAGCGCCAGTGCGTTTCTTCCATTGCTTGAGCGGAGTCTTTCTTAAATAGTAAGAATTGTCGCCGTATAACGCATAGTCATAGACTGCATCACCCCATACCGCAGCGTCTTCTTTGTTGCTCTTGTCTTCCATCTTCTCGTTGTCGATCAAGATGTTTTTCTTGCTCTCGTCGTTGGCTGGAGTGAAATATTTCTCTTCGCAAAGAGTTAAGATCATGTCTAAATCTTTTTCAAAACCTGTGATATGTAAGGTTGTATGTGATGGTGTGGTGGTCATATACACCGAAGCTCCGATTTTCTGGAAAGCAAGGCTTAACTCTTCGTAACTCTTTGTCTGTGAAGCCTGTAACTCAATATAGCTGAGGGCTCTGCTGAGGTCATGGTCGTCGATGGTGCCGTGGTTGTATTCAACATCCATAGTGAAGATGTCGTTGTAAGGGTTCTTCGTCGAGAACAAGGTGAAACAGTCGTTGGCCTTGGTGATCTCGACGTCTTTGCCGAATTGGATGACCTGCGGTTTGACTTCAGGAACCTGCTTTGACTCAATCATTATTGCGAAGTCTGACTTGGCGTCGGTGTTCTTGGCCTCGATAGGCTTCCAGTTAGGCTTGTCGACCTTGTCTTTTTCAGGGAAGCCCATCTTCGAACGGATGTCGAGGAAGTCTTCGGTGAAATACTTGTTGGCCATCTTCACCACTTCTGCTTTGGTGAGTGTCTTGATGCGTTCTGTCTCAGCGAGATATTCGTCGTATGTCATGCCGCGCATCTCGAGCTCGAGGAAGAGGTTTGAGAGGCTGCTCAAGCTCTCGGTATCACGCATACGGTCCTGCAACATGTTGACGCGGATAGCCTCGAAGAGCTCGTCGCTGAACTCACCGTTTTTGAGTTTTTCAAGAGATGCTAAAACGATGTCTTCGGCTTTCTCGTGTGACTGTCCGATGAGATTCGGGACGTAGATGATGATGTTGGCGCCGTAGTCTTCGAGTGAGAGAGGCAAGAGCATGGATGCCATGATGTTGCCGTCGACAATCTCTTTGTCCATGATGCCTGTCTCGCCATTGCTGAAGATGCTGCATGCTATCGAGAGCGGCAGGTAGTCAGGGTCGGAGATTTTTACGCCTCTCCATGCCAAGATACCCATCTTGATAGGGGTGAGACGCACGTCCTGTATGGTCTGGCCTTTGAATTCAGGCAGTTTGTATTCCGGCTGTGCAGGAATCTCGCCACTGCGCCATGTGCCGAATTTCTCGGCCACCATAGGCTCGACCTCGTCGATGTTGAAGTCACCTACGAGGATGAGAGTCATGTTGTTGGCAACATAGTAGGTGTTGAAGAACTCGCGCATCTTGCTGGTCTGAGGGTTCTTCAGGTGCTCCGTCAAGCCGATGATAGGACGTCCATAAGGATGCTCGCCGAAGATCTGCTCGAACATATATTCCTTTGCTGCGTTGATAGGCTCGTCGCCGTACATGTTTTTCTCTTCGTAGACGGTCTCAAGCTCGCTCTGGAAGAGACGGAACACCGGGTAGCGGAAACGCTCGGCATACACGTCCATCCATTTCTCGATCTGATTGGCAGGGAAGGTGTTGTAATACATCGTCTGATCGTAGGCTGTGCCTGCGTTCAAGCCGGTGCCGCCCATCTTGGTGAGTATCACATCGACCTCGTTAGGGATGGCGTAATCAGTCGATGCTATTGATAACTCGTTGATTTTATGCTGGATAGCGGCACGGGCCTCGACATCGGCGGTCTCATGCAACTTGTCGTACATGATGTCGATGCTGTCGAGATACACCTTCTCGGCTTCCCAGTTGATGGTTCCGATCTTGTCGGTGCCTTTGAACATGATATGCTCGAAATAGTGGGCCATGCCTGTGGCGTCGGCAGGGTCGTTCTTGCTTCCGGCGTGCACATACACAGCGCCGTAGGCCTTAGGAGTGCTGTGGTCTTCGCACATCACCACCTTCAATCCGTTGTCAAGCTTCGTGGTCTTGACTTTCAGTTGAGCATTCGCGATGTTGACGCTCAACAAGATAGCTAATGCTAATAAAAATCTTTTCATCTCTTTTAACTTTTATCTATTATCTTTTAACCTTGTTAAATCTTCAAAAGAAATCCCATACAATTCCATTTTCTTAAAGAACTCAGGAATGTCATTCTCGATAAACTCCTTTTTCTGTTCTTCGAGAATCATCTCGCGGGCATTTTCACATACGTAGAAGCCGATGCCGCGTTTTGTGGCGATGATGCCCTTGTTCTGCAGGCGTTCGAACGACCTCATCACAGTGTTGGGGTTCACCCCGAGTTCCACCCCAAGCTCGCGTACCGACATAAGCCTCTCGCCGCTCTGGAACTCACTGCTCAGAATGCGCTCATAGATGTTGTCGCAAATCTGCAGATATATCGGCTTGTTTTTATTAAAATCCATCATAATCAATATTTTTGAGTCTTAATTTTATAATAAGTGAGCCATAGCATCACCACCGAAACGACGGCTGAGAAAATGAGTGATACATTTTCCAGGGTTATTATTATACGTATGATGACGTATTTGGCTTCTTCCTCGTCCACATATCTGAACCATCTTGAGATCTGATCTTCATGATTTACAACATAATTGACCATGATTATCATGATAATGATGAAAAGAAGTATCAGGACACCAATCATTTTGCCGGTTTTATGCTTTTTGAACACCATATTGCCGAACATGAAAATCGACGACAAGGTTAAAATGCTCAAGATTTTTGAAAAGACGATGGTCGTCGGTGATATGCAACTCAGAAGTAATGTACAACCATCGTCACTCATCATAGCTTTATATCTCAACGTGTCTCTTAACTGTGACAGAATGTTGAAATAATCGGAAATTGCGAAACCTTCGTATGGCCCGCCAAGAACCGACAGAATCGAGTCGATGGCAAGTGCGCCAGCCAAATATATAATAGGTGCGACGATGACGCAGTAAAACACCATGCTGAGGAATTTTTCGAGCGATGATGCCGGCATCATGGCGTATCCTATGCCTTGACGGCTGTCGTTACAGTATTTGTAAAGTCTTGCAGGCGCCATGATTAAAAGGATTGTGCCCAGCGTGCTGATGATGCTGATACGTGAGTATGGGTCGATATGGTCGTTACCTGGTGTAAGACTGCTGAAAAGCCAAATTACCAACGGAATGGACCATAAAATTATAAGAGCCAAGCCGAGATTCTGTGCAAAGCTGGCGCCATCATGCTTGATGACCTTTCCTAATCTGTTGAAATCTAATGTGTTGTTCATTTCATTAAGTTTTTGATTTGTTCTTTATTCTTCATTACTGCATTGAACAGCGCCTCAATGTTGACGTTGCTCTCTTCGTTGTTGACGTTGCGCATCACGTTGATGTAACCGCCTGGCAGCATCTCGGTGTAGTAGGCGTTGTCGAGTCTCTCAGGACCGTATTCGAAGAAAAACTTCTCAGTGATCTTGGCGAAGCTGGCGTTGAGCAACACGTCGTCGCGGTCGAGGATGACAATAGGGTCGATGAGGTTTTCCACATCCTTCACCTGATGTGTGGAGATGATTACAGTGGTCTCGTCGCTGCAATACTGCGAAATCACCTTGCGGAACAAGGCTTTCGAAGGGATGTCGAGACCGTTGGTGGGCTCGTCGAGGAACAGATAGTCGGTCTGCAACGACAAGGCGCAGGCGAGCAAAGCTTTTTTCTTCTGGCCATGCGATAACTCGTTGAATTTCTTTGTAAGATCGACCTCAAGCTCCTTCATCAGTTTGTTGAAAAGGTCGAAATCGTAGCGAGGGTAGAAAACGCCTGTTTTCTGGATGAACTTCTCAGGCGTGGTGTCCTCGGTGATCACTTCCTCAGGCAGGAAATACACGTTTTGGAGGAATTCCGGCTGACGCATCGATGGGACAAAACCGTCGACGGTGATCTCGCCGTATTGTGGCTTCTGCAGACCGCATATTAATTTTAATAAGGTGGTCTTGCCGACGCCGTTTTCGCCCAAGAGTCCGTAGATATTGCCCTTTTCGAACTCGAGGCTGATTCTTCTGAAAACCTGCGTGTTTTTGTACGCAAAGTCTAAGTTGTTGATTTTAATCATGTTATATAATATTTGTTGTTAATTTTTATGCTGTACTAGTCATCTAATACACTGCAAAAATACAACAATTTTTTTACATAGCAAGAAAAAAATGAAAAATTTTAATTTTTTTTGTCATTTCGACTGGAGCGAAGCGGAATGGAGACCTGTGCGAAGCGAAAGCATTCGCCTAAAGCGAATAAAACTCCGACAAATGAATTCTAATGAATCAAATGCCGGAGATTTCTCTACTACACTTCGTTTCGCTCTAAATGACAGAGTGCTACTTCTTGATGCTAAGAATCACTCCCAGCGCCACTCCCAACGCTGCGGCAAACAACACTTGGTAAGTGCCAGGTAATAAGAATGTTATGGTGTGTGCCGGATACCAGAACAGCGGTATCGTCTTCTTGAAAACGAAGCCGTACTGTATGTTCCAGTTTATCTTTTCAGCTAAGGTTTGCTGGATGTTGAGCGGGCTGCTGAAGAAGCACGCCAACGAGCCGCCTGTCTCGGCGATGTGGATGTCGGTGATCTTGTGGAACGTCATGAAAACCGGCGCAAACAAGGTGTTCATCAGCACGCTGACACACAAAGCCACGAAGAATTTGCCCCAGCTTAGGCTGCCTGCAAACCATGTTGCTGCCTTCCCGTCGAAGTGGAAGCCTTTGTCGAGCAAAACCACCGTTCCGGTCTTGAAAATCGTCATCGCGGAAGCAATGACCACGCCTAACACGCCCCAGACAAGCATTTTCGGGATGAGTCCGAAGCCTTTTTTCAGGTAGATGCCTTCTCTGATTCTCAACGAGAGCATCTCGCCGAATGTGCCCAAAATGGCGAACTTGAAGAAACTCATCAGGAGGCCGTGGTTGTTGGTGTTACGGATAAACCAGTCCCAGGCTCCCGGGATAAAAGCGAAGCCGCAGATGACCGCGGCTATCGCTATGATTGTGATATAATCTGACTTTTTCATTATTTCTCGATTCTGATACGTGCGTCGACTGCCACCACGTTTTTCGGGTTGCCAAGCAACGGGTTGAGGTCCATCTCGGCGATCTCAGGGGCTGCCATCACCAATGCCGCCACTCTCGCAATCTGCTCGGCGTAGATATCGACGTTGACTGGCTGCTGGCCGCGGACGCCTTGTAAAATCTTGTATCCACGGAGGTGGGTGAGGGCTTCCTTAGCCTCATCAGCGCAGATTGGCACCAACGCACTCTGAACGTCTTTCAACACTTCGATGAAGATGCCGCCCAAGCCGAAGAACACCTGATGACCGAACTTCTTGTCGCGGATGGCTCCGATGTAAACCTCAGTACCGTCAAGCATCGGGTACATCTCCACTGCGTAGGTGTCTTTGATGGCCATCAAGCGGTCAAACTCCTTGCCGACGGTCTCGATGTCGCGCACGTTCAAAGTCACGCCGCCCACGTCTGACTTGTGGACTGGTCCCACGACTTTCATCACGAGCGGATAACCCACCTGGTTGGCGAAGTCGAGTGCCTGCTGTTTCTTGTCGACGACGCGGATCTGCTTCTGTGCGATGCCTGCAGCGTCGAGCAGTTCGTAAATCTTATCCGGACCGATGTAGCCGTTCTCGCAGCTGTCGATGCACTTGCGGATGCGAGCGGTGTCGATCTTAGGCATCTCCACGTTCTCAGGCTGTGGCTTCGGGGTGTTGTAGACCTTGCAGATAGCGTTGCCGAGCACACATTCCTCAGGGAAGTTGATGCGGCCTTTTGCGATGAAGTCCTCGATCTCGTCTTTCACGTTGATGATTGAAGGCAAGACAGGGAAGATAGGCTTCTTGCAGGTCTTCATCTTTGCATCGAGGAGGTCGTAAACCTCTTTGTTGCTGAACAATCCTGGTGAGCCGAAGATGACCACTGAGAAGTCGATGTCGGTGTATTCGTTTTCGACTGTGTCAATGATATATCCGAGCTGCTCAGCTGTTCCTGTAGCGAGGAAGTCGATAGGGTTGCCCACCGATGAGCCTGCGAAGAGTTTCTCAAGCAATGCTGGGCTTGCCGGATGTTCTTTCAATGATGGCACTTCCATGCCGCCGTTCGACAAGACGTCGGTCAGCATCACGGCCGGACCGCCTGCGTGTGTGATGACGGCGCAGCGTTTGCCTTTGATTTCAGGGTGCATAAACACGCCGCACACTGTCGTCAGCTCCTGACGGTTCTGGCAGCGCACTATGCCTGCCTTGCGGAACAATGCGTCGACCACGGCGTCGTTAGTCGCGAGAGCACCTGTGTGTGATGATGCTGCGCGGCTGCCTGCTGCCGAGCCACCTGACTTGATAGCTGCGATATGGCATCCTTTATTGATGAGGCTGCGTGAGTGCTTGAGCAGTCTCTGTGGGTCACCGATCTTCTCCATGTAAAGCATGATGACGTGGCTCGACTTCACTGGGTCGAAGGTCTCATCGAGGTGCTCCAGCACGTCCTCGATGCCGAGTTGTGCGCTGTTGCCCACTGCCCACACGCTGTTGAACTTCAGTCCGTTGCTCATGCCGTATTCCTTGATGAACACTGCTGTGGCGCCTGAGCCTGTGATGAAGTCGACGCCTTTCGGATCGAGTGTCGGGATAGGGGTGTCGAAGCATCCTGCGTAGTTCACGTTGAGGAAGCCTGTGCAGTTAGGGCCTATCAGGCTGCCGCCGACGCTGTTGATGGTGTCGACGATATGTTTCTCGATGGCCGCGCCTTCGGCGTTCTCCTCCGAGAAGCCTGCGCTGATGATGATGAAGCCTTTGCAGCCTTTTTCTTTTGCCAAGACATCGACGGTCTGGGCGCAGAACTTGGCGGCGATGCACAGGATGGCGCATTCCACCTGAGGCAGTTCACTGACGTTGGCGTAGCATTTCACGCCCTGCACCTCGGTCTCTTTCGGGTTCACCGCATAGACAGGGCCTCTGAAAGGGCTCTCAAGCAGGTTTTTCAAAGCTTTTCCACCAGGTTTGTGGATGTCTGACGACGCACCGCACACCACGATGCTCTTCGGATTTAGAAGTTCTCTTGCGATCATATATCAGTATTTTTTAATTTGTCTCAAATTTTCTGCAAAAATACGGATATTTGATGGAATTTAAAAATTAATTTTCACCTTTTTTAATGCATCACAACTTTCCTTGACACAGCCTGTCCGTTTTCAAAAACAATCTGAATTATGGCTATGCCTTTGTAATCTTGTAAATCAAGGAAAGTCTGTCCGGAATTGCAGGATTTGTTAAATAAAACACGTCCCGTGTAGTCGCAAACAGAGATTTTATCAATCTTTTTTTCGGAAGATATTTCAATAATTCCATTCGACGGATTCGGATATATTTGAATATCAGCATTATACACTTCTGATAATCCCGTTATATTGCTGACTTTATCAATATTTATTGTGTTATGGATGTCGAAAATATAGGTCGGCTCTGCTGCTGTTATGCCATAAAACCGTCCTATTTCACCTGTTGCACTGATATTTTCACCAACATATATGGTGTCTTGCCCGACAATTAAATACCCAGGTGTCGCATCTGTAAACGGCCCTGTTCCTATAAAGTAATCATCTTCATTATTGACAATGACGAAAAACGGTTCTTGCTGATAATTGGGGTATGTTTGCATTGTCAGCGTGCCAGAAATAGTTCTCGTTCCGAAAGTGTTTGTATTGATACTGTCAAAAGTTATGTTCATATATGGGGTTATTCCATTGCCAAGGAACATGTGCGTTGTGGTAAAGTATCCTGTAACTTCAATATTGAACGGCAGAGTGTCATTTTCAATGATGCATTGTGTTGGAGAATAATTCCATTGTTGAGGGTTTCCAACAAGATATTCATCATTATTATGAATAATTGCACATCTCATGCCAATGGGTGGTGCTGAACTTATTGATGGATTCCCAACAGCGATAATTGGTCCGACCATATTCCTTTCGCCAGTTGTTTCCATAGAAAGGGTCTCAAAAGTGTAAAAGGGTGCACCAAACAAATCATAATGGGTGTTCTCGAAACCTTGGATGGTTGAATTAACATTGTCTCCCCATATAATTGTGAAGAAATCTTCATTATGAAGTTCGTCTTTATTCGTGAGATAATATGTTTCATCATTGTCTGAGAACGAAAGATATTTAGTATCACCGCATGGAGTAGATAGACAAAGTTCGTTGTTTGCAACTATAACTCCATTTGCTGTAGTTTCAATAGCATACGGAATAACTTGTGTCAATTCAAGAATTGGGAGGTTATAATCAGGCCAGATTTCATCTATACCTACCATTGTATAGCGACCATAATCGAGTGTTACTCCATTGAAAATGATAGGAGGCTCTGCCTGCAATTCTCCATTTATAGCTATATAGTAACTCTTATATGGTGAAATACTGCTATTTATTGTGGCGTATTGAGAAAACCAATTAATAAATCCTGTTCCATAACTATATGTAGCATCAACCAGTTTTTGAACATCAATAACATTAAAACTTTCTCCATTCCCGTCTTCCATTTCCAAAATATCTCCAATAACCGAAATCTCATTTCCAATTGCAATAGTGTCATAATGTATTACTAAATCCTCCAGATAAGGATTCGGCCAATAGTTGTCAACCATCACGTAATATGTTTCATTTCCAAAAACAATCGCAAAACGAGTGTCGCAGACATTCTGTTCGAAATAGGGTGCCGCAACGCGGTTCACCACGCCGGTGATGGTGTCCTGGGCGAAACTCGATAGGGCAGTCGCCAAGAGAATGGATAGAGTTGCGATGAGTTTTTTCATAACTTAATGTTTTTATTATTTATTCGTCGCAATTATCCCGACATCCTTCGTTCAGAATCTCCAAGGTGCTTCCAAGGGGACAAAGGAATTCCCCATCAATTAAAACTGTTGGAGCGTTAAGAATACAGTGGTCGCCATTGGGGATAGTGAACGAACCATTTGTTGGTGGTGTTACTGTTATGCTCTCGCTTGCCAGATAATATGATAGCGGCGAATTATTGTTGTCATAAGAATAAAGAATA
>Ga0310696_10009356_pt1 | contig 11349 bp, 6 predicted proteins | sample AusTroGonzalo_MG_4_FD_203885 | JGI IMG/M metagenome (GOLD analysis project Ga0310696, IMG submission 203885) | Bovine rumen microbial communities from tropical cattle in Woodstock, Queensland, Australia - Gonzalo_02 (v2) (version 2) | ecosystem: Host-associated > Mammals > Digestive system >...
ATTCCAAAAAATATGATGTGGTTGCAAAGGTACGATTTTTCCTTCACATTCCAAAACATTTCTGCAAAATATCTTATGGACTCATTCTAAATTCTTTTTTATAAATTCCGCCCGACAGCCGTCGCGGCTACCGAGCGGATATGAACTGAAAACAATCTTTTACCTTAAATCACTATCCAAAACAACTACTACAAAAAACTGCTAATTCTACTAACTTATTTGCTTATTTTACTATCGTCTTCTTACCATTGACAATATACAGGCCCTTTGTGGGCTGTGCAATGCGCTGGCCAGAGAGGTTGAAGAATTCATTTTTTACCTCTGACATATTATTTCTTACATTATTGATGCCTGTTACATCATCATCAGTGCGGATAATCTTGATGTTAGGACACTTGTTTTTGATGACATCCCAGTCTTCATCCCAGCGGCCTGCGCCACGTACATCAAGCGTGCTGGCATCGGTTGCAAGCTTTGCTGCCAAAACGGCGTAATCGTCGTATGCCTCTGGATGCCAGTCGCCATCCCAAGTACACTGATATGTTCCTTTGCCAATAACACCTGTTACTACAATGTCACCTGTCAGCGAGTTGTCTGCCAAGGAACGGACGCCCATGTCGTTTACCATCGGACCTTCAACTTTGATGTCGTCTATGAATGCCGTCTTGCCTTCACCAGCAGTAGTCTCCTCATAGGGCCAGATAGCCATCACGTGATTTCCATCGTCAGTAATCTTTTCGCTGTCAGGCCCCACAGCAAACTCATAGACCATGACTTGCCACTCGTTGGGGGTGTCATACCAGCATACACGCTTCACGTTATAAGCACCATTCTTACCTTCCAGCTGTAGCATAACATTATGCTGGTCGGCCATCTTCAGACGGAACGTGATGCGGCGCAGACCCTTGAAGTTGGCATTCTCAAGCGGCAGTGCAGCATTGTGGTGCTCCTGATCCCAACCGCCAGGGTTGGCTCTCATGGTGAACTGCAGGCACTTGTTTCCATTGTCCTCAACTACTGTGGGAGTAGCACGGTCCCAGAAACCGCCATCACTGCCGAGTTCCTTATCATCACCATTCCACAGATTTACCTGTGCGTTACATACTGTTGCGGCAAACATGGTTGCCAGGAGGAAAATTTTTTTCATACTTCTACTGAATTAAAGGGTTAGTAACTTGAAATTTTCTGAGTGCAAAATTACAATCTATATGCAATAAATAGGATAAGATATGTTACATATAGTAAGAGAAATCGTTCAATGTAACATATTTCAGCTACATTGAACGATTATTGTCAGATGTGTACCTATGTACTGTTATTGCCAGCTTACCTTGACGTCGCTGACGGTGACCGTGCCGCCGTAGTTGTTGATGCTCCAGCAGTTCTTCTGGATGCCATAGATGCGCTGGGTGTAGCAGACGTTGTCGTTGATGTACATCACCATAACCGAGTTGTCGGTATAGATGTCAATCTTGTAGGTGTTGTCGGCAGGACGGGCGAAGGCATAGCCGTCAGCAGCCTCTATGAACCCTTTGCCATATACCTTTTTCTCTACTTCTTTGCCATCGACAATCTCCTTGACAATACGATAACCTTCCTGTTCGAGGTTGATTTTGCGGGTGTTGTCGTTCTCGGGGTTGACCACCATAGTGTAATAGTAGTCATTGCCCGTGTGACGTACCAGCGAGACACCGAATTTGTCAGCGTTGCCGGCAGTGGTGACGGTAAAGCTGATGTGGTTGCAAGTGCCCAGACGGCTGAAGAGCACATAGGCATCATCGCCAGAGAGCGTACCGTTGTTGTAGCCGTTGGAAGCCATGATATTGGCGGCTGCAGGCTGACCGTACTTGCCAGCAAGGGCAGGAACAGCACCCAGGGTCAGCGTGCCGTCAGCGTGCTGGATAATCTTATGGCACACCATAGCTCCACTCCAGTTAGGCTCGTTGCCGTCGCCAGCACCGACGTTGGTGTTCTTGTCATGGATATCGGCACCCGTGCGGAAGGGACACCATCCCCAGATGAAGCGATCGGTACCGTTCGATGCTGTCTTAGCAGCATAGAGAGCGCGACTGTCGAGGACACCCTCACGACCGTCAGCAGGCCATTTGGGACCATTGTTGAAGCAGTCCTTCAGCTCGTCGTAGGAAGAAGCCATCATGTACTTCACCTTGCGGCTCCAGGAGGCACGGAAACTCTCACTATAGACGAGATACCAGTAGTTGCCCATCTTGAAAATGTCGGGACACTCCAGCATGCGGTCCCAAATCATCTTAAATTTGCCGATGTGTTCCCACGTTTTCAGGTCGCTTGACTTAAACTCTGCGAAGACGGGGTCACCACCATTGACAGGATAGGTGGAGATGACCATGTGGTAGAGGTTGTCGTCAGCTACGAATATCTGCGGGTCGCGGAAGTCGTTGCCAGAGTAACCGAAGTCAGGACCGTTGATAGCCCAAACGTTGTCCTTAGTCCACGTCTTGAAGTCGGTGCTGGTAGCACGCATCACTACCTCGCGGTTCTTGCAGTTGCCGTTGTGGCCGGTGTAGTAGATGTAGTACACACCATCCTTCTCGTAACAGCAGCCGGTACCGATGGCAGCATCCTGCTGCAGGTCGTTGTCACCATAGGGCAGCACCTCACCCAGCGACTCGTAGTTACAGCCGTCGGTGGTTGCTACGCCCCAAATGGGGTGGAAACGATAGGTCATGTTGTTGACGAACTCTTGCAGATAGAGTACCTTGAAGTTGCCGGCGCGCTGGTCGTAGAAGGGCATGGGATCACCCACACGACCTATTGAGGGCATGTAGAAAGTTCCGAAACTCTGGGCGTCGGTGGGAATGAACAATGAGGTTGTGCCAGCCCAGTCACGTGCAGGGTCACCAATAATGTCGTCATCGCTGCAGGAGACGAGGGTTGCCGGTGCTGCGGCGAGACCGCAGCAGACGAGACAACCAAGAAGGTATTGCTTGATATTATACTTTTTCATAATCGTCAGTTTTTATTTGGTGAGATAATCGAAGGCGTTGAGCATGATAGTACCCATATTGTCGTGATAGTTCGATACGTAAGGAGTAGGAGAGTTCCAGTCCCAGAGACCCGTTCCGAAGCAGATGATACCACCCTTACCGAACTCACCGTTAGCGGCTTTGACCTCCCAAGAAGAAACTTCTTCGCTGTTGCCACCGAGGGCACGGGCACCGGTGATGGTCTCAAAGGAGCCGACGCCAGAATAGGGATCCCATATTACCTTGAACTGTGAGGTTGTATTACAGATGGTGTAATCCTTATCGAGTGTGTAAACGGCTTCGGGAGCGGCACCGGGATAGGTCTTCAGGTTCTTCCACAGCGGATGACTGATGTCGAAGGCAGAGAAGTGCCAAGGATCATCGCCCATCTTGTCGGCGCCTTCACCGTTTCCGCCACCCCAGCAGTTGTTGGGATTTGCAGTTTCAGGCAGGGCGCCCAGAGCAATGGCGTAGTTCACGGCAGAGCGGCTCAGCACGAAGGCACCGCCATTTTGCCACCATTCCTTCAGACGTGGCAGGGCAGTCATGGCACCAGTCTCGGCCTCTTTAAAGCCATTGTAGTTGCCGTATGACGAGCAGTGGCGGTGGAAGAAGATGAGCTTACACTTCTCCAGCGAGATGTTGCCACTAGCCACGTCGCTCCATGAGGCATAGGCGGCACTAGCAATGTTGCCGGTGAGCCACTTGGCAGCAGCCTTCTCCTCGTCATTCAGCTGTTCGATGTTCTCGGCCTCGCCTACGAACAGAGCCACGGGGTCTTCAATAAGCGTCACGTTGACCGTATAGGTGTTAGTAGCGGTGTTGTCGGTCAGCGTCAGCAGGAAGGGCTCGGTAAAGTTGCCCTTGGTGCCGCTTGCCGGCGAGCAGGTGGCATCCTCGCTATACTCGGCCTCGAAGGTGGCGCTGGCCAGATTGATGCCGCTGTTAGCAGATACGCTGATGGTAACTGTTTTGTCGTCCTGATTGATGGCACCCTTGACACCCTCTAGGATGAAGAGTTTGAGCAGTGCCTCGTCGTGACGTACAGCCACCTGATACTTCATCTCCAAGTCACCATTGATGACACGTAAGGTACGGTCGGCATCGAAGTTCAGATGCTCGCCCACTGTCATGCTGGCCTGTGCACCAGGTGCTACCTGAATGCCGGTCACCACCATGTCAGAAGTCTGCGTGAAGTCCACAGGCACCTTGATTTTTACCAGTCTCTTCTCGTGACTGATAGTACCCTCATACTGTCCGTTGAGTACGAACTTTTCTACCAAACAGGAGCCACTGACGTTGATGCTGCCCGTATGGTCGTCACTGCAGGCGGTAAAGCCCCAGAGGATACATATTGTACAGATAATACTATATATCGTTTTCATAATTATCAATTTTCAATTATCAATTATCAAATCATTCTTTACCACTGTCCGCAGTTTTGAACATAACGACCATTAGAGGCTGCTACCTGTTCGAAAGGAATGGGCAGATACTCGTTCTTGTTGGTTGTAAAGTGTCCACCAGAGAGGAAGTTCATCTGCTGACCTTCTGTCGTGTAGAACTTGTTGATGATGTTAGCGGCGTCGCCCCAGCGCACCAGGTCGAAGAAGCGCTCGCTCTCCAAAGCCAGTTCCAGACGGCGTTCCCACTTGATGATCTTCAGGGCGTCTTCCTTCGTGTAGGAACCATTATACTTACCCACGGCAAAGTGGACATTGTACTTGGTGGCATAGTTAGCTACCACGCTGTTGACTGTCAGACCTGCGGCACGGTCACGTACTCGGTTGATGAGGGCAATGGCCTCAGGGACTCTGTTCAGCTGAATCAGGGCTTCGGCGCGCATCAGTAGCACATCGGCATAGCGGAAGACGATGCGGTTCATGGAGCTGGCCCACTGTGAGTCGCACAGGAACAGATAAATGTCAGTCAGTGCAGGGTCAACATTCTGCTTCAGAGAAACAAAATAGCCGTATGTGCCACCCGAGCGGCTCCAGGTATTGGTTTCGCTCATCATGAAGTTGGTATTGTACATATAAGGTGTACCAGGAACGCCGACGGTGATGAAGAGTCGCGGGTCGACGGTCTCTGTGCTACCGACAGTATAGTTCTTGTCTGCAAAGTCATCGAAACGGGGCAGACCGTCGCTATTGGTACGATAGGCATTTACCAAGTTGTGTGAAGGCTTGTAGAAGTCGCAACCAGAGTCGTGCACCTTGGGAATACAGGGTACTATCAGACGGTTGGAGAAGTTCAGGTTACCCCATGTGGTACCGTCGTTCTTTGAATACTGGATAGCCCAGATGCTCTCCTTGCCGTTCTCATACTGCTCCTCAGGACGGAAGTTGTTGTGGAGATCAGTCTCCAAATCGTAGTTGCTATAAATAGATGGATTGGTATAGTCTATCACTTTCTGCAGCTCGTCATTGTTGATGCTGGTCACCTGATTGTTAGCAGCATCGTCCTGATGGTAGGCCTTATAGAGGTACACTTTGGCCAGGAAGGCAGCTGCTGCAGCCTTGGTGGGACGTCCTTTCTCCGTCTGTGTGGCAGGCAGTACGGCATAGGCGGCTTCCAGGTCATTGATAATCTGCTGCCAACCCTCGTCGTTAGTGTATTCAGTATTTGTGAGGTTGTTATAGAAATCTTCCGTCATGTTGGACTTGTTCACAAAAGGAATCTTCTTGAACAGGCGTTTCAACTGGAAATGACCGTATGCACGGAGGAATTTCATCTCACCAGTACGTTGCTGGATAACGGTGCTTGACTGGTCAGCTTCTTCCAACATGTCGAGTGAAAGTGATACGCGCGACAGAAACTTATACATTTTCTCCCAGATGCTGGCGAAGGGCCAGTCGGTGGTCATCACGCCATCGCCCAGTTCCAGACGGTGGAAGGGTTCGCCATCGCTGAAGTCAGCACCGCCGACGTAAGCGTCGTCCGAACGAGTGTCGTAGTTCCAGAGTGAGAAAGAGGCGTTCATATCCTCTATGGCTACCAGTCCGGCATAGGCTGAAATCAGCACGTTGTCAATGTATGCCGGATTCAATACTTCGTCCTGCGTCAGTGTGGCCTGTGGCACCTGCTCGTCAAGGAAGTCGGAACATGCAGTAAAACCGCAGATGATGCAGATGGCGCAGATAAATCTATATATTGTCTTCATATTCTTCTATTATTATAATCATGAATGATGCATCAGAATGACACATTGAGTCCGAATGTAAGATTGAGAGGAATTGGATAGTTGAATCCGGGATTCTCAGGATCGACACCAGTGAACTTGCTGCTCTTGATGGTCAGCAGGTTCTGGGCTGAGATGTAGACGCGGACGCGCTCTAACATCATCTTCTCGGTGAGGGTCTTCGGCAGGATATATCCAAGCTGGATAGTGCGAAGCTTGCAATACGAGCCATTCTCAATATAGTAGGAGGATACGCGACCTTCGTTATTGGTATCAGACATGGTCAGTGCAGGAATGTCGCTACCAAAGTTCTGCGGAGTCCATGCATCCAGTACGCGGACACCCTTGTTCAGGTAAGGTACATTGATGGCAGAGTTGGCCCAGAAATCGGTCTGTGACTTATAGCCTCGGCAGTCAACGTCCACGCCCTGAACGCCTTGCCAGAACATGGTCAGGTCGAAGCCCTTGTACTGCAGATAGATGTTCAGTCCCCAGGTGAAGTCGGGCGTCGGATTATAAATCCAGTCCTGGTCGGCCTCGGTAATGACGCCGTCGCCATTGAGGTCCTTATAACGAATGCGACCCAGACCGGCACCCGCCTGCTGGGCGTGGTTGTCGATCTCTTCCTGGCTCTTGAAGAGACCATCGGCAATGTAGCCTACCTGTGAGTACATGGCATGTCCGATGACACTCTTGACACCATTACCGCCATAAGTACCCTTGGCAGCAACGGTTTCGGGCAACTTGGTCACCTCATTCCTGTAACGGCTGATGTTTCCGGTGATGTCCCATGACAGACCGTTGGCCAGCTCGTGGCGGTAGCCTAACTGAAACTCCCAACCAACGTTCTTTACTTCGCCGGCATTGATCCACTGTGAGGCACCCTCACCCATGGCATCGATACCTTCCATGAATACCAGAATGTCGCTGGTCTTCTTGTGGTACCAATCGAAGCTACCATAGATTTCATTGTGCAGGAAGGCAAAATCAACACCAATATTGTGCTGGGCGGTAGTCTCCCACTTAATATCCTCATTGCCACGCTGCTGGCGCACATAACCATTGTTCAGGGCTACACCACCATTCGTACCGGCAATATCGTAAGCTGTACCTGAAAGTGCATTAGCATCCCACAGCGTGGTAGAGGTGACGGGCTTGTAGAGCGTATAGCGGGCAGTGTTCGAAATCTCCTGGTTACCAGTCTGTCCCCAAGAGTAGCGAACCTTAAAGTTGCTGAGCCAGTTGAAGTTCTGCATGAATTTCTCCTGCGACACTCTCCAACCTGCTGATACAGAGGGGAAGGTACCCCACTGGTTGTTCTTACCGAAACGACTGGAACCGTCACGACGAAGTGTGAAGGAGGCCAGATATTTGTCGTCGAACGTATAGTTGAGCTTACCGAAGAATGATGCCAAAGAGAAACCTTCGCCAGTTCCTTCTGCCAGTTGCTTACCAGCACCAGCTGACGGCCACATGTAGTCAGTGTTCAGAATAGCCAGGTCATAGCGCTTGGCACTGCTCAGTTTGTAGTCCTGACGGTTGACCTCCGTACCAATCATGACATCGCCACGGTGCTTGCCGATTTCCAGATTGTAGGTGGCAATGGCATTCCACATCCAGCGCATCCAGTGCTCCTGTTTGCTTTCTACGGCTGTGTCAGTACGCTTAACCTTACCATTTGCTATGGGATAAGTGAAGAAACGCTGTTCCTTCTGTGTGTAGTCCATACCGAGCGTAGTGCGAATCATGAAGTTCTTGAAAGGAGTAATGCTCAGATGAACGTCACCAAACGAGCGCCACTGGGTATATTTGTTGTCTTTGGCATTGGCTAACATGCTTAGTGGGTTCTCACGTTCTGAGTAGGAACCGAGAGCCTGAGCGTATTGGCCGTTCTCTGCATAGATGGGGAAGTTGGGGTTGAACTCCAAGGCATTCTCCAAAATACCACCAGGTGCATCAACACCCTGAGTACGGTTCATGGTAAAGTTCTCGCCGAGGGTTACTGCCCCGTTAAAAAGCTTGAAGTCGTTGTTGGCACGAACAGAGAAGCGGTTGAAGTAGGTGTCCTTGATGGTACCCTTGTTGTCGTAATAACCGATAGAGAAGAAGGAGTTACACTTCTCTGAACCATTGCTCACCGACAGGTTGTAGTTCTGAATGATACCAGTACGGGTAATCTCGTCGAACCAGTCGGTATCTCCAGCACGTACTGTACCATTCTCGTCGAGGAACATGTCCATGGTCATGTGGTTCAGCACGGGGTTGCCATTCCTGTCATAGCCCCAGTTGTAGTTGTAACCCAGGGTGTTGTTGTTGGGGTTGATGCCGTCATTAACGCTGGCCTGCCAGAAAGCACGTCCCCACTCGTTGGCATTCATGGTCTCGATCTTGTGTGCATAGAAAGAAGTGGCCAGAGAACCATCGAAGTTCACCTTGATCTTACCATCCTTACCTTTCTTAGTTGTGATGATGATGACACCATTGGCAGCACGCGAACCATAGATAGAGGCAGAGGCTGCGTCCTTTAGCACCTGAATGCTCTCGATGTCGTTACCATTCAATTCGTGCATGCCGGCCTTCGTGGGCACACCGTCGATGATGTACAGCGGGTCGTTGTCGTTCAATGTTCCTACACCACGGATACGAACCGTTGCAGCACCCGACGGATTACCGTCAGCCTGGATGTTCATACCTGGCACACGGCCCTGCAGGGCCTTCATCGGGTTGTTTTCGTTCTGCTTTGCCATTTCGTCGATACTTACCGTTGAGATGGCGCCAGTCAGGTCGGCTTTGCGCTGTGTGGTATAACCTGTTACCACCACTTCGTTCAGCGTTTGGGCATCGTCCTTCAGTACGACTCTCACACCATCAGTGGCAAGAACCTCCTGTGTGGTGAAGCCGATAAACGAGACAACTAGCGTCTTGCCAGCCCCAACTTTCAGCGTGAAGTTACCGTCGAAGTCGGTCACCGTACCATTCGACGTGTCTTTTTCAATGACCGTAGCACCGATAACAGGCTCTCCCTTGGAGTCGACCACATTACCCGTGATAGCCTGTTGCGCGTACATTATAGTACAGAGCATCAGGGTCATGAAACTCAGAATGAATCTTTTTTGTTGTTTCATTTGCTAATTTTTAAATGGGTTAGTACTTCAAAAAATTAAATCTGCTGCAAAGTTATAGGCTTTTACGTGCGTGGGATGTAACAGATGTTTCAAAGGGTGAAAGATTTCGTTCAATGCAACAATTATTGCAGCGAATGAACGATTCTTCTTATCGGTTCTTCGTTATTGTGAGTACCTTTGCAACAGTAAAAGAAAGAAGGTGTGGAATCCGATTTTTCCGTTCGAACCAGGTCTGCGACAACCTCTGAATAGACGGAACTATCAGTCCACACCTTTTTAGTGCTCTGACATCGGTTTCGCTATTCGTTCTCACTGAGGTCGCAGTTCGGTTCGACGAAAGCGGATGCAAAGGTACGAATAATTTTTTTATTTATCCATATAATTTCTGATTATTTGTCCTACATTCTTATGCTTTTCACATGTTTCTCACGTCTCCTGGCAGCATGCCATATTCTTCCTTGAAGCATTTGGTAAAGTAGCTAGGAGCTGTGAAACCTACTTGATAGGCCACCTCGCTGATGGTGAGGTCTTGGGTGAGCAGCAGCTGGTAGGCACGGTTCAGACGGGCGGTGCGTAGCAACTCTACGGGTGAAGAGCCTGTGACGGTCTTCACTTTACGGTAAAGCTGTACTCTGCTCAGATTCATGTCGGCAGCCAGGACTTCCACACTGAGGTCGCTGTCGTCAAGACGTTTTTCTACGACTTCGCGGAAGCGGGCAAGAAAGAGTGAGCCTTTTTCGTTCTCTGTCTTAGGATCTTCTGCTTCTGTGGCGGCTACAGGCACGTTTTCTATTGCCTGCAGCGTCTCGCTTTCCAAGTTCCACAGGGTGCTTACCACACGCTCGTGGCGCATATTGATTTTGTTCAGGTGATACAGGTAGAAAAGCACCATGACCACAACTAAGAGCGCTATGATGCCGCAGGCCAGCCACGTTATCGTACGCTGGGTGTCCAACTGCTGCAGATATCCGTCAGCCTGGTAGTGCAAAGCATCCAGATTGGCTGCCTGACGCATCATTTCCTCGCTCTGCATCAGTAGTACGTTGGCATTGTCACGAGTAACGATGGCCGACATCAACATCGTCTCTTTTTTGTAGGGCTTGCCTTCCAAAATATCGATAGCCACCTGTAGCAGTTTGTCGCCATGAGTGGGGTAGATATACGAGGCATCAAGGATGGAGTCACGCACTAGTCGGATGCCGCCGTCGTTGCCTGGAAGCCCGTCGATGCCACAAAACAGAGTAGTTAAGGAGTCGGTAGTCAAGGAGTTAAGAAGAGCCTTGCGGGCTCCCATAGCTGAACGGTCGTTGGCACCGAAGACAAGGTCAACAGAGGTGGTGGGATTGTCTTTCAGCCATTGTTGTGTCACCTTATAAGCAGTGGGTTCCGTCCAGTCGCCCTGTAAGGTCGCCACAACCTCAATCCCTGGGTATTGGTGCATCACCTCCATAAAGCCTTTGTTACGTTCAATGGCAGGAGATGAGCCCTTCAGACCCATGATTTCTAACACCCTACCTTTTCCATGCAGTCGGGTTGCAATATAGTTTCCCATCTGACGGCCCATCTCGTAATTGTCGGCACTGATAAAGGCGGTATATTTTCGAGAACTGGTCTTACGCTCGAAGACGATGACTGGGATTCCCTTGTCGTAGGCACGGTCAATAGCCGGTGAAATAGTCTGCACCTGGTTGGGAGCAACAATCAGTAGGTCAATGCCCGTAGCCACAAGACTGTCAATCTGTTGCACCTGTCTTTCATCGTTGTCGTAGGCAGCAGCAAAGCGTAGTTCAACATTGTCATGACAGTAGGCCCCCATGCGCAGTTCGGCATTTTGCTTCTCGCGCCAGATGTCCTGTGAACATTGGGAAACACCTATGATAAAATGTTTTTTAGGCTGTGAACAACAGACAAACAGACATAAGCCTGTAATTAAGGTCACATAAGTTAGTAGTCTTCGCATATTTGGTTCGAATCAATAGTTCTGTCTGCAAAGATAAACTATTTCCTTCAAAAAAACAAATAATTCGCTATTTTTTTA
>Ga0310696_10009359_pt1 | contig 11346 bp, 8 predicted proteins | sample AusTroGonzalo_MG_4_FD_203885 | JGI IMG/M metagenome (GOLD analysis project Ga0310696, IMG submission 203885) | Bovine rumen microbial communities from tropical cattle in Woodstock, Queensland, Australia - Gonzalo_02 (v2) (version 2) | ecosystem: Host-associated > Mammals > Digestive system >...
GAAATTTCCTATGAAGACAATTGATAGACATAAACTTACGCTTCTACTTGGCTTGCTTCTCGTGTTGCTCTCCATGGGCACAACGCTGAAAGCCCAATTGCCGAGTCCGCCCAACCCACCGCGTTTGGTGAACGACTACACGGGTACGTTGAGTTCCAGCCAAATCAGCACTTTGGAGCATAAGCTGGTGGCCTACAATGACAGCACTTCCACCCAGATTCTCGTCCTGCTTGTGGACGACTTGCAGGGCTACAGCATCGAGCAATATGCCACTGAGATCGGCCATAGTTGGGGCGTGGGACAAAAGGGCAAGAACAACGGCGCGGTCATCCTCGTCAAGCCGAAAAAAGGCAGCGAACGCGGTCAGGTGAACATCAGCGCAGGGTATGGTGTCGAGGAATTTGTCACCGACGCCACGGCCAAGCGCATCATCGAGAAGGAAATGATCCCCGCCTTCAAGGAAGACGACTATTACACGGGCATTGACAACGCCGTCAATGTCATCATGGACCTTTGCTCGGGCAAGTTCACCCAAGACGAATACAACGACGACGACGGTTTCCCGCTTTGGCTTATCATCCTCATTATCATTGCCGTAGTCCTCATCCTTTCCAAGTTCTCCGACAACGACGGCCAAAACTACACTGGCGGCGGTCATCGCACCATCTGGATTCCGATGGGTGGCGGTTTTGGCAGCGGTGGTTTCGGTGGTGGAGGCGGCTTCGGAGGCTTTGGTGGCGGTGGTTTCGGTGGCGGCGGCGCCTCTGGGAGTTGGTAATTCATCAAAAAACAATGCAAACTACATAAACAATCAACATAAATGTCAGAGCCTATCATCGAGCTAAAAAACGCCTCAATATTCCAGCGGGAGAACCTCGTCTTGGCGAACGTCAACCTGACGCTCAACAAGGGCGAGTTCATCTATCTTATCGGTCGCACAGGAAGCGGAAAGTCCTCATTGTTAAAGACTTTGTATGGCGAGTTGCCCGCCCGCAACGGCTATTTCCACGTGGCCGGCTACGACCTCGCCAACCTGCGCAAGAAGGACATCCCCTATCTGCGCCGCAAAATCGGCATAGTGTTTCAGGACTTCCAACTGCTCTTCGATCGCAGCGTGGAGAAAAACCTGGAGTTTGTGCTGAAAGCTACGGGCTGGCGCGAGCCTGATGAGATTTCCAAGCGTATCCATGAGGTACTGCTGATGGTCGGGTTGGCCGACAAGCGCAAGGTGATGCCCCATCGGCTCTCAGGCGGCGAACAGCAAGGCGTTGCCATCGCACGCGCTCTGCTCAACCACCCCGACGTCATCCTCGCAGACGAGCCCACCGGTAACCTCGACCCCGACACCACACTCGAAGTGATGAAACTCCTGCGTCGCATCAGTGAAAACGGCCAAGCCGTGCTGATGGCCACGCACAATTACACTTTGATGCAAAAATACCCGTCGCGCATCGCGAATTGCAAGAATGGGACGGTGGTTTGCTCGGAAATGGAATAGGATTGATTATTTAACTACGGATTATACAAATTATACAGATTCCGACCATGAACTTGAAAGACGCAAGCGTCAAATTGGTACGGATTGTTACGGGCATTAGCTAATCCGTAAAAATTGGATGCTTGTATCCACAAAATTTCCGGAATCCCATCCGTCAAATCCGCGAAATCCGTAGTTTATGAAAAACCGCTTCTATTATCCTCCGCGCATTCGCCTCATTATCATACAATTGCCGCATCTTCGCATCACGCTCTTCGATGTCATCCTCAGTGAAATCCTCCTCCATCAGCCGCTTGATTTCTAAAATCATCTGCGCAGGCTTGTCGGCCACCACACAAAGGCTCTCCAACGCAGTGCCACGAACCATATCTTCGTTCACCAAGCAGAAACGTCCGTTGTAGAGCGCATTCAACAGCTTCAGTTTCAGTCCTGTAGGCTGGTTCGTCACCAAAATGTTTACCTGCGCCTGCCGCAAGAGGTCAATCATTTCGGCATCGTCAGGATTGGCTACCAAAGTCACGTTGGAATGTTTTTCGGCAAGTTTCAAAAGCTTGTCAGAAGGGTTCAGCCCTGCTACAACGCAATGCAAGTCAAGCTCAGCGAATACATTCTCTATCAGCCATTTAGCCGCCGTCTCGTTCTCTTTGACAGAAAGGTTGCCGTGATAGAGAACATACTCTCCCCTACCTGTCTCTGAACACACAGAATCCGCGGAATTGAAGCCTGGAACCAACGTCGTTTTGCCATAATTTTTTGAGAAATAGTCCGCGTCCTGCTGTGAGATGGCGAAAATGCCCGCTGCCTTGCATAAAATCGGTTCGTAACGCCTTAGTTTCCAAGCCTCTGCATAATAAAACAGCTTCTTCCAGCACCATTTCTCTGACTCGCCCAAAGCGTGGTAATAGTCATGCTCCACATTGTGGGCACGAACGTATATTCTTCTGTTTTTCAGCCGTTTGTCTGAAAGAATTGCCGTTGTGTGCAAACCTTCGCAAAGAATCGGATAATTGTCTTGCAGCAAGTCCTTAATTAGTTCTTCCGACCGCCTTGAAGTAACAATAAACGGCGTGAGACTCAACTGTTTGGAAAAGGAAGTATCTCTTTTGTAATACTTTACCTCATGGCAACGCTTCAAAACCTCTTGCTCGCCACGACCGTACTCAAAGCAATGCAGATGCACCTTGACGCCCGCCTCCGACAAGGCTTTCACGCGATAAAACACATCGATGACACCGCCATAATTTGCGGGATAGGGCACGTCAAAAGCAATGATATGTAGGTGATTTTCAGTCATAATGGCGGTAGATTTCAAGCAGTTTCTGTTCCTCGTTCTCCCAACACAAATCCCGTGCCGCAACAGCCAGATTTTGCTTCCATTGTTCCCTTCTCGCCGTATCCGACAGAGCCTCACGAATGGTAACAGCAATCGTCTCAGGTTCGTGATTTTCAATGAACAAACCGAGGTCATATTGTCGGATAATCTTCTCTATTTCAGTCAAATGCGAAGCAACGATGGGCACACCTGCTTGGATAAAATCAAACAGTTTGTTGGGCAGACTAAAACGGTAGTTGAGGTTGGTGTCCTTGTCCAAACAAAAGCCCAGCTCGGCCAATTGCGTGTAAGCCATCATTTGGGAGTAAGGCATACGCGGGAAGAAACGAACTCTTTCCGTAATTTGCAGTTGCTCAACCATTTGCTTCAAAATCGGAAGGACATCTCCCCCACCGATAATCATCAGGAAGCAATCGTCCAAATGCTGCATCGCTTGCACCAGTTCCTCCGCCCCGCGCTGTATGTTGATGCCCGAGCCTTGCAATATCAACAAGTGTTTATCTGTTGGCAAACCGAGAGCCGATTTGTCACCTTTGGGCGGCAAGGCCTTTTTCGGCGGTATATTCCTGATTACATGGCACTTGACACCATATTTTTCTCGGAACAATTCAGCGATACTGTCGCACACGGTAATCATTTCGTCCAACTTGGGCACCACGAAGCCTTCGATGCGTTTCCAAACTTTTTGTACCCTTGGCCGATTGACCAATTCTGGTGTTTCAGTGAAATACTCGTGGCTATCGAAGATCATCTTGCAACCTTTCAGGCGCGAGATGAAATAATTGGGCAAGATGGTATCCAAGTCGTTGGACAGCAACAAATTGGCGCGATGAAACAGCAAAAAGAAAAACAAGCGGATGTTGTATTCGGCATAGAAAAGCGGTCCTTTCTCAAAGAGCAGTTTCATTCTTTTCGTGCCGTAAGGCCTTTCGTCCATCGGCGGACTTTTTCGTTGCTTCCTTCCGACCAAAAGTACCTCATACCCAGCCTTTTGCAAGGCCAGGCACGACTTGTTGACCCGCTGGTCCGTGACCAAGTCATTGATAACCGATATGATGGCGCGTTTCATGGGCGCAAAGTTACAAATGTTTTGTGATGAAACGACGAGAATTGACTTCTATTGTGTATTTTTGCCCCCATGAAAACCAACGTCAACCTCCAGCCCTACAACAGCTTCGGCTTTAACGCCATCGCGAAGTATTTTGCCGAAATCAATGAGATTCAGCAACTTGAAGAATTGATTATCTCCGATGTTTTCAAAAATGAGAAACACCTGATTCTCAGTGGCGGCAACAACATCCTGTTTCAAAGCGAGTTTTTCGACGGCCTTGTCATCCACATCAACACGAAAGGCATTAAAATCCTCAAAGAAGATGAAAACGAGGTCGTTGTCCGCGCCCAAGCAGGAGAGGATTGGCCTGATTTCGTGCGGTTTACAATTGAAAAAGGCTGGTTTGGCTTGGAGAATTTGGCTCACATTCCAGGCAAAGTCGGGGCGGCACCCGTGCAGAATATCGGCGCGTATGGCATGGAGTTGAAAGACAGCTTCCTGCAATGCGAAGCCATTCATCTTGAAACGGGCGAAAAGCGCGTTTTCAAGAAAGAGGAGTGTGCTTTTGGCTATCGCAACAGCATCTTCAAGAACGAGCTGAAAGGGCAATATGTCATCACTTCGCTGGATTTTTTGCTGCAAAAGCAAGCGGAATTGAAGTTAGAATATGGCAATATCAAAGCATATCTTTCGGAACACGGCATCAAAAACCCAACTTTACTCCAACTCCACGACGCCATTTGCGCCATTCGTGACGCGAAACTGCCCGATGTGAAACAAATCGGCAATGCGGGCAGTTTCTTCAAGAATCCCGTCATTGAAAAGGTGCAATTTGAGGCATTGCAAAAGGCTTATCCCAACATCCCGCATTATGACGGACCCAATAGCAAAGTGAAAGTGCCCGCGGGATGGCTCATCGAGCAAGCGGGCTGGAAAGGCTGGCGCAATGAGCATGTGGGCGTGTACGACAAACAAGCACTCGTCCTTGTGCACTACGGTGACGGCACTGGCCATGACATTGTGGAACTCGCCCAACGGATTCAAGCTTCCGTGGAAGCGAAATTCGGGATTCGGATTAGTCCTGAGGTGAATTTTGTTTAGCACTCCAACGCCCCAATCAAGCCCGTAACCTTCTCAAATCCATGCCGTTCGCAATATTCATTAATTCCCCACGCGACTTTCGCAGAAACCGCCGGATCAATGAAATTGGCCGTACCAATCTCGATGGCTGAGGCACCGGCAAGCATGAATTCCACGGCATCAGTGGCGTTCGAAATGCCACCCAAGCCGACTACGGGAATCTTCACCGCTTTGGCCACCTGCCACACCATACGCAAGGCCACGGGTTTCACGCAGGCACCTGACAATCCGCCCGTTATGACAGACAGTTTAGGTCTGCGCTTCTCCGCGTCAATAGCCATGCCCATCAAGGTGTTGATTAAGGAAACCGAATCTGCACCAGCCGCCTCCGCTGCCAAGGCGATTTCGGCAATGTTGGTCACATTCGGCGACAGCTTGACCATCAAATGCTTATGATACACCTTGCGTACCTCAGAAACCACCTGCGAGATGCCCGCACAAGTCACGCCGAAAGCCATACCACCTTGCTTCACATTGGGACAAGAAACATTCAGTTCGATGGCGGGAATCTTGTCCAATGCATCTATCATCTCGGCGCCTTTCACGTAATCCTCCAAAGTGGAGCCGGAAAGATTGAGCAAAACATTGGTATCAAAATCCTTGATGCGTGGATATATCTTATCCATAAAGTATTGTACGCCTTTGTTTTGCAATCCGACGCAGTTCAGCATCCCTGAAGCCGTTTCTGCCATGCGCGGATAAGGATTGCCCTCACGCGGATTGAGCGTTGTACCTTTCACGATGATGCCGCCGAGTTGCGACAAGTCAACGAAATCGGTATATTCCTCGCCGTAGCCAAAGGTACCCGAAGCTGTCATCACGGGATTACGCAGCACCAAGCCGCGACCTAAATCTATCGTCATGTTCACCATTTCAACCTCCTTGTATTAAAAACAGGTCCTTCCTTGCAGACGCACACATGTCCATCGATGGTGTCCTCCACGCAGCAGAGGCAGGCACCGAGGCCGCAGGCCATCAAGTTTTCGAGCGAGACTTCGCACCAAATGTCCTTTTCGGCGGCCATTTTCGCCACGGCTTTCATCATAGGTTTTGGACCACAGACATAGATCTTGTCGAAACTTTGTTTTTGCCAAATGGAATGTTGCGTCACGAAGCCTTTCTCGCCAAGCGTGCCGTCTTCAGTGGTCATGAAAGTATCGCCAAATTTCTGATAATCAGCCAACCGAAGCAAGTCCGATTCCGTTTTTCCGCCCAAGAGCAAAGTGGGGCGAATCCCTTTCTCGACCAGCATCTTCGCGAAATAATACAACGGCGCGATGCCGATGCCACCCCCGACGAGCAAGATGTTCTCGCCTGTTTCGGGAAGCGTGAAACCATTGCCCAATGGGAATACTATATTGATAATGTCACCCTCGTTTGCGGAGGCCAAATGCCGTGTCCCCTCGCCCACCTGCTGAACCAACAGCGTGATTTCATTCCGTTGGAAATCAACATCATGGATGGAAATCGGACGGCGCAAATAGGTGGTCGGCGAGCCATCGATGCGCACTTGGACAAACTGCCCAGGTGCGATGTTAGGCAAAGTCTGCACAGAACGAATCCGCAGCAGCACTGAACGGCCATAGTCCCGCTTTTCGACCAACCTGAAGTCTGCAATTTGTTTCATCATGTTTTCGACTTTTGAACGGACAAAGATACAAAAAAAGCTGCCGAAGCAGCTTCTTCACAACTTTATCCTATGAAAAATCAATCATTCTTTTCGGCTGAGGCCTCACCCTCCTGGGTTTCCGGCTCCTCAGGTTCCTCGGTAAAATCGAGCAAGCCCTTGTCGTTCAGCATTTGATACCACTGGAAGACCTTCTTCATGTCAGAAGGATAGACGGCGTCCTCGTCGTAGTCGGGCATAATCTCGGCGAACTTCTCGCGCAGCTCATCCGGGCTGGCTTTCTTGTAGTCGAAATCGACCGTGTCGCCCATCTTCTCGTGAATCCTCATGAAGACATCCTTCAGCGGACGGTCCTCTTCGGTGGAGAAAATGGAGATTTCCTCAAGCGAACTCATACGGTCGCGGGCAAAGGCGGGGATGCACTTGCCATCCGAAACCGACTCGACAATAATTCTTCCAATGGCCTGAGACTTAATCTGATACAGTCCCGGCTTGCCAGATATCGAAACAATCTTAGTTAAATCCATAGTCAATTCTCAATTTTAGGTTCTCAAAAAACGGCTGCAAAAATAGGAAAAAGTTTGAAAGGCTTTTCTTTTCCGCCACATATTTTTCATAAATTTGCCGCAATAAACACAGAACATCATCCTTTAATCCGACAAAAAATCATGGGTCTCAAAGCATTTCTCCGCAAAGCCAAAGAAAACAAGATTTCTGCCATCATACAAAGTATCTTGTTGTTGCTATACGTCGCCATTCCTTTTGTATCCCTCCTCAACTGGCAAACGCCATGCCTTTGGAGATGGATCTTTTTCGGCATCGCCATCATACTTACCACGATACAATGCATCCGATTAAAGCATCCTTTGCTGCTCGTCGACAGGATTTTTGCCAATTATGCGGGAAAACAATTGGTCTTGGCTCTCTTCGTTTTCATCTTCACCATCGACTTTGCCCTGTGCATATTCCCGAAAGAAGGCATCAGGTCGTCATTTGCCAGCATAATCAGCTACATCCATTTAACACACGTTCCCGATGACGATTACCACTTCCGAGACAACTCCGATGCCACCAATCATCACGACAGCTACAAGATTATCAAAGACCCAAACCCAAGAGACAGATGGGATTATCTCAAACATGTCATCCTTTATTGCCTTGGCTTGGTCGTCTTCAACGGTTTGCTTATTGCCACCATTAACCGCTCCATGGCTACCCGTGCCGATCGATACAAAAACGGGGCAAACACTTACCATTTGAGTGACCATTATGTCATCATAGGGTATGGAACCTCGTGCGTCCCCATCATCCGCAACATTTGCAAACGGCGGCTATCGGGACAACCCGACTATTTCCTCATCATGACCAACCAAGACATCAGTTCCATCCGGCGCGACGTCAAGACACAGCTACAAACCACCGAGGAAAGGGTCGTCATCTATTCCGGCGACATGAACTCAGCCCAACATCTGAAAAGGCTCAACCTTGGCAAAGCAAAGGAAGTGTTCATCATCGGAGAATTGCAGGAAACCGGCCGCGACTCGAAAAACATGGAATGTGCCAAGATGGTCAAAGAAATCAAGCAACAAAATGTCTCGGCGAAAGCGCTGCACGTCAACATGCAGTTCGACAAGCCTGCTTCCTATTCCACCATAAAGAGAATCACCATCCCCAAGGATTTTTATAAAGACAGAGAAGGCCGTGAGGTGATTTACCTGCATCCCTTCAACTTTTACGAGAACTGGGCGCGATTGCTTTGGGGCACCCACCAACTGGAAGGATACAAGACCTTGGACCGTGGCATGATGGCCGAAAGCAACAAGCATGTTCATCTCTTCATCGCCGGGTTCAACGAAATGGGCGTGGCTTTGTTGTTGGAAGCACTACGTATCTGCCACTACCCCAACTACAACGAGCAGACTGAGGCCAACAAAACCCTGATTACCGTTGTCGACCCGAACATGGATGACCTGTTGCCGCGTTTCAAGTCACAATATCCTTATTTGGACCAAATCAAGGACATCGACATCGACTTTAAAGCCAACCACATTGAGGATCCAGAAATCCGTAACACCATCGACCGTGTGGCCAAGCAAGACGACACGCTGCTCACCGTAGCCATCTGCTTCCTCGATTCCGACAGCGGCATGTCAGCTGCCCTGACCCTGCCCGACTCGGCCTACTATAACGTCATCAACGGCAAAGTGGTTCCCAACGAGAATACAGAAATCCTGGTGCGCCAAGCCACCAAGGCGGGTTTCGCCGACCTCTTGGACGAGGAAAACGGCAAATATGCCAACGTGAAAGTTTTCGGCACTTTGGACCAAGGTGTCGACGACAAGCTCTTGAGTGACAATATGGCCGTCATCATCAATGCATACTATCATTTCAAATACAACCTCGGCCAAGACTTCTTTGAACAAGTCAAGACTGACAAAGACAAGGCCTTTGCCGAGGCCGCCCGCAACTGGATTGCGCTGAACGAAGACAAACGCTTCGCCAACCGCTACCAGAGCGAGATCTACAAGACTTACGAGACCTACCGACCTTTACTTGAAAAGAACCCCGAGCTGCTCTATCAAACGGAACACATGCGCTGGAACGCCGAGAGAACCATCACCGGCTACCGCGACATGCACGAGGCCAACCTCAAGGACGGAACCTACCAACTCCACAATCTCATTGTCCCCTACCGCAACCTTTCGGACCACGAGAAAGGCAAGGACAAGGATGTGCTGGAAATCATGGACAAAGTTATTGCATTATCAAAGAAAACCAAGGAGGAGATTATATGAGTAAAACCATTTCAACAGCATTCTTATTGTTGGCCGTCATACTGACGGGTGCCACAGTCTCAGCCCAAACCCAGCAAGGCTATGTGAAGACCAAAGGCCGCATGGTGAACGGCCAACTGGTGCCAGGCCAAGGCCTGAAAGGGGCCACAGTCTCCGTCAAAGGCAGAACGGTAGTATTGGTAAACGCCGACGACGGCGCATTCTCTTTCCCCGTCACCGAGCAGCAGTTCCGTATGGACTCTGTAAATAAAAAAGGCTACCAACTGGTGGATATGGATGCCTGCCCCAGAACCTATAACTACTCCAACAACCCGATTTACATCGTGATGGAAACGCCCGACCAGCAACTTCAGGACAAACTGACAGCTGAGAGGAAAATCAGGCGCAACTTGCAGAAGCAACTGCAAGAGCGCGAAGACGAAATAGAAGCTTTGAAGGAGCAGCAGAAGATTTCGGACGAGGAATATCGCCAAGCCTTGCAGAAACTCTATGCCGACCAAGAGAGCAACGAGCAACTCATCTCCGACATGGCGAAGCGCTACTCCGAGCTGGACTACGACCAACTAGACGAGTTCTATCGTCAAGTCTCCTCATACATTGAGAATGGTGAACTGGTGAAGGCCGACTCGCTGCTGAACAGCCGAGGCGACCTTAGCAAACAAGTGGAAGAGCAGCTGCAAAAAGGCCAAGTCCTCCAAGAGCAAGAGGCGCAACTGGACAAGGCAAAGGCCGTCCACGCCGCCGACCAGGAAGAATTGGCAAGACGATGCTATAGCTACTATGAAACCTTCGCCGCGCAACATTTGAACGACACTGCAGCGTATTACCTTGAACTGCGGGCAAGTTTGGATACCGCCAATATAGAGTGGCTGGAAGATGCAGGCTTTTTCATTACTGATTATATTGCAGATTATGATAAAGCACTTCAATATTTTCAATCAGGACTGCGGCAGGCCCAACTGCAATTTGGAGAAAATGACATGAAAACAGCGGAGATGTACGCCGGAATTGGAAAAGTGTCCTACTATCAATTCGATTATGAAACGGCTTTGGAAAGCTTCAACAAAGCCCTCAACATCAACCAATCCATTTTCGGCGAGAAACATCCCACGGTGGCAGAGACTTACAACCACTTGGGCACTACATATATGGGCAAAGAAGACTATGACAAGGCCATGGAATGTTTCAACAAAACGCTTTCCATCATAGAGGAAGGCCATCCCGAGTTGTCCGCTTGCTACACCTATTTCGGCATATTATATGCCATAAAAAACGACTGCAGCAAGGCATTGGAATATTACAACAAAGCCCTCAACATAAAAGAAACCATTTCAGAGAAAGAAACCATAGAAGTAGGCACTATCTATTTTAATATAGGATCGGCTTACCAAAGGATAGGCGATTACGAAAAAGCGCTGGAAAACTATAAAGCCGCATTGGACATTGACAAGAAAATCCTGGGGAAAAACCATCCCGAAACAGCCTTTGTCTACCAAGCCATAGGATGGGCGTACTTCGACCTACAAAACTATGAAAAGTCGATGGAAAGCTTCAATAACACTCTTTCCATCATGCAAACCATCGCTGGAGAAAACCATCCGTATGTGGGTTCAGTTTATAGCGGTTTTGGCAATATTTATCTCCAGCAAGACGACTACGACAAGGCCTCATATTACTTCAAGAAGTCCCTTGACATCAGAAAAAACACATACGGTGAGGTCCCTTATATTGCAGAAACTGCGGAAGCAATCGGCGACATGTTTTACGAAAAAAGCCAATTCTCCACGGCTTTGGAATTCTATCAAAAATGCCTTGAAGTACAAACAAGCATTTACGGCGAGAATAGTCCTGAAACCATGAAGACCAAGGAAAAAATTGCTGAAATCCAAGCCAAGCTAAATG
>Ga0310696_10009360_pt1 | contig 11344 bp, 10 predicted proteins | sample AusTroGonzalo_MG_4_FD_203885 | JGI IMG/M metagenome (GOLD analysis project Ga0310696, IMG submission 203885) | Bovine rumen microbial communities from tropical cattle in Woodstock, Queensland, Australia - Gonzalo_02 (v2) (version 2) | ecosystem: Host-associated > Mammals > Digestive system >...
TGGCAATCATATTAACGGTACCGACTTTCTTCATACCACAAATACGCTCAAGTTCGTCATGCAAGGCGGTCTTCCTGACAAAACCCGTATCGCTCGAAGGCAACAGTTGAATCGATTTCAAAGGCGTAGTCAGATAATCCTCTCTCGCGAAGACAAACAGGGCGATGAGCGCAGCTGCAGTGACCACCCACAATAATATGCTTAATATCTTCTTTACCATGTCTTTATCAGTTCTTCAAGGGGTTCAACAAAACGGTCGATATCGCCAGCACCCATGGTGATGAGCAACTCAGGCTTTTCATGGTCAATCAAGTCCACCAACTCAGGCTTGAGGCAAAGCTTCTTGTCAGCCGTCTGCACCTTCTCCAACAAGGCCGCCGAGGTGATGCCTTCGATAGGCTTCTCACGAGCAGGATAGATATCCAACAAGATGAGTTCGTCAGCCAAAGCGAAGACAGAGGCGAACTCGTCCATGAAGTCGCGGGTGCGGCTGTAGAGATGGGGTTGAAACACCAACGTAATGCGCTTTTCAGGGAAAGCTTCCCTGACAGCGGTCAGGCAGGAGCGAATCTCCTCGGGATGGTGTGCGTAATCGTCAATATAGCAATGCTTTTCATCATTTACCCGAATATCGAAACGACGCTTCACACCTTTGAAGGTGGAAAGGGCCTCAACGATGGCTTGAGGCTGCAGCCCTATGCGACATGAGGCGATGAAAGCGGCAGTAGCGTTCAACACGTTGTGATTGCCCGCCATAGGCAGCCTGACTTCTACAGGTTGGCCTTTAGCATAGATGACAAAGTCTGTGACTCCTTTGCATGATTTGACCACCTCGATACGATAGTCGCAAGACTCTCCAAAGCCGAAACGGACGTTGCTTTTCGTCGTTACATCAAGCCCTTCCTTAATGATGACGAGCTCGTGCGTCAGATGAGCGAAATCGTTAAAACTCTGCTCCAGATGCTGCTTATCGCCATAGATATCAAGATGGTCAGCATCAATGGAGTTGATGATGCTCAGGTCGGGATGAAGTTGCAAGAATGAGCGGTCGAACTCATCAGCTTCCACAACAACGATGAATTCTTTTTCTTTGCTCAGCAACAAGTTACTACCGAAGTTGTTGGCGATGCCTCCAATGAAAGCGGTGGTGTTTACCCCGCATTGGTTCAGGATATGCGCCACCATCGAGGTAGTGGTGGTCTTGCCGTGCGTGCCGGCTACAGCAATGGTGGTGTGTCCTTCTGTAATCCTGCCCAACGCCTCGGCACGTTTCATGATGGACAGGTTGCGCTGGCGTAACGTCTCGAATTCCTTAAGGTCGTGCGGTACAGCCGGAGTATACACAACAAAGTCAATGAGGGCGGGCAATAGTCCGGGGTTGTCTTCGTAATGGATAGACATACCCTCTTGCTCCAACTGTCGGGTCAACGGGGAAGGCGTACGGTCGTATCCAGCCACAATGCAACCTCGGCTATGGTAATAGCGAGCCAGAGCACTCATCCCTATGCCGCCAATACCTAACATATAAATCGTATGTCCTTCTCCCTGTTTCATTTATACTTCGATAGCTTTAACAATCTGGTCAACAATATCGTCAGCCGCATTTGGGCGGGCGAACTTACCTATATTTTCACTCAATTTGGCCTGCAACTCGCCATCGGCCTTGAGGCGCAACAAGGCTGGAACAAGCTCCTGTTCGGTGTCGGCATTGCGCACCATAAGTGCGGCTTCGGCATCAACGAGTTGTTGGGCATTCTTAGTCTGATGATCCTCTGCGGCTGTAGGTAGCGGCACAAAAATGACAGGCTTCTGCACCAAGGCTAACTCTGAAATCGACATGGCTCCTGCGCGTGATACAACCATATCAGCCAAACCGTAGGCCAAATCCATCTTGTCGATGAAGACGGTAGGTTTTACCTGATCTTCCAGACCCAAGCTCTTCACTTCCTCTTGAGCCTGGGTGATATAAGTCTTGCCCGTCTGCCAAATGAGTTGCAAGTCACTGTCCTTAAAAGCAGCAAGTCGTGCACTGATGCCTTTGTTAATACCTAAAGCCCCCTGGCTGCCTCCAACCAACAATGCAACTGGTTTGTTCGGATCAAGGTTAAAGAAGGATGCAGCTTCCTCACGGGTACCACTTAGGGTGATGTTGGCTCTCAAAGGATTGCCAGTAAAGTGTATCTTCTCAGCAGGGAACCATTGGTCAAGGTGGTCGTAGGCTACGCAAATGGCCTTAGCCTTAGGACCTAAGTTGCGGTTGGTCTTGCCTGGATAAGAGTTCTGCTCCTGGATGACGGTAGGAATACCAAGCCAGTTGGCGGCTTTCAGCGTGGGACCGCTGGCATAACCGCCTACGCCAATGACCACATCGGGCTGAAATTTCTTAAGGATGTGGCAGGCCTTGCTCAAACTGCTGACAAGTTTCAATGGCAGCAAGAGAGACTTGATTTCCTTAGTAAAACCGCTAATCCACAATCCTTCAATAGGATAACCCGCCTTGGGCACCCTCTCCATCTCCATACGACCTTGCGCACCGATAAAAAGAATATCGGCCTTGGGGAATCTCCGCTTCAAGGCATCCGCAATGGCAATAGCGGGAAAGATGTGTCCGCCTGTGCCACCACCACTAATCATGACTTTCGGGTTCTCTTTCATCTTCTGTAGTCTCAGTAATAGCTTTTAATTCTTGTTCTTTATTTATTTCTTCGTCTTCCACGCTTCGGGTGACGCTTAGAATCATACCAATGATGAGCCCCGTGGCCATCAGTGAGGTACCTCCCATGCTCACCAAGGGCAAAGGCTGTCCCGTGACTGGTAACAGACCAATGGATACCCCCATGTTGATCATCGCCTGCAAGATAACCAAGAAACCCAGCCCAAAAGCCATCAAGGCGCCAAAGGTAAGTGGACGCTTGATAACGATGCGCAACACCCTCGTGAAAAGAATGACATATAGTAGCAGCACGACGAAGGCACCAATAAGTCCATACTCCTCGACGATAATGGCATAGATAAAGTCGGAATAGGGGTGCGGCAGGAAGTTGCGCTGCTCACTCTTGCCCGGACCCTTGCCGAAAATGGAGCTCGAAGCCACTGCGATGTCAGCGTAGGTGCGTTGCAGATGCTTATCGTCGAAGGGATCCACTTTTTCTTTGTCCTCACCCATCGACTTCAAACGGTTGGCCCATGTCTGGATGCGGTTTTGTTTTTCCTTATATTCACGTGACTCGCCTCTGGCAGTAGCTTCTTGCTGAGCCTTCATCCCATGACTATTTTGGATACTGGTTTTAATGGCATCGTAGCCCAAATAGGCACCCATACCAACCACGCACAGCCCAACTAGTGCCAAAATATGGAGGAATTTCACCCTACCGATAAAGAGTAACACCATACATACGGTAATCAAGATTACTGCAGTCGATAGATTCTCGGAGAAAATCAAGGCGGCAGTCAACAGGATGGGCGCTGCCAACTTGATGAGGAAGTCTTTGAACTTGTAGACTGAGCCTTCCATCATTATAATCTGGCGAGCAAGATAGGTAATGAGGATGATTTTGGCCATCTCACTGGGCTGGAACGAGAAACCGCCGAGGTTAATGGAACGGCTGGCATCATTGATGTTGCGACCAAACACCAAGGTGTAGAGCAGCAAGGCCAAGCTCGGTATCATCAACAGCAAAGCAATCTTCGCATAGCGCTTGTAATTGATTCGTGAGGCACCAATCATCATCAGAAAGCCGAAAAGCAACATACCCAAATGCTTCATCATCATACGTCCTGTGTTGCCGTCGTATTTCGAAACCACCAAGACGCTAGTGGCGCTATACACCACAATCAACGAAATGATGCCCAAAATCAGGGCCACAATCCAAATGACCTTGTCACCTTTCAATATCTTATTGATGACATTCATTTCCTAATCTCCATACAGTTTCAGTGAATATGTTACCTCTTTCAGAATAGTTCTCTCCTGTCTTCGATTTGCATGCAGGCGAGAACAACACGATATCATTGTCATGAGCAAGCAATGAAGCTAATTTGACTGCCTCACCGATGCTTTTAACCTCAAACAGGTCGGTAATATCTTTTTGGAAGGCCTTCTTCAGCCTCGAGTTATCATCGCCAATGCAAATAATGGCTCTGACCATCCGTTTCACCACTTTTTTCAGATCCTTAAAGTCAGTTGTACTATCATCACCTCCTGCAATCCAAACAACAGGCTTGACGATGTTCTGGAAGGTAAACCAGGTAGCATTCACATTCTCGGCCCTTGAATCGTCATAATACATCACTCCATCGATGGTGGTGACATATTGCTGGCGATGGTCAATTGTGTTCAAATCGCTAAGGCTTAACTTGATGCTTTCTTTCCTAATCTGCAAGACCTTAGACGATATACCTACTGCCATAGTGGATGGTTGTTTGGGTCTTGTGTTCGTTATCTCCTCAATATATAACATAGCTGTTCAATTATCAAATCTTAATACTACCTAATCTTAAACGTAATCAATGTGAACGCTGCCAATAATATGGTCACAATCCAAAATCTAATGGTAATTTTCACCTCATGATGAACGGTATTATACCCCTCACCATGGCCCTTAAAAGTGACGGTGCTGTTAGGCCATACCTTTTTAAAGTCACTGTAACTGGTACGGAAATGGTCATGCAAAGGCCCTTTCTTCCAAATGCGGTGCTTTTTCCCTCGTTTGACAAAGAGCTTCACATCCAGGTCGGACAGTATCTCGAACAGGAACACACCACAGAGCAAGGGCAACAGCAACTCCTTATGCATGATGATGGCTGACACCGCGATGATGCCACCGATGGTCAGGCTGCCCGTATCGCCCATAAAGATTTGCGCTGGGTAGGAGTTAAACCAAAGGAAGCCGATCAGCGCGCCGACAAAGGCCGCCATAAACACAACTAGCTCCTCACTTCCAGGGATATACATTAGATTAAGGTATCTTGCAGTTACCACGTTACTAGAGACGTATGCGAGTAACAACAATGTCAATCCGATAATGGCAGAGTTGCCCGATGCCATGCCATCCATACCATCATTGAGGTTTGAACCATTGCTGACAGCAGCCACGATGAACACAGTGAGCAACACCAAAAAGACCCATGCCAAGTTATACCTCCATCTTTCACCCGCCCACTTGAACAAGTCGGCATAGTTGAGATTATGGCTCTTCACGAAGGGGATGGTGGTTCGCGTAGATTTCACGGGTTTAATCTCAAAAACCTCTTTATTGTCCTCAACCTTGTGTTCTACAGTCTCGCTGATTTGCACGGCAGGATGAAAACGCAGTGTGAGACCGACAATAAGGCCGAGAATAATCTGACCGCCCAACTTCACTGCCGGCTTCAATCCATCTTTCTTCCCCTTGAAGGTCTTCACATAGTCGTCAGCAAAGCCCAAAACACCCAATATTAGCGTAGTGACAATCATCAAAAGCGTATAAATGCTGTGAAGCTTGCAAACTAGCAATACAGGGATAAGGATAGACGTGATAATGATAACACCTCCCATCGTGGGTACACCAACTTTCTTGGTGTTATACGGATCAATTGACGCATCACGCTGAGTCTCTGCAATCTTCTTACGTTTCAACATTTTGATAAACCAATTGCCAAACCACACAGCCACTACCAACGAAAGGATGACTGCAGTTGCAGCTCGGAATGTGACATAATTAAACACACCCGCACCTGGAAAATCGCATTGATTTAGATAATTAAACAGATAGTACAGCATGACTTATACCTCCTTAAAAGCTTCCGACAAGACTTCCTTGTCGTCGAAATGGTTCTTTACTCCTTTTATTTCTTGATAGTTCTCATGTCCCTTGCCAGCCAAGAGGATGATATCACCCCGTTTGGCCAAAGCCACAGCAGTACGAATAGCCTCGCGACGATTGGTGATACTCAGCACCTTGCCCAAATCGTCTTCAGCCACACCAACTTTCATCTGACGGATAATCTCGTCAGGATCCTCATTACGTGGATTATCACTAGTGAGAATGATGCGGTCGCTCAGTTTAACAGCAACAGCAGCCATCTCTGGACGTTTGGTCGTGTCGCGATTACCGCCACAGCCCACCACAGTGATGAGCGTTTCCTTGTGGCAACGCACTTCGTTGATGGTTTGCAGCACATTCTCCAAAGCATCTGGAGTGTGAGCATAATCGACAATGCCGACAATGCCTTGTTCGGAATACACCATATCAAAACGTCCATTGGCACCTCTCAACTTGCTTATCTCAACCAACAACTCATCTTTGTTGAAGCCCAAGGACAAAGCGGCTCCATAAATAGCCAAGATGTTGCTCGCATTGAACCCACCGACAAGTCGTGTAAACATCTCCGTACCGTTCACCTTGAGCATCATCCCATCAAAGTGACTCTCCATAACTACACCTTTGAAATCGGCATCGTGTTTCAAAGCATAGCTCAACTTACGTGCCTTGGTGTTTTGCAACATGAATGCACCGTTTTTGTCGTCCAAATTAGTCAAGGCAAAAGCACCCTGCGGCAGGTCATCGAAGAATTTCTTCTTGGCATTGCGATAGTTGGCCATAGTTTTGTGATAGTCAAGGTGGTCATGCGTCAGGTTAGTGAAGATACCACCAGCAAAGCAAAGTCCAGCAATGCGGTCTTGTGCCACACTGTGAGAACTCACTTCCATAAAGGCGTATTCACAATCCTTGTCGACCATCTGACGTAACAAGGCGTTCAATTCTATAGGATCAGGTGTAGTATGAGTTGAGGGTATGACTTCACGATTGACAATATTCTCAATCGTTGAAAGCAGACCGCAGTTGTATCCCGCTTCAGTAAAAAGCCTGTATAATAAAGTAGCAATTGTAGTCTTGCCATTAGTACCTGTTACACCCAACAGTTTCAAATTTGCAGAAGGATTGCCAAAAAAATTGGAAGCACCAACCCCCAACACATAAGCCGAGTTATCCACCTTCACATAAGTAACTCCTTCCGCTTTCTTCCAAGGAAGCTTCTCACACACAATTACCGAAGCACCTTTTTCGATAGCTTTGTCGATATAGTCATGTCCATCAACCTGCGTGCCCTTAACAGCGAAAAACATTGTACCTTGGTCTACCTTCCGGGAGTCAAAAGAGATATCAATGACGTTAATGTCTTTCTCGCCCACAATCTCCACAAGATTGCAATTTGCCAATATATCTTTAATCTTCATCATTTCTCTAGTTTTAAGTACATTTTATTAAAAGCCCTAACGGTATCACCTGCATGCAACGACTGTTCCTTGACTACCCCCTGTCCAGTGAACTCGACACCAATATCCATGTTCTCAAGAAGATAAACAGCATCGGTAATGTCCATACCGACTACATTGGGCACGATATGATTGGTTAGATTGGCTTCGCGCAGAGAAATATGGCCGTTCTCGCTACTTTCCACGGTTACCCAATCACCATTAATAGCATAGTCGCTATAGTCCTTTGCAATGCCATTGAGATATTGTGATTCCTTATCGTGACGTACAAGGACGGGATCTTTGGCTTTCTTCCCCACCAATGTAACGCTGTCGTCTTCCATAACACCAATACGCGTAGCATACACCTTTTCTGCAATCTCTCTAAAACCAGGTGCCGACACGCCACCTGCTGCCCATTTGGCACCTCGTGCACGACTTACCATAATGATGCAACTATATCGAGGCTTGTCCGCAGGGAAATACCCCACAAATGTGGTGTTGTAGAGCTTACGTCCGATACCTGGTTCATGATAGGAATAGCCTTGCACTTTGTCATAGTATTGTGCCGTACCTGTTTTGCCCGCAACATCAACCACACACCCGGCAAATTGGCGCTTAGCCGTACCTCTAATAACCACGCCTTTCAACATAGTCTGAATCTTTTCAATTGACTCAGGCGAAGCGATGTGCTCACTAAGCACGATAGGTTCAAATCTCTCCACCGTTTGCTCGCCACGACGGATTTCAGTGACAAACTGTGGTTTCATCATTCGGCCTCCATTAGCAATGGCATTGTATAGTGTCAGCAACTGCATCGGAGTGACGTTCACCTCATAACCAATGGACATCCAAGGTAAAGACACACTCGACCACAGTTTGCGACCATCTTTGGTCTTGTCATTCGGGTGCTTGACAACTGGTTGGGCTTCTCCTGTTATCCCTGTTCCGATTTTCTTATTCAGGCCCAAAGCATACAAGCCATCGACATATTTTTCAGGATGCGCAGCAAAGTTTCGAGTGACCAAAACCGCCGTACCTTTGTTTGACGATTGTTCGATAACCTCTTGCACTGTGCAAATGCCGCCTTTGGCAAAGCTATGGTCGTCTTTCATCGTACGATTCGAGAACTTGATTGGGCCCGTGCCAATGTTAACCTTGTCATCAAGGTTCATGTTTTCGTTATTATTGAGTAGCACAACCATCGAAGCAATCTTAAACACCGATCCAGGCTCATAGCGTTCAGCCAAAGCCACATTATACAACTCTTCATATTTACCCGTCTCGTGGTTAAGGCTTAAGTTAGCTAATGCTTTGACATAACCTGTCTCTACATCCATCAAAATGGCACAGCCCTGTTCAGCCTTGTTGGTAGTTAAAGTATTGTTGAGCGCGCTTTCCACAATATCTTGCAACTTAATATCAAAAGTAGTGATTACGTCATCACCATTTTGAGCGTCAGTATTGTCGTCAGAGTCCACAGGAATCCAGCCACCATGATGGATTCTTCTCACCAACTGTCTACCATTTTGACCCCTAAGATAATCATTGTAGGCTCCTTCAAGGCCAAAAAAGTAACCCTTCTTTTCATTGGCCATACCGAGCATGAGGCTGGCAAGGTCCTTATATGGATGCTCGCGACGGACTTTCTTTTCGATGATGATTCCCCCTTTGTAAATTCCACGATTGAAAATCACAAAACTCTGCATCTGGCGCAATTCAGCTTGAGTGATATTGAGTGCAATTTTATAGTGACGATTCTTTCTGGCTATGCCCTCTGCGAAAAAAGTCTTCCATTGGGCCGGATTACGCTTCGGAAGCAACTCGGCCATCTGCACACAAAGCGTATCAATATTCTCTGCCAGAACGGTTGAATCGACTGATTTATAATCAAAAAAAACATCGTAAAGCGGTATGGTAGTAGCCATCAACTGTCCATCGGACGAGAAGATATTGCCTCGCGAAGCTTCTAAAGTGTCAACGCGGTATTCGCGTTGTTCAGCGAGTTTCACCAGTTCCTTGTTGTCCTTAGTCTGTACTACGATAATCTTCGCAATAATGGCAATACCAAAAACAAGAACCAAGACATAGACAAGATAAGTCTTCCAAAGAGTATCGGTTTTCGGGTCAATCTTCATGGTTCTTTGTTCTTTTCGGGTTCGACATTCATGTTGATGCGTTTCAATGGCTCAGTGGCCTCCTTCAGCCCCGTACCTTCAAGCCTCTTAACCAGTACCGACTGTTTGGATGCTTCCATGATGGCCGACTTCACTTGGATATATTCCACCTGTAAATCGTTAAGCCGTTTAGTGGCCCTCATCAGCTCACGGTTCTTCTCTTCGGCAATGTACGTATTAGTGATGATAGCCATGAGTAAAAAAGTGACATAAGCGAGGAAAAAGAACTGCTTGATAAAGTTCTCCCTCACAAGAAATGTACCGCCCAAGACGTTCATTACCCGCTTTTTCCCCGTCTTTTTTTTCTTCTCTTTCTGTTCTTCCATGCACTTATTTCCTTTCTGCAACTCTAAGTTTGGCACTACGAGCCCTGGGATTGCTTTCCTTCTCTTCGTCAGATGGAACGATAGGCTTACGCGTGATGATGGTATAGGGTGTCAATATGTTTCCGAAAAAATCTTTCTCCTCTTTACCTTCGGCATTACCCGTCTTCATAAAATTCTTCACAAGCCGATCTTCCAAGGAATGGTACGACATCACCACAAGTCTTCCGCCCGGCTTCAATACATCAGGACACTGCATAAGAAAGGCACTAAGAGCTTCCAGTTCCTGGTTTACCTCAATTCGCAGGGCTTGGAATATTTGAGCCAACACTTTGTTTTCCTTACCACGAGGCAACCGACGTTGAACCGCGGCCTTCAACTGTTCTGTGGTCTCCATAGGCTCGGTTGCGCGCGCCATAATGATATCGGAGGCAATAAGCTGAGACTGCTGAATCTCACCATAGAGACGCATGATTCGCACCAAGTCGGCATAATCATATGTATTTACAACAGTCGCAGCATCATTGGGCGTCATTTGGCTCATACGCATATCCAAAGGCCCATTAAAACGGGTCGAAAAACCTTTTTCAGGTGTATCAAATTGATGAGATGAGACACCCAAATCGGCGATAATGCCGTCAACCTTACCCTCACCCCGATAAAGTCGAATGAAGTTCTTAAAGTATCTGAAGTTCTGTGGAATAAAAGTAAATCGTTCATCATCAAAAGCATTGGCTTCAGCATCCTCATCCTGGTCAAAGGAATAGAGATGGCCCGTCGTAAGTCTTTCAAGTATGGCTCGCGAATGCCCGCCACCGCCAAAAGTAACATCGGCATAAACGCCCTCAGGGTTGACATTCAACCCACCAATGCACTCGTTCAACATGACCGGATTGTGATACACTGCCTTCCCTCCCTGCATTATTTGATGTTTTCACTGAGAAGCTTGAAGAACTCCTCGTCGTCGAGATCGTTATTGATTGACTGCTCATAGAGATCCTTATCCCAAATCTCCATTTTCGTCGTGACCGAGGTTATAATAATATCCTTCACAAGGAAACCTTTCTCAATCAAGTCCTTGGGGATTTGCAGACGGCCACTAGCATCGAGCTTAGCAAAACGCGCTCCTGCGTTGTATTTACGCAACACCGCCTCTTGCTTAGCCTGGAATTGACTAAATGCGGCGCGCAACTGACCCTGCACCTCGTCCCAATCTTTCCTTGTGTACAGTTCCAGACAAGCGACATGAAGCCCAGGACGAAGGACAAAGCCTTCCTCCACCTGACTACCCAATTGCTCTTTGAACTCGCTAGGCAACATCAAGCGTCCCTTCGAGTCTAATTTGCAAGTAAAATGTCCAACCGGATAACTCATTTTTCTTTGTCTGATTTTTTCTGTGCAAAGATATGCACTTTTCTCCACTTTCCCACACTTTCCTACACTAAGTTTTCAACACAAATTGTTTATAACTTTGTTTGTATCGCGTTGATAACGTGTTATTAATTTGTTTATCAATAATATACATAAATCAAATAATGTGCATATCCTAGGATTACAGAAACCAAAATGCTCTTCCTTTCTATTCATATCAGAGTATTTTTGCTACT
>Ga0310696_10009361_pt1 | contig 11344 bp, 3 predicted proteins | sample AusTroGonzalo_MG_4_FD_203885 | JGI IMG/M metagenome (GOLD analysis project Ga0310696, IMG submission 203885) | Bovine rumen microbial communities from tropical cattle in Woodstock, Queensland, Australia - Gonzalo_02 (v2) (version 2) | ecosystem: Host-associated > Mammals > Digestive system >...
ATCGTGTACTTCTGCGGCGAGAACTACATCGTCATTGCGGGCCTGCTGAACCAGACTGTGGAGAACTCCCACCTGGAACCGCAGGAAGTGCTGGCAGATCTGACAATCCCGCCCATGGATTTCGTGTGCGAGAGCAACAACCGGCTGTGGGGCTGCAAGTACGGCCTGCGGAACGGGGAAACCGTAAACGAGATCTACGCCAGCGCGCTGGGAGATTTCCGGAACTGGAACCGGTTTATGGGGAACAGCCAGGACAGCTACAGCGCCAGCGTCGGTACAGACGGACCTTTCACCGGCGCCATTGCACAGCGCGGATATCCTGTGTTCTTCAAGGAGGACTATATTCACAGGGTATCCGGAAACACACCGTCGTCCTTCTCGATCACGACAACGGCCTGCCGGGGAGTGCAGCGCGGCAGCTGGCGCAGTGTACAGGTCGTGAATGAAGCGATCTACTACAAGAGCAGGCAGGGCGTCATGCGCTATGACGGCAGCATGCCGGTCAGTGTCGGGGACAAGCTGGGCGAGATCCTGTACTCAGATGCGCGGGCAGGCGTGCTGAGCGGCAGGTACTACATCTCCATGAAGGACCATGAAAACAAGTGGTACCAGTTTGTTTACGACACGGAAAAGGATGCCTGGTACAAGGAAGACGCATTTCATGCGCTGGGATACGGGACTGTCGGGGACGAACTGTACGCGATCGACGAGGATAATAACACCCTGGTCGCGATCACCGGCAGCATGGGCACGGCGGAAACCAGCATTGACTGGAGCGCGACATTCGGCCTGCAGGGAGCGGAGTACGGCCGCGGGACCTACGGATCACGGATCCGGAATGACCTGTCGAAGCGCCTGTACATGAGCAGGTTCGTGCTGCGGATCTACATCGAGCCGGGGACGACGGTGAAACTGGAGATCAAGTACATGAACCGCGACTGGGAGGAAGTCGGGCAGATCACGGGCGATAAGCTGGATTCGTACATGATTCCGGTCATTCCGAGGAGATGCGACCACCTGCGCTTCCGGGTGAGCGGGAACGGAGATTGCCGGATCTATTCCATTGCCAGGCAGATGGAGGTGGGATCGGATGCCTAAGGCGTTTTTTGAAACACCGCAGACGCTGAACGGGACGAACGCGGAGCAGCTGCAGACCCTGTGGGCATACCTGTACAGGATGAGTGAGCAGCTGAACCAGGCCATGAATTCCATTTCCGTGGACCAGATGTCACCGGAAACACAGAGGCAGGTAAGGGCCGGCGGGAACTCAACGCAGGAGAACACGAACACCTACAACACCCTGCGCAGCCTGATCGTGAAGACGGCAAACATTGTCCACCATGAGATGGACGAGATCTCGACAACCCTGCAGGACAACTATCAGGCGATCAGCGACCAGTTTGGCGAGATGAACCGGAACCTGGAAAGCAATATCCGGGCGACGGCGGAGGGCATTCTGCAGGACTACCAGTACACGGAGCGGATCCAGGGACTGGAGGACGCGGAAGGGAACACGGAAGCGTTTATCCGGAAGTCGAACCAGTATATCTTCTCAGGGCTGGTGGACGAAGTGAACATGAAATACGGCATCGCAATCGGAGAGAACGTCACATCATACGATGCAAACGGGAATGCCAGCCTGAACAATGCCAACAAGATGGCGACTTTCACCATGGACAGGCTGAGCTTTTTCCAGGGCGGGAACGAAGTGGCATACTTTTCGAACAGCATGCTTTACATCGATAAAGCGCGGATCCTGAACATGCTGCAGATCGGCGCGCATCATGCCTGGCAGGTAATGGCGAACAACAGTATTTCCATGATCAACATCTGAGGAGAATGGTATGGCAAGTACGTCATTCACAAGAACCCTGAGCAATACGTCAATCTATACGAACCAGATGTATTCCATGTCCGGAGGGAGTGTGCCGTCAAACGCACGGATCAACTCCGTCAGCATTGCCGTATCCTGCTCCAGGAACGACTCCAGCCAGCCGGGTTACTGGAACAACTCAGGATATAAGACGCCGCTGAAAATCTACAAAACATCCAGCACATCCAGCACACTGATCGCCACATATAAGAAAATATACGCAGGCGGCCAATATTCGGAAGAGAAGACGATCAACAATTCTTCCGGCCTGCTGGGATGCACGGAGATCTACTGGTACTGGGAGCGCACAGGGGACGGCGTCGTTTCGATCAATAACGCGACGGTCACGGTCACGGTCACGGTGGACTATTCACCGCTGCGGTCGATCACGGTACAGGCAAGCCCTGCCGGCGCGGGATCAGTATCTGCGAACAGGTACACAGCATATTCGGGCGATTCCGTAACGCTGAGCCAGTCGGCCAGCAGCGGGTACCTGTTCAACGGGTGGAGCAGCTCGCCGGGCGTATCGATCTCCAGTAATGCTTTCTCGATGCCGGATAGCAATATCGTCGTATACGCCAACTACCTGCAGCGCAGCACGGCATCGCTGAGCAAATCGAGCATGAGCGGCGGAGAATCCGTCACGCTGGCCATCTCGATGCAGCAGAGTTCATTCACACATAAGTATAAGCTGTCGTTCGGCAGCGGGATGGAAACGAGCGAGATCAGTCTGGGAGCAGGCGTATCATCCGCGACGATCTCCATCCCGGCCAGCTGGAGCAATTATATTCCAAGCGCAACATCGAAGACAGGCGGCACACTGACGCTGAAGACATACAGCGGCAGCACGCTGGTCGGGACATATACGATATCCGGCCTTGTGTACAATGTGCCGTCAAGCGCGGTTCCTTCCGTAGGCGCGATCACGACAAGCATTGTGCGGACAGTCGGCGGAAAGACATACGCAAACGTGGGGAACTACTACATTCAGGGACACAGCGCGGTCCGGATCCAGGCGAACGGCAGCGGATCGTACGGATCCTCGATCGCGCACCTGCAGGTTTCCGTAAGCGGTTACAGCGGCGGAAACTACAACAAGACGCAGACGGGCGCAAGTGTTGATTTCACAACGGGCCTGCTGACAATCGCGGGAACGGCGACCATCACCGTCGTCGCAACAGATAGCCGCGGGAGAACAGCCAGCAGGACAACGACGATCACGGTCACAAGGTACAACGCGCCATCAGGCGTGCTGACGGTCTGGAGAGTGGACGCGAACGGGAACGCGGATCCGAACGGGGAATACGGACAGTATTCACTGACGAAAAGCTATACGCAGGTAGGATCCAACTCGCTGTCGTCAACACTTTCCTGCAGCCAGGGCAGCGAATCGTCACCGGCGGCCATGGGAAACATCCTGCCGTCGAGCCGGAAGACGTTCAGCATCCTGTCGCAGTATGAGATCACGCTGACGCTGACGGACCAGTTCGAAACGACATACGTCAAAGCGATCCTGCAGAGCGGCAAGTTCATCATGAACATCAGCGCGGACGGCAGTAAGATTGCGTTTATGAAAGCAGTGACGAAAACACCACCGGCCGGCAAGCTGTCAACGTTTGAAATCCCTGACACATGCCAGTTTTACATAGGCGACGAAACACTGGAAGCATTCATACTCAGGATAGTATCAGGATCGTAAGGAGGACAGGACAATGGCAGTAACGACATCAAAGAATCAGGAAGCGTATCAGAAATACGTTCAGCAGCAGCAGGAGCAGAAGCAGGCCATGCTCAAGCAGCAGCAGGAAATGATACAGCGGCAGCAGCAGGCAGCTTCTCAGCGGCAGGCACAGCAGCAGGCAGCTGCACAGCAGGCAGCGCAGCAGGCGGCCGCACAGCAGGCTGCACAGCAGGAAGCGGCACAGCAGGCAGCAAACGCGCCGACGACCGGGCAGGGACTGAACGGCGTCAGTCAGGGAACGGCGGACAAACTGGCGGGATATCAGAGCGGGTACACACAAGGGCAGAATGTGACGAAAGCGCAGAAGCAGATGGAAGCGGCGCAAAGTGCTATGCCGGGTGCATATCAGGCAAGCCAGGAAGTAATCAACGCGCAGAATCAGCTGGCAGCGCTGCAGAACAGCAAACCGCAGGGATACACCAGCAAGTACGGCGAACAGCTGGACAACCTGCTGGATCAGATCCAGAATCCACAGGAATTCAAGTTCTCTTTCAATGGCAGCGAGCTGTTCAAAAGCCTGGCAGACAGGTATACGCAGCTGGGCAAGCAGGCCAGCATGGACGCGATGGGACAGGCAGCCGGACTGACAGGCGGATACGGGAACAGCTACGGCGCGCTGACCGGGAACCAGGCATATCAGCAGTACCTGTTGGGTCTGTATGACAAGGGTCTGGACATCTACGACCGGGAGCGGCAGGCATATCAGGACAAACTGAATAACAAGAAGGACGCGTACAGCCTGCTGGCACAGCGGGAAGGGACGGACTACGACAGGTACCGCGACACCGTGGGCGACTGGGAGCGGGAGCGCGATTACCTGACGGGACGGGCGGACACGGCGCGCAATTTCGATTACGGCGTATACCGCGATACCGTCGGCGACGCACAGAAGAACCGCGATTACTATACGGATCAGTACAACACAGAGCGCAATTTCGATTACGGACAGTATCAGGATATGCGCGATTACTGGACCGGCATGGCGCAGCAGGAGAACCAGGACTACTGGAATGTCCAGGACTACAATGAGCGCGTGCGGCAGTTCAATGAAAACCTTGAATGGGACAAGATGAGTACGCAGCAGAAGTACGCGGCGGAGTATTGCATGCAGATCCTGGCCAACGGCGGGACACCCAGCGATGCGCTGCTGCGGCAGGCGGGCCTGAGCGGAGAAGACGCGGCGAAGATGATCGCGGCGCCTGTTGAGGTTGCTGCCGGCGGCGGCGGAGGCGGCGGCGGAGGAAAGACATACTATTACGATAAATACGGTTATGTATACACAACAGACAAGAACGGAAATGCTACATACGTTGACAAGAGCACACTATCAAAAAATGTGAAAGTATATGAAACAAACGACAGCAAGGGATACGATGCATATGTTAGCACCGCGAAAAAAGGAACGGTAGAAGCACGGGCAAATGATAAGAACGTTGACGCAAAGAACAGATTCATTCACTGATAATGCCGGACAAAGCGCCTAAGTGGAGGTCAGCATGGCAAAAAAGAAAAAGAACAAAGCAACGACACTGGGAAGCATCATGGAAGAAAAAGGCGAACTTAAGACACTGGAGCAAGTAGAAAAAGAAAACGAAGCGATAAGGAAGCAGGCGCAGGATCGACGCATTGCACAAGCAAAAGAAAAGAAAAAACTGGAAAGCCAGGCGAGAACTGACAGCTGGAAGAAGCTGACGCAGGAACTGACGTATGACAACGGCCAGGACAATTCTTTCCAGGCATATGCTGCAAAGCAGATCACAGACAGCCATGCATGGGACCGGTACAATGCTGAAGTAGACCGGCATAACGCTGAAATAAAACGTCGGAACAATGAAATCATCTCGCAAAACACAAAGCAGTGGCGGGATTTGAGCCAGCAAGCGACGTATGCAGGAGCGCCAGAGATGGCGTATGCCGGCAAGATGATCAGCGACACAAAGGTCAGCAAAGATCAGGAAGAAAAGTACGGGCAGAATGCCAGGCAGATGAAGTATAACGACTTCATCAATGAACTGAGAAAATCAAAAGAGAAGAAAACGGCAAGAAGCGGCAGCGGGGTCCGGATGCAGAAAAGCGGGGACGAATTGCTGTACAGCTATCTTGACGCGCAGAAAAAGAAACTGGGCGGGAACCTGGGGACAGAGGAAGATCTGTCACCCACCGAAGCGTACAGCAAGCTGCCGGAAGAGAAAAAGGCTGGACTGTACAGAGCGCCGAAGGGGAACGACGTTAACGATCTCCTGAACTATAACAAAGCAAGGCAGTATATCAATACTCACCCGTACGATCTTCAGGCGGCACAGCGAGATGTGGATCGATACACCAGGGAAACAGAAGCGTATACGAAACAAGTAAACCAGATGCACGACAATGCGCATCAGCAGGTTGAGGACTATTTCTCCAACAAGCCTTATAACGACATGGGGTCTGTGTTTGACTTCGTGCGCGGGTGGGATATCAACAACGAGCAGGCAATCCTGGACAACGAAACGTATAACGGAACGCCAGAACACGAAAAAGCACAGGGACTGTGGGACGAACTGAACAGCACAAAGGATGCAGACAAGCAAAACGTTCTGGATCGGGCAGAAAACTTCTTCCGGTACGATTATGATCCGAATATGTTTGAGGACGGAGAGGATCCGGAGATTGCGCGCCGGGCATTATATGACGCAATCATGCCGGATACATATGACGAACGGATCGGGAAACTGCGCGATAACGAGAAACTGCAGCTGGACAGCATGCTGGATTCCGTACTGCAGAGGGCAAAGACGGAAAAAAACTATGTGCCGGAAGAGTATGAGCAGGAATATCAGAAATACCTGAACCAGCCGGAAGTGCTGGCGGCGGAAAAACGGATGCGGTACTCAAATGATAAACTGGAGGAAGCACAGGCGAACGAGAAGTTTATTCAGTCGTATCAGCATTTCATGAATGACTATTATCGTCCGCAGGCGCCGAACTTCATCCCGGAGAACGACCAGGGCGGAACGGCGTACAATAACATGAATGAAATGGAGCGGGGCGTCAGGACGAACGACGTTCACCGGATCTATTCTTTTATCAACGGCGGGAAAGAATTCCAGAGCTGGGCAGGCGCAATGAGATCAATATCGATGGATCCGCAGGTCACGGATGAATACAGCTATGCCGGGCTGATGAATGATCAGGAAATCCAGATATTCAATGATTTCTACAACAGAGGAGAATATGAACAGGCGAGCAGATTCCTGGACGGACTGAACTCAATCGGAGCGCTTTCAAGGCGCTACAGCGAATATGAAAGCATTCGAGTACAGGAAGCATCAAAGCAGCTGCCGGTTTTGTCCAGCATAGCATCTCAGATGATGACAATGGCAGACACCTATATGCCAATCGTCAAGGGTGCTGCTGGCCTGTTAGGGGACAAGACTGTCAGCGATCCGTACGGCAAATGGTATGCAGGATCAAGACAGAGCAACGAGATCCAGAACGCGATCGCGCAGGAACTGGGAGATTACGGCAGCAAGATCTACCTGAACAGCATGAATTCGATCCGTAACGTCGTCAACGGATTGATGACGAGAGGACTGGGATTCACGGGAGCGGCGCAGACGGCAGCCAGCCTGGGCATGTTTGCTTCACAGATCTACCAGGAAAGCACATATAAATACCTGACAGAGACGCATGATTTCGACAAAGCGCGCGGTCTTGCGGCGCTGGATGCCATGATGGAAACGCTGGAAGAAATGCTGCCATACGAAGCAATGCTGGAGAACTATGGCGGCAGACCGTTTATGGCGCTGCTGATGAACGGCCTGAGTGAGATGGGTGAAGAAGTGACAGGCGCGACGATCGGTGATCGGATCAGGGGAGTGATCACCGGCCGGGATAGCCTGCAGAAGCGAGCTGATGAAATCTTTGCAAAAGGCGGATACTACCAGGGGGATGAATGGATCCAGCTGGATTCGGATACACAGAAAGCACTGAACCAGGCGGACATGCAGGCCATCAGGGAATGGGGAGATGAAGTTAAAGAATCGGCGCTGGGTGGTTTGTTCGGCGGTACTTTGGGTGGAGCATACAGCGGAATAACGTACAAAGCAAGCGAATACGGGACCGGCAGGAGGATCAGCTCAGAAAACAATACAACAGAGGAAGGAAAAACAGGTATTGAACGGATCATCGAGATCGGATCCGGCATGAAGACAAACACGGAAAGCTATAAGCTGGCAAAAGAACTGGAAGCGCTGACAAAACAGAATAAGAAACCGTCGAACTTCCAGCTGGGCAAGCTGGCGCAGAACATCTACGAAGAATCCGGCGGAGAGATGGGAAACGCGGCGACAAAGGTTGTGGAAGACCGGGCGTACAGCATGCTGGACGGCAGCGGAATGAACGAGCGGGAACAGCATGATGCTGCGCAACTGATTGCGAAAGCCGTTATGGACCGCGATTCCATGAGCAGGGAAGAAAAACGGCAGATCAAGAACGATCCGAACCTGAACGACGTATACGAAACCTTCCTGCATATCAATAAAACAACACTGGAAACAAGATTGGAGCAGGCCGAAGCGACAAGGCCGGCAATGGCTGTGCGCGAAAATGTAAGCGAGCTGCTGGGAATCAAAAAGAACGACAGCTATGCTTTGGATATTACGGAACGCCTGGCATCTGAGGACGAGATCAAAAAGGCAAAGGGAGAACGCGTACAGGGAAATGAGGTTGTCGTTGACGGGAACTTCGGTGAAATCACAAAAGCAGACTTTGTTGAAGCGACGGAAGAGGATCAGAATGAAACCGGACGCAAGACACAGGCCGTGTTCACTGTTACTGTAAACGGAGAGGAACGGACGCTGACGGCATCTCAGCTGAAAGCGACCGGTTTCGGAACGGCGGCGATCGTTCGCGAAGCATCGCAGAATCCGGACCTGTATTCAAAAGGATATGTCAATGCGATGCTGGGACTTCAGAAGATTGGCCAGGCAAAGAATGCCGGGACATTCCTGAGCGATGCCTACAGGATCCGCTTTGCGGGACTGACAGGACAGGCAATGCCGCAGACATCGATGGACAAAGCAGCGGCGGAGGTTCTTTTCAAACAGAGTCAGGAAGACCGCAGCGAATATCTGAAGGAACAGCTGAAAGATGCGCCTGAAGTTAAGTCTGGACAGGGACATGTGAAACTGGATGGCGTGGAATATGATACAGACGAATGGAAGGAAAAGATCAAAACCGTAGGGAACAGGAACCTGCGGGAGCAGATCGAAGCAACGGCCGCGATCCTGAAGATGGCGGGAATACACGGCGCAGAACTGTACACAAACGAAGCAACAGCACAGAAATTCAAAGAATCAGAAGAAGAAGCCAGGGGCCGTTACGGATGGGAAAGCAAGAAGGGCGGCATCGGGATCAATATCGGCGGAATTGATTTCGGGACGATCGACAAAAACGGAAAATTCAAAAAGGCCGACGGCATGACGCAGCATCACCTGCTGGTCACGCTTGGTCATGAGATGACACACTGGCTGCAGCACCATAGCGACGGCGGATACAAACAGCTGGAGCAGGTTGTATTCAACGAACTGAACAGCAAAAATATCAACATCGGCGCACTGGTCGAAGCAAAAATGTCATCGCTGGGCATCGGACTGAATGAAGCGATTGACGAAGTAGTGGCGGACAGCTGTGATCAGATCCTGGGCAGCGAAGAATTCAGAAAGCATATCCAGCAGACAGACAAGGGACTGTATCAGAAGATCCAGGGATTCGTGAAGGATCTGGTGAATCGCGTATCCAAAGCGATCAAAAACATGGGCGAAAGCCGCAGCCTGGAATCCTATTATCTTGCGAATAGCATGAATAAGATCGCGAAAGCATGGCTGGGAGCATTTGATGAAACGCTGAGCGGAGTTGTCGCGGAGGGAATGATCCAGGAAGCAGAGGAAAATCCTGTAGACGAATTCAAAATGTCCAGGGCGATCGAGATGCGCGAGGACGGACTGATTGCACAGCATAACATCAAAATAGACAATCTCCGCAAATGCCTGAAAATGGGCGGCATTCCAATGCCGTCTATCGGCATTGTCAATCAGAGCATGAGCTGGACGAAGTTTGGTGAAGTCAGTCTGTTCTTCGGGAGGGATATAGTAGACAGGGCAATTAATCAGAAGAGAGCATACAGGGGAGACGCATATACTCCGATGCTCAGAAAGACGAATCCGCAAACGGAAAACGAAGCGATGAGCATCCTGCACAGCCAGCCGGAAAGACAGACAGCCGCATTCCATCACCTGTATCATGCGCTTGGAACTTTGCATGTAAACTCAATAGATGAAATGCGAGCGAAAGCGCAAAGGGCAACAGAAGAAAATAACTCAGCCGAAGCATTCCAGAAGAAAACGGAGAAAATGGAACAGGATGAGAAGGCCATTTGGGACACGATCGTCAAAGAAGCGAAGGTTCAGGACAGATTTACGGGGATTAGCGATATTAAAGAGCCGTTTATCCAGGGGATCATGCGCGGAATAGAGCAGATCTACGAGAACAACATCACAGACGAGAGTGACAAGCGCGAATTACTGCGCAGCACGATTGCAGAAGAATGCGACAAAGTAGATCTGGCAGAAACATATGCTGTAGATCTGGACATGAATAAATTCTCGAATGATGTTCTGGATCAGATTATTGAGTATGCAGAGAACTTCGACGCAGAAAACGCACGGTCAATGCAGGAGATCAAGCCTGATGAGTTTACGCATTTTGCGGACCTGAAAGCGATCGAACTGCCGAACAATACACCGCAGGACATCATTGACGGCCTGATCGAAGCCGGAGTAAGCGAAGAAAACATTCATTACTATGAAGCGGAGAATGAACAGGACCGGGTCAAGGTAATGAATGAAATTAAGGATGAAACGCCGGAAGTCAGGTTCTCTAAGGCAGAAAAGGAATACAAATTTCATCCGGATTTTGAAAGTGATCTCAGACTGTTTGTAAACAATAATAAGGCATTTAAGACAAAGTACAACGCAAAGGATGAACTTGTTATAGGTGAAACGTTCCAGGTGCTTCAGGATATTGGCATTGACAATAAACCGATGACGATTAATCAGGCTCATCTTGCTCAAGGATTACTGAATCCTCCAAAAGATCTGGACCACAAACTTACACCGAAGCAACTGACAGAAATCATTAAGCGGGCGAATAATCCTGTTGCTGTTATAGAATCAATATCACAAAACCATCAGAATGACTCCCTTGTTCTGATTGTTGATTACAAACTGAATAATAACACTGTTATTGTTCCTGTGCGTATTTCGACTACAGCAAGAAGCAATCAGGTGGTGATTGATGTCAACAGAATGGCAAGCGCATACGGAAAAGGCGGACTATTCAACCTGCTTAAACAAGCGATGATAACAGAATTGTCAGGGCAAAGGCCTGGAATCTATTACACAAACAAAAATAAGGCCGACTATCTTAGAAAGGAAGGGGTCCAATTCCCCTTATTGACTAAGAATAATGGCCTCAGGCATATGATAACAGACAACCCGTACTTTGTCAAACAGCAAAATCGCAACCCGAAAACAACACAGAACGTAATGAACCAGATGCATTTTTCCAGGGCGCAGCTGGACAGCGAGTATCAGGCGGCCGTGGAGTCAGGAGATCTGGCACATGCGGAAGAGATGCTGCTGGAGAAACTGCAGCGGACAGACGGGATCATTGCTTTCAATGCTCCACAT
>Ga0310696_10009362_pt1 | contig 11343 bp, 8 predicted proteins | sample AusTroGonzalo_MG_4_FD_203885 | JGI IMG/M metagenome (GOLD analysis project Ga0310696, IMG submission 203885) | Bovine rumen microbial communities from tropical cattle in Woodstock, Queensland, Australia - Gonzalo_02 (v2) (version 2) | ecosystem: Host-associated > Mammals > Digestive system >...
GCGGAACACGCGGTTCTGCACCTCCTCTACGCGCGTTTCTGGCACAAGGTTCTTTTCGACCTCGGGTACGTTCCGACTCCGGAGCCTTTCCAGCGGCTCGTCAACCAGGGCATGATACTTGGAATGGCCTACAAGACGAAGCGCGGCGTTCTCGTTCCGATGGACAAGATCGAGTGGCGCGACGGCAAGCCCTGGGGCGCGGAAGAGGGCGGCGAGATGGAGGAGCTCACCGAGTTCCCGGCGAAGATGTCGAAGTCGCTGAAGAACGTGGTCAATCCCGACGACGTGATCCGCGACTACGGCGCAGACTCGCTTCGCCTCTACGAGATGTTCATGGGGCCGCTTCAGGCGGTCAAGCCTTGGTCCACGAAGGGCGTCGAGGGCGTGTACCGCTTCCTCAAGCGCGCGAACAGGCTCGTGACCGAGACCCCTGTCGCGGACCGCGCCATGTCGAAGGCGGAGGCGAAAAGTCTCGCCGCGATGGTCAAGAAGGTGGGCGACGACCTCGAGACGCTGAACTTCAACACGGCGATCTCCGCCATGATGGTGTTCGTGAACGAGGCGGAGGACTTCGCGAAGGCCGGCGGACTGCCGCGCGAGGCTCTCGAGAAGTTCGCCCTGTGCCTCTCGCCGTTCGCGCCGCACCTCGGCGAGGAGCTGTGGCAGTTCCTCGGGCACGGCGGCACGCTCGCGTACGAGCCGTGGCCAAAGTACGATTCCGCCGCGCTCGTCGAGGACGAGATCGAGATTCCCGTCCAGGTGATGGGCAGGCTTCGCGGGCGCGTGACAGTGCCCGCGACGGCGACGCCTGCGGAGATGGAGGCCGCGGCGAAGGCCAACGCCGAAGTCGCGAAGTTCCTCGAGGGCAAGACGGTCGTCAAGGTCGTCGCCGTCCCCAAGAGGATGGTCAACTTCGTCGTCAGGTGATGTTTCCCACTTGCAAACGGGCGGGAAATATGTCATAATATGCGTGTTCCTAAAAAGGAAAAAAGGAGGACTACATGATGAGAATGCTGGCATTGTGTTCCGCGCTGATTGGCGTGGCACTGTTTTCAGGGTGCGTCGCGACGAACGTCCCGCCGCCCGACAGACGCGTGACGATCGCTCCGGATCTCGGCACGAACATATACGTTACCGATGTCCGCTGCGTGAAGGGGCCGACGGGCATCTACACGTTCCAGGCGAACGTCGTCAACAACACTGGATCGGATCTCCCTGTCCAGTGGAAGGTCGTCTGGCTCGACGCGAACGGCGTTACGATAGATTCAGTCGTGTCGTCGTGGAGCGACCGCATGCTCCAGGCGTACGAGGTCGCCGCCCTCAAGGGCACGGCGCCCACGTCCAATGCCGTAGACATGATGTTCTACGTCAGGCGGGCTAGAAGGTAGTTTCCACGAAGCGCATCTTACAAGGAGGGTCAAGACATGAACTTCAGCAAGGCTGCAATTGCATTCTGCGCAATGGCCGCTTTCGCGTCCGCGGCGTCCGCCGCCGGATTCGAGGCCGGCAAGGGCGTGGCGAACGACCTCGCCACGGGGGCTAACAAACGTGACGTCACGTTCGTTGAGCGCGGCGGGAACAACAGCTACGGATGGCGCTCGTACGACATCGCGATCGGCGTGACGGTCCTGCCGTGGTCGATTCCGAACGAGGAGTGCAGCGTGTACGGACTCAGGTTCAACTTCGGTTGGGGTTCCTACGTGGACATGTACGGGCTCGACTCCGGGCTTTTCTCGGTGACCACGAGGGACTTCGGCGGATTCACCGCAACCATACTCGGCAACTCCGTCGACGGCAGGATGGGCGGCGTCCAGATCGGACTCGTCAACATCGTGCGCGGCAGTGCGTACGGCCTCCAGGTCGGAGCCGTCAACTTCGCCGAGGATCTGCACGGCGTGCAGATCGGCGTGCTTAACTTCAACAACACGGGCCTCAAGTGCTTCCCGATCCTGAACATCGGGTTCTGACGCCTGGCGCCTTTTTCGAAACAAAGAGACAAAGCAAGAAACAAACAAGAAAGGAAAAGAAAAATGAACAAGCTCGTATTTGGACTTCTCGCCGCCGCCGCGCTCGCAACCGCCGGCTGCGCCACGGAGCAGACACGCCGCATCGTCAAGGGCGAGGACACCGAGGTCACCTCTGGGTTCTCCGAGGCCGATCTCCAGATCGTTGTCAACGAGGCCGTGCAGGGCATCAACAAGGCCGCCATGCGCTACGCCAAGCCCGGCAAGCGCCGCGTCGTCAACGTGAAGCCGTTCACGGTCGATACGACGGCCCGCGGCTCCCAGGCGGGCTACCTCGCGGACTCGCTCAAGACCATGTTCGAGGAGGCCCTGATGGGGTGGGACGGCGAAGGCGGCAACTTCATCGTGTACAACGAGAACTTCGCGACACAGACAGGCCGGGCGCCGGTGCAGCCCGAATTCATCATGACGGGCAAGCTGCGCGAGCAGAACGTCCGCCGCGACAACGGCAACTTCTACAAGGAGAATTCGCTCATGCTCAGATTGACCGACGTCGCGACCGGCCTTGACTTCTGGCAGAAGCGCGTGCCTCTGCAGAAGGCGGTTGACAGGAAGAACGTCATGAACTGACGCCGCACTGCGTCGAACAAACGGAATGGAGGTACAGGCCATGAGGAAACTTGGCATGATAGTTGGCGCCGCCGCCATGGCGGGCTGCCTTTACGCTGCGGAGGATGATGGAATCGCGAAGGCGGAGTCCGCCGGGACGGCCGCCCCGCTCGAGGTGAGGCTCGCCATCTGCGGGTTCGGCACGGCGGAGACCATGACGCCGGTCGAGGAGTGGCTAGGCAAGGAGATAATCCCCGGCCAGCGCGCATCCAAGCTCCCGTCTCTCGGGCAGCTTGGAGAGCAGAAGGAGCATAACGCGTCGTCCCTTAAGATGAGATGGGCGACCATAAAGCTCGAGGAGACGCACGAGACGGACATGATCACCGCCGAGAACCAGCGCAACCGCGAGTTGCTGAACAAGATCCGGTTGCGCGTCCTCAACGACCCGTCCCGCCGGTACGTCCCGCTCGCGGACGGCTACCTCGAGTCCGCGCTCTTCTCCGTTGCGGGTGGCGCGATCAAGCTCGTGGCGCTCGACAAGGCGGATGCCGCCACGCGGCTCGTCACCGTCGCGCTCGGCGACCGCGAGACGGATTCGAGGACCGTGCCCGTAGGCGACGGCGGGGCGAAGGTTCGTACCACCGTCCACCGCCAGCCGTACGTCGGCAAGGTCCGCGACCTCAACGGCAACACGCTCCTCGCGTTCAGCGGCACCGGCGAGTGCTCCGAGAGGGCCAACAACATCGTCGAGACGACCACCGCCGATCCACAGCGCAAGCTGATCGAGGACGTGTGTAGGCAGATAGCGGAGAAGATCTACGCGGCGTGCGGCGGCGAGATCGCCGCGCCGTCCCGCGCGCAGGCCCCCGCGGCCGAGCCCGCCGAGGCGTTCCCCGCTGCATCGCCGCGCGGACGCAAGACGAAGTGGCTGGTTCTCGAGAAGATGACGTACCAGACCGGAGTCGATCGCATCGCGTTCGAGGGCATCGACAAGCTTCTCCTTACGAAGCTCGTGCAGGCGAAGAAGTACAAGTGCCTCGATCGCAGCATGTACGAGACCGCCGCGCGCGAGGAGGGATTCGGCGGCAAGGCCGACCTAATCCCCGCAGGCTACGCCATGACGGGCGAGATCGTGCAGCTCCTCAAGAGCGGGAAGACCCGTTCCATAGCTGGAACGCCGAGGTCAGAGTACATCGCGACCGTCTCTATCCGCGCGAACGACCTCAGGACGCAGCAGCCGTACGAGGCGGACACCATCCGCATCGCGGCCTACTGCCAGACGCCGAAGGACATGCTCGTCCACGTCGTCAGGCGCACCGCCCTCGCGATCCTCATGCGCGACTACCCGATGTACGTCATGGACTGCGACGAGGACGACGGCGAGCTCACGCTCAGCTACGGCTCCGACTTCATTGCGAAGGGCGAGCAGTACGAGATCCGCCGCCGCAAGGCGATAGTTGACGACGACACCGGCGAGACGGTCTACAAGGAGAAGGTCGTCGGAGTGTGCGAGGTGACGGACACCGGCAAGAACACGTCGTCCGCGAGCATCGTCTCCGGCAAGGCGAGGATCAAGGACGTCCTGCGCTTCTACGATGGCGGCGAGGGCAGCGCGCCGCCAATGGCCTCCGCCCCTGCGGCGGCGCCGGTCGCCGAGGCGAAGGCTAGCCCGTTCCCGGTCAAGAAGCCTCGCATCGCGGTTGCGCCGTTCATCACGAAGCAGCCGTCCGTCAGCGTCTGGGGCAACGCCATCGAGTCCCGCAGCTGGCTCGACACGCTCGTGGACCACCTGAGCCTCCAGCTCGTCCAGACCGGAAGCTTCCGTACGCTTGACCGTTCGTTCGGCCCCGAGATCGACCGCGAGCTGAACCGCATCGTGAACGACCCCAACGCGAACCCGAACGACGTCTGCCGCCTGTCGCAGAAGCTCGCGACAGACTACCTCGTCGTCGCGGAGGCGATGTTCTCCGACGTCGCGTCGCCGGGCAAGGACTACGTGACGGGGCTTCCGCTCCCGCCGCCGTCCGCGCAGTTCGTCGAGATCCGCTTCCGCTGCGTCCACGCCCCGACGACGGAGATCGTGGTCTCCGACGTCGTCCGCGTCGATTCGCAGAGCTTCTACGGAACCGTCGAGACGTTCACGTCCGGCTCGTCCGAGTGGGCGGCCGCGAACATCGCGTCGATCATCCAGTCGAAGATCGACCCTGCCGGCTTTGCACGGCGCCAGGCCGAACTGAAGGCTGCCGCCGAAGCTGCGGCGGCAGCGGCGCCCGCTCCGGTGCCTGCCCCCGCGCCTACGCAGGGAGTCAACCTGGGGTTCTGACATGCGACATTCCATTGACCGCGCGTTACGCGCATCGCTCGCCGCCGCCCTCGTAGCGGCGGCGGTTTCCGTCACTGGATGCAGGACGGTGAACGACGTACTCGTTGACTACCGCGCGAACATCTCCGCCGGCCGTTACGCCGAAGCCGCGAAGGAGCCCGCCGAACTCGCCGCCAAGGGCGGAGGCGACGCGCTCATGTGGCGACTAATGGCGGCGTCCGCGCACGACCTCGCGGGCGAAACAGACTCTGCGCTCGCGGAGTTTGACGTCGCCGAGGACAAGATGATCGAGAACGACCAGAGCTCTGTCTTTGCGCAGTCCGTCGATGCGGCGAACGCGATGATGCTCAACGACAAGTACTTTCCGTATGACGGAGGCGGGCAGGACCGCATCTTCACGTGCCTCTACAAGGCCGTCGGGTACGGGACGAAGGGCGACTTCACCGCCGCGCGCACGGAGCTCAACCGCGCCGCGCAGCATCAGGAGAACTGGCTTTGGGAGCGCCGCAAGGACATCTCCGCAGCCGACGAGAGGCTGGAGAAGGAGTCCGCCGAGTACGCCAAGGAGAAGGGCGAGGGCCACGATGTGGATTCCGGGCAGGGCAAGGTCGTGGTGCAGAACGCAATGCGCGACGGTTCGTTCGGCAGCGTCGTCAAGGAGGCGTTCGGATTCGACATCTTCACGTCCGGCGTCCTCGACAAGCTCAAGCCCGCCGACTACCAGAACCCATACGTCGCGCATGTGTGCGGGGTGTTCCGCTGGCTTTCAGGCGACGGCGACGAACGCGGATTCTTCAAGGACGCCGTGTCGCTCCGTCCGGGCAATTCCGTCGCGCGCGGGGATCTCGAGGCGTGCGAGGCGGGCGCGAAGCCGCAGGAATGGGTGTGGGTGTATGTCGAGGACGGACTGGGTCCTGAGCGCGAGAAGTGGCGCATTGACCTTCCCCTCGCGCTGATCCCTTACGCCGGGAAATACGTGATGTACGCCGGGCTCGCACTCCCGCGTCTCATCGAGCGTCCGTCCGCCGCGTCTTCGTGGTCGGTTGCCGGGACGCAGATGGAGGTCATCGCGGACGTGAACGCGCTTGCGAAGATCGAGTACGACGTGTACATGCGCGGCGCGCTTGCGCGCGAGATTACCCGCACCGTTGTCGACGTAGGCATCCAGGCCGCGCTCGGCATTGCGGCGGACAACGTTCGTGACTGGAAGGTCAAGGCCGCCCTTAAGGCGTCCCAGATTGCCGTCGCAGGCTATAGCGCGCTTCGGCGCGGCGCGGACACCCGCTGCTGGCCGACGCTTCCGAAGACGGTCTATCTTGCCCGCGTGAAACGTCCTGCGGACGGAAACCTGAGCGTCACGGCGGACGGAATCGACGTAGTGCGCGCGCAGTTGCCGGTCGGCAGTTCGATGGTGTTTGTGCGCAAGCCTTCCGCCTTTGCCGCCGCATCGGTAAAGATTGTTACGTGGCCTATGGCGAAGTGAATTTCTAATCGGGGTTGCCCCCGCCCATACCGGGGAAGTCGCCGGCGAAACGGGGTCTGTCCCCACTTGAAACGAAGGAGGAAACCATGCAGGTAAAGACTGTTCTGACGTGCGTGGCGGCCGCGTTTGCCGTCGTGGCATTAGCCGGACAGGGGACGGAGCCCCCGTTGTCGCGGTCGTGCGGAGGGGTCCGCGCGGCTGCGCGCGAACGCGCGGCAGCCCTCGTTGCGAAGATGACGCCGGAGGAGCGCCTCTCGCAGCTGATGATGGACTCTCCCGCGATTCCCCGGCTCGGCATCCCGCAGTTCTGCTGGTGGAACGAGGCCCTGCACGGCTTCGCGAGGAGCGGGCTCGCGACGGTGTTCCCGCAGTCCATAGGGCTCGCGGCGACGTTCGACGACGACCTCGTGCTCCGCGTCGCGGACGTGGTGTCCACCGAGACGCGTGCGAAGCGCAACCTCTACGCGGCGCGGGGCGAGCGCGGACGCTACCAGTGCCTCACGCTGTGGAGTCCGAACGTGAACATGTTCCGCGATCCGCGCTGGGGGCGCGGGCAGGAGACGTTCGGCGAGGATCCTTTCCTCGCCTCGCGCATCGGCTGCGCTTTCGTGCGCGGACTGCAGGGCGACGACCCCGCATGGCTGAAGACGGCTGCGTGCGCCAAGCACTTCGCCGTCCATTCCGGCCCGGAGGCCCTGCGCCACGGATTCGACGCGAAGGCGTCTCAGCGCGATCTCGCGGAATACTACCTTCCGACATTCAGGGCGCTCGTCATGGACGCCCGCGTCGAGGCGGTGATGACCGCCTACAACCGCGTCAACGGAGAGCCCTGCTCCACGAGTCGCCGCCTCCTGACGGACGTCCTGCGCGGCGAATGGGGATTCTGCGGCCATGTCGTCAGCGACGTCGGCGCTGTGGAGGACGTTCTTAACGGGCACCACTACAAACCCAATCCGCTGGAGACGGCGAAGGCTACGCTGGCGTCGGGGCTGGACCTCTGCTCATCGAGCTTCTACAAGCGCGTTCGCGACGCGGTTAAGGACGGTAGGATTGCCCCGAAGGACCTCGAGGCGCCGCTCGTAAACCTCTTCGCTACGCGAATCCTGCTCGGCGACCTCGATCCCACGGGCGCGACGCCGTGGGACGGGCTGGGCGAGAAGGACGTCGATGCGCCGGCGTCGAGGGCGCTCGCGCTCGAGGCGGCGCAGAAGTCGCTTGTACTCATAAAGAACGACGGACTCCTGCCGCTCTCCCGCGACAAATTCTCCTACATCGGCGTGAACGGTCCAAGGGCTATGGACGAGGCGGCGCTCTACGGAAACTACAACGGATATTCCTCGTCGCCGTCCACCTGCATAGCCGGGATCGTCTCCGAGGCGGGCGCGGGGTGGCGCGTGACGCACCAGGAGATAGGGCTCGCGGACGTGGCGGTGACGTGCATCGGGTTCACGGCGTTCGACGAAGGCGAGGAGGGCGCGGGCGGCGACCGCAAGTCCTATTCCCTGCCCAAGTCGCACCTCGACCTGCTGAGGAAGCAAAAGAAGAAGGGGCTCAAGACCGTGGCCGTCGTGTTCGGCGGAAGCCCAGTCAACCTCGCCGAGGTGGCCGAACTGTGCAACGCAGTCGTCGTGGCGTGGTATCCGGGCGAGGAGGGCGGCAGGGCGATCGCCCGCGCGATCCTCGGCAAGGCGAACTTCTCGGGACGGCTTCCCCTAACGTATCCGAAGTCGTACGGCGACCTGCCGGACTTCTCTGACTACTCCCTTGCCGGGCGCACATACAGGTACGCGAAGTCGTCTGCGGCGTATCCGTTCGGATATGGGCTTTCCTACACGAAGTTCGCGTATTCCGGCGCGAGGGCGGAACGCGTCGCCGGCGGGGTGCGCGTGTCGGCCAAGGTCAGGAACGCCGGCAAGGTCGCCGGCGACGAGGTCGTGCAGTTCTACGTGCGCTCCCCCAAGGACGCAGGCGACCGGCGCCTCCATCACCTTGAGGGTTTCTGCCGCGTTTCGCTTGGTCCCGGCGAGGAGAAGGAGTTTTCGGCGCTTGTCCGCGACGAGTCGTTCGCGGTGTTCGGCGAGGACGGAAGGCAGTCGGTCCCTGTCGGCGAATACACCGTCTTCGTCGGTGGCGGGCAGCCAGGACTTGCCGCATGCGTCTCGGCGACGGTGCAGGGTTCGACGTTTTTGCCCAACTAACGGAAAAATATGGTATAATATTGAATTGATGAGCGAAAGGACTATAGAACGGCTTGCAAAGGCGATCGGATACCCCGACGGGATACCCGACGGCGTTGTTTCGTTCACGTTTCGCGTTGACGGCGCCGAAATCGCCGCCGACGAGAAGGGTGGGCGCATCGTCCTTTCCAGTGCGCTTTCCGGCGACGGATCCGAACTGCCGACGCTGGCGGCGTGGGCCGCGGGGCGGATGCTCCGCGAGGACGCCACGCTCGCGTACGGCGGCGGGGCCGCATTCCTTTGGCAGGACGCACCAGCCGATGCGGACTCGCGCGCGCTGCTGCGGCTGTTCGAGAGCTTCGCGGATTCGTGCGATTGGTGGCGTGCGCGGATCGCGGGCCTCCGGGGGGAAGGGACGTCGCCTATCGAGTCAACGGTTATAAGGCCATGAGAGGAGCACTGATATGACCTTTAAGAAGAGTTTAGCCGTCCTTGCCGTGGTTCTCATGGCCTCCCTGTCCGTGCAGTCCTCCCCCATACCGTGGAAGATGCCGACCTACACGCTTGTCGCGCGCGACATGGACCTTCGCGTCGCGCTCGACACGTTCGCCGTCGCGCAGGGGCTCTCCGTCGTGGCGTCGCAGTCCGTCGCGGGACGTTTCTCCGGCGACTTCAAGGACGTGCCGCCGGGCGAGTTCCTCGACAGGATAGCGACGACTCACAACCTGATGTGGTACTACGACGGCGCGGCGCTCTACGTCTACGGCGCGGGCGAGATCGCGACGATGCTCGTTGACCTCAAGTACATGAAGGCCGGCGAGGTGCGGAGGATGCTCGCCGAGCTCGGCGTGGAGGACAGCCGCTTCCCGCTGAAGACGACGTCGAACGACGAACTCGTCATGGTGTCCGGCCCGCCGCGCTACGTCGCGCTCGTCGCGGAGATGATCTCGAAGGCCGACAGCCTCCGCGAGAAGCGCACCTTCAACGAGGTCGAGGCGAGGATATTCCCGCTCACCTACACGTGGGCGGACGACGTCACCTTCACGGCGAACAGCCCGGAATCGACGCTGATGCTGCGCGGCGTCGCGCGCGTCCTCGAGGAGATAATGACGACAGGTAACGTGGAAGGCACGCGCGAGGCCGCGCTGACCAACGACCTCTCGCGCCTCGAGGCGGCGAACATGGCGACGTACCGCCCGGTGATACGGCCCGACAACCGCCTGAACGCGGTCATAGTGCGCGACGTCGTGTCCAGGATGCCGATGTACGAGAAGCTTATCCGCCAGCTGGACGTGCCGCAGAAGCTCGTGGAGATCGACGTGACCGTCGTGGAGCTCTCGAAAAAGGATGCGCTCGACTGGCAGTTGTCGCTCACGGCCAGCACGACGCACGGACATTCCGACATCGGGGCCGGACAGAACGCCGCCAACCTCTTCAGCCCAGACGGTCTCGCCGGCAAGGGGCTCGCGGGCGCGCTGACGCACATCCATTCCGCATATGCGCTCGCGACGTCGCTGACCGCGCTGCGAGAGAAGGGCAAGGCGCGCTCTATCTCGCGCACGTCGCTCCTGACGGTGAACAACCTTGCGGCGGAGATGACCGATTCCCAGAGCTACCATGCGAAGGTCGTCGGAACCGAGGTCGCGACGCTGGAGGAGGTCTCGGCCGGAACGAAGCTGCAGGTCAAGCCACGCATAATGCCATCCGCCGGCACGAACGTGCCAGACCAGGTGTGGCTGTCGCTGGAGCTGGACGACGGCGGCTTCGAGTCGATCACCGTCGATGCGATGCCGATGAAGCGTTCCTCGACGCTCACAACGCAGACGTCTGTGTTCGTTGACGAGTCCATAATGCTTGCGGGGTACCTGCGCGACATCGAGGAGGATGCGGGGTGGGGCATACCGTGGCTCCGCGACATTCCGTGGATAGGATGGATATTCGGCGGAAAGTCCACGCGCAAGGAGACAGTCCAGCGGATGTTCATCCTGTCCCCGCACATAGTCGATCTCGACCGCGAGACGCTCGCGAGGTTCCAGGCGACGCGTCTCAGGGACGTCAAGGAGGCCGAGGAGATAGAAGACGACGCGGACGCAAGCGACGACGAGCGGGCGAAGCGCAACATAGAGCGCAAGGACGCGAAAGAGCACCGCGAGGTCATCTTGGAAGCCGACATCAAGCGTCGCAAGGCCGAACTGGAACATTCGAGGGAGCTGCGCAAGATTGACCGCGAGCGCAGGCGCCAGCAGCTCATAGAGGAAGTCCGCAAATTGAAGGCCGAAGAGGAGGCGGAGTGGGTGAAGGAGGTGGAGCGCAAGGCGGAAGTCCAGAAGTCCGATGACGACAAGGAGGCGGAAAAGAAGTAGATGGATGCACGGGTGACGATAGAGGGCGGATTCGCCGAAGTGGGGGCGGGTACGTGGCTTATGGGCCGCGGCCAGCCTGCGGCATTCTTCGGTTCCGCCGTCCGTCGCCGTCGCAGGGGCTTCTTCATCCGCGACCGCCAGAGCCTCGACCTCGTCGAGACCACTTCCTCCGCGAAGTGTGCGGACGCAAGGCGTCCCTTCCTGACGCACATCCCGTGTGCCGCGCCTATCTCGGCTGTCTCGTCCAAGGTGCTTGTCGCGCCGGCGTCGGCGTGGTCCAGCGCGGAAACGGTCAAGATCGTCCCGATGAGCATGAAGGGGGCGCTCTGCGTGACGGTGTTTGGAAATTCGGATGTAACGACTTCCGAACCACCCAACCACCCAACCGCCGAACCACCTAACCACCCAACCACCGAACCACCGA
>Ga0310696_10009364_pt1 | contig 11341 bp, 8 predicted proteins | sample AusTroGonzalo_MG_4_FD_203885 | JGI IMG/M metagenome (GOLD analysis project Ga0310696, IMG submission 203885) | Bovine rumen microbial communities from tropical cattle in Woodstock, Queensland, Australia - Gonzalo_02 (v2) (version 2) | ecosystem: Host-associated > Mammals > Digestive system >...
TCAGCTACGACACCTACGTGATGGAACTCGACATGGACAAGATGGAACACGCGACCCACAAGAAGATCGTGTTCGAACCGTTCAGCCGCCAGGTGCCCTCCAGCCGCGACATCTCGCTCGAAGTCGCAAAGACGATGACCCACGAGCAGATCCTCGCCCGCATCAAGGGACTCAATCCGAAGAACCTCGCGAAGATTGTCCTCAAGAGCATCTACGAAGGCGACAAGATCGAAGCCGGCAAGAAGAACATGGTGTACAGCCTCACGTACCAGACCATGGACCGCACGCTGACCGACGACGAAGTGAACAAGGCGCACAACAAGCTGCGCGACAAGCTCGTCGCCGAAGGCGATATCGTGCTGCGCTAAGCGACGTCTACATAAAGATTAAAACCGCCGGGGCTTCCCTGGCGGTTTCTTTTTTTCATTTGCTGCGTACTTGCGTCGCAAGCGACGTATGCTTATTCCAGCGCTTCGCGGATCTGCTGGATAAAGTCCATCTCTTCGGGAGAGACGTTGCTTTCGTTGTCGTCTTCGCGCGAGGCGTTCGCGACCTTCAACATGGATTCCAGGACCTTGCTCTTGAATTCGGGCGTTTCGCCTTTGAGCGCCTCGACACAGGCGCCGGCGCGGTCCTTGGCCGACGAATAGCGGGCATAGGTATCGTTAAAATCGTCCCAGGACACGTCCGGAGTCAATTCGTCATGAATCTGGTCTAGCGTATCGCTTTCGGCCTGCGTCGCTGAAGCGGAGCCGGGCAACAGCGTGTCGGTTTCCGTCTCGTGGTAAAGGCATGCCACCTGCCAGGAGAGAATCAATAGAGCCATGTTCGGATTCATCAAATACCTCGTTGTTTCTGTACAAATAATACTAAAAAAGACGAAAGAACGGCTCTACGAGCCTATAGACTAATGGATAATGTATGATTGATAATGGATGATGAATAGTCCGGCTCGGCAATGTCAAAATAACAAGTTATTTTGCCGTTGCTCTCGCCTTTTACTATATTGGCCAGCATGGCATACGTAGCAATGGCCCGCAAGTGGCGTCCGAAGTCCTTCTCCGACATGGTCGGCCAGGAACATATCGCTAAAACCCTCCAGAACGCAATCGAAGGGGACAGGCTCCACCGCGCATTCCTGTTTACCGGCACCCGCGGTGTAGGCAAGACCACCAGTGCCCGAATCCTCGCCCGCACGCTCAACTGCAAGGGCGGCGACCCGCTCCACCCGTGTGGAGAATGCGACAGCTGTAAGGACATCGACGGCGGCAACCCGATGGACGTCCTCGAAATCGACGCCGCCTCCAATACCGGTGTCGACAACATCCGCGACGTGCTCGAACGCGTCCAGTACCCGCCCGTTATCGGCAAGTACAAGGTGTTCATCATCGACGAAGTCCACATGCTCTCGACCGGCGCCTTCAACGCGCTCCTCAAGACGCTCGAAGAACCGCCCGAACACGTGATTTTCATCTTTGCGACGACCGAAGTCAACAAGGTCCCGCAGACTATCTTGAGCCGCGTGCAGCGGTTCGACTTCAAGCGCCTCACCATGGGGCAGATCCGCGACCGCCTGCGCTTTATCTGCGAGCAGGAAGGCATCAACGCGACCGACGAGGCCCTCGACATTTTCGCCGAGAAGGCCGACGGTTCCATGCGCGACGGCCTCACCTACTTTGACCAGGCCTACGCATTCACCGGCAGCGAAATGACCGCCGATTCCGTGCGTTCCATCCTCGGAATCCCCCCGGTAGAGCTTTTCTTCAGCCTCATCAACGCCATCGAAAACCACGACCTGAAGGGCGTTTTCAAGATGGTCGACGAGGCCTGTACCCGCGGCATCGAATTCACGCCGCTCCTCGACGGTTTCGGCAAGTTCCTCAGGAACCTGTTGTACACGCGCATCAACGCGTTCAATGCCGACGACCTGTCCATCACCGAAGAACTTTATTCGAAATTCAAGAGTTCCGCTCTCGGACTTTCGAACGGCGACCTGCTTCGCATCAGCAAGATGCTGATCGACCTGCAGGCCCAGCTCCGCTACAGCACCAACCCGAGGCTGATGGTTGAAACCTCGTTCGCGAGGATGGCATGGCTCGACAGGCTTGTCGACCTCCGAAAAGCGCTAGCCGCCATAAACGACCCCAAATCAGCCGCCGACGAGGCGTTAAAAAAAAAAGTAGCTGAAGTCAGCGAAGCGCTTGCCCCGCAAGAGCCTCCTGAACAAGACCTTTCGCTTGCCTTCGGAAACTACCCCGACACGAACGCCGGGGCGTATTCCCGTTACGAAATCGCATCGGCCTGGCCGACCATCTGCGCAAGCTTCGCCGATGACGGGGACCTCGTTTTCACCGCGGCCCTGGCCGGGACCCGCCTCGAAACAGGCGACATCCACGAGAATCCCTTCCCCATCGCGCTTACCTACGTCGGCGAGACCGAAAACAACACCTCCTGGAACTACCTGCAGCTCCAGGAACACCCGGAATACGTCGCCAGGCTGCAGACCATTCTGGAAGACAAGCTCCAGACCAAAATCAGCCTCACCATCAAGACCAGGGCCTATACCGAGGCCGAAAGGCAGATCGAGGCGGCCAAAAAGATGTCCCCCTTCGAGCTCGACTTGCAAAACGAGCCCGGACTCGCCAAATTACAGGAAATTTTCGCTGCGGAATTGGTATATTCTACGCAGATGAAGAAAAACGTCGCTCCGACAAGCGACTTCATTGATTCAAATAACGACAATTAGAGGAAAACTCACTATGGACATGAGCAAAATGCTTAAGGACCTTCAGAAAATGCAGAGCAAGATGATGAAGGCCCAAAACGACCTGAAAACCCAAAGTTTCGAGGCGGAAGCCGGTGGCGGCATGGTCAAAGTCGCCATGAACGGACGCGGGGTGCTCACCATGATCAAGATTAACCCCGATGCCGTGGACAAGGACGACGTGGAAGCCCTCGAAGACCTCGTGATGGCCGCCGTCAACGCCGCCGTCAAGAAAAAGGACGACGCCGCCCAATCCAGCCTGAGCGACATCACCGGCGGAATGAAGATTCCCGGACTGATGTAATTGATTTTCGGACTTTACAAAGACTCCCGCTTCTGCGGGAGTCTTTGTACGTTCAGGCTCCCTTTCGTCCATAAAATTGGGCATTTCGTCCACTTTTTCGCCCGAAACAATACATTATTATATAATATTTTTTTACATTTGGGTCGCAAAAAAGTATATAGGAGATGGAATGCCAAGGCATTTAGGAACAATATCCGCCATAGCGCTGTGCATTTCGGTCCCCCAGATTGTCGGGGCCACAACCTACACGCGCGAAGAAGCCGTCAAGATTGCCCTTGAAAAATCTTCAGACGTAAAAACAGCCGAAGAAGAACTTGTTTCGGCCAACTCCCAGGTGGACGCCGGTTACGGCAACGCACTCCCGAGCATTGACCTGAGCGCAACCGTCATGCGCATTTTCGGACTTGACGATGTCGACATGGAAGACCAATCTATGACGGAAGAATTGATTGCAAAGGGTAAGAGAATGGGCCTCGGTGACCCCTCCCCATGGGACGCCATGGCGTTCGGAGCAATCAACGGAGTCGTAAACGGCATGAAGACTCAGGCCTACCGCTGGCAGTCCAGCGTCGACCTCACTGCCACCCAGGTACTGTACGCCCAGGGCAAGGTCGGTACCGGCATCCAGATCGCCAAGACCTACAAGCACATCAAGGAAGTGAGCCTGGACAACGCCAAGGCTAACGTCCGCTACGACGTGGAAAACGCTTTCGACCAGCTCATTTTCCTGGATTCCTCCATGGTCATCCTCCAGGAATCCAAGAACTTGCTTCAGGAAAACCTCAATTTCGTGGAACAGTCCCTGAAAAGCGGCATGGCCACCGAACTGGACCTCATCCGCATTCAGCTTTCCATGGACCAGCTGAATTCCAAAATCAACAACATGGAAAAGAGTCGCGTTCTCGCCCGCAACGCCCTCCTGAACACCATGGGCATGGACTGGGAAACCGACGTGCAGTTCCAGGGTGAACTCCGCGACCCGACAGACGGCTACACCTTCCCCGACACCTCCATGGCGAACGTCAAGAAGCGCCGCAAGGAACTCCTGATGCTCGAAGCCACCGAGGAAATGCTCGATCAGAACGTCTCCATCGAGCAGGGCGGCTACAAGCCAACCCTCGCTCTCGTGGGCGGCCTCAAGTACACGAACAACCAGAACGAATTCTACAAGTGGGACGCCCCGGACTGGGACAAGAATATCAACAAGTACATCGCCCTGAACCTCAAGATGAACCTTTTCAACGGCATGAAGACGAGGGAAGCCGTGGTCCAGGCCAAGTCGAACCTCCGCAGCACGCAAATCCAGAAGGAAACGGCAGAACGCGGTTTCCGCGTGCAGATTGAATCGTGCGTGAACACGCTCAACGACGCCGATGTGCAAATCGAAATTTCGAAGCGCCAAATTGACCTCGCCCAGAGGAACTACGATTTGACGAATGAAGCCTACAAGCTCGGAAGAGAGACGCAATTGAACCTGCTTACGGCAGAAAACAGCCTCCGCACGGCAAAGCTTGACTACATGCAGGCTATCGTGAACTGGAACAAGGCTTACAACGCGCTCCTCCAGGCTACCGGTGAATATTAAAAAGAAGAGGAAAGAATGAACAAGACTGTCAAAACCCTCCTGACCCTCGCAGCGGCATCCATGCTCTTGGTTGCCTGCAACCCGAAAGAAGAAAAGGCCCAGACGAAGGCCACGACCATCGAAGAAATCCAGAAGGAAAAGGGCAAGCCCGCCCGCGTGGTGAAGGCTGCCACCGCAAAGCTCACCGACGTCCGCAAGTTCAGCGGATCCATCGAAGGCATGCAGCAGAACAAGATTATCTGCAAGATGGGTGACCCGCTCGCCAAGATCAACATCCAGGTCGGTTCCTCCGTAAAGAAGGACCAGGTGGTCGCCGAATACCTCTTCACGGGCGACAACACCCAGTACCAGCAAGCGCAGGAACAGGTCGCCGTCCTCGAGAAGGCCACGGAACGCATGCGCGAACTCCACCAGAAGGGTGGCATCAGCCAGCAGGATATGGACACGCAGGAAATGCAGCTCAAGGTCGCCAAGATGAACCTCGAGACCGCTCGCCGCGCATCGCTTATCCTCGCCCCCGAAGCGGGCGTCGTTACCGAGCTCAAGTTCCAGGTGGGTCAGACTCCCGGCCAGGGCGGCGTCCTCGCCACCATCGCCAAGCTCGAGAAAGTCATCCTCAAGCTGAACGTCACTAGCCAGGACATCGGTTACTTCAAGAAGGGCGCTGCAGCCAGCGTTACCGTCGCCGGCGAAAAGGTCAAGGGCAAGGTCTCCCTGATTCCGCTCGCTGCCGACCCGATGACCCGTTTCTTCCCGGTGGAAGTCACCTTCGACAACAAGCAGAAGAAACTCCTCCCCGGTATGTACGTGACCGCCGAACTCGACGCCCGCGAAGTGAGCGGCATCGTGATTCCGAACGAAGCGATTGTCTACCGCAACGGCGTGAACGCCGTGTGGACCGTCGATGGCGACGGCAAGGCCCGCCGCAAGATCGTGAAACTCGGCGTGCAGACCAAGGACGACATTCAGATTACGGAAGGCCTGGATGAAAACGAAACCGTCATCGTGGAAGGCCAGAACCGCATGAACGACGGCGACAAGGTCCTGATTGTCGAATAAGGGAGTTTTGCTGAATGATTAAGGCCAGTATTTACAAACCGATAACCATGCTCATGGTCATATTGACCGTGGTGGTTTTCGGTCTATATACCTATTCCATGATGGTGGTGGACCTGATGCCGAAATTCGACGTCCCCGTGGTCACCGCAACCATCATCTACCAGGGCGCAAACCCTGAAGAAATCGAATCGACCATCATCAAGCCCCTGGAAGACCAGGTGGAACTGGTGGACGGTATCGACTACGTGCAATCTATCTGCCTTGAGAACTACGGCATCTTGGTCGCCATGTTCAACATGGGCATCAACGTGGACGTGGCGGCTAACGACGTGCGTTCCAAGATTGACCTCGCGTCGGTGAACTTCCCCGACGCCGTGCAGGCACCGATTATCGCGAAGGTGGACATCAACGGTGCCGCCATCATGTCCATCTCGTTTACCGGACCGCTCAACTCCACGGAACTCCGCCAGAAGGTGGAAGACGATATCGAGCCGCTCTTTACGGCCGTGTCCGGCGTGGCCAGCGTCGACCTCTTCGGTGGTACCACCCGTCAGATTTCCATCGAGCTCGACAAGGACAAGATGCTCGACCGCAACGTGGACATCGCGACCATCATGGGCCTCTTCGGCCAGTCGAACATCAACTACCCCGTTGGCGAAGTCATCGGCAAGCACAAGAACACCTCCGTGCGTACGTCCGGCAAGTTCAAGGACCTCGATGAAATCCGCAACATGGATATTCCGACGGCGAAGGGCGTGATCAAGCTTTCCGAAATCGCCGTCGTCAAGGACACTATCGAAACCATTACCTCCGCATCGCGCTTCAACGGCATCAACTCCGTATCTCTCGATATCAAGAAGCGTTCCGACGCGAACGTGGTGGAAGTTTCGAAGGGCGTCATCAAGCGCATGAACGAAATCCAGAAAACTCTTCCTGAAGGTTTCGAACTGCACCTGGTGTACGACAAGTCCGAAGCGGTGAGCGAATCTATCGATAACGTTATCCAGAACATCATCATCGCCATCTTCCTTACCGCGGGTCTGTTGCTCCTGTTCCTCGGCAAGTTCTCTACGATGCTTATTGCGGCCCTCACGATGCCTATTTCCGTGATTGGTGCCTTTACGCTCATGTACTTCGCGGGCTTCGGCATCAACATGATGTCGCTGATGGCCCTTTCGTCTTCGGTGGGCTTGCTCGTTACGAACTCCATCGTGGTGCTTGAAAACATCAACGAAAAGCTGAAACTCGGTCTCGAGCCGAAGGATGCCGCCCTCAAGGGAACCTCCGAAATCATGGTCGCCATCATGGCATCGACGCTCACCAACGTGTGCGTGTTCGTGCCGATTGCCTTCATGAAGTCCATCGCCGGTATCTTCTTCCGCACGTTCGGCCTTACCATGGTGTTCGCCACCTTCGTGTCGCTCCTCGTGACCTTCACGCTGACCCCGCTCATGGCGGCCTACTTGTTCAAGGGCGTGAAGAAGGACGAAAACGGAAACATCATCGAAGGGCATCGCTCTATCGGCGAACGCATCTTCGGCATTTTCCCGGCCATGCTGAACGGCGTGCGTTTCGTTTACCTCAAGACCCTCTCGTTCTGTCTTTCCGTTCCCGGCGTGATTTTCCAGGTCGCCGCGCTTGTCGGTACCATCATGTTCGTCGGATTCCTCGCCAAGAACTTCCTGACGGTGGAAATTATGCCTAAGCAGGACCAGGGCATGATCGGCGTCAAGCTCGAAATGCCCGTGGGTACGAACATCGAGACGACCGACCGCGTCGCCCGCATTATCGAAAGCCGCCTCAAGGGCATTCCCGAAATCGTGCACTACAGCATGAACGTGGGTGGTTCCAACGGCTTTACCACGGTGAACCAGGCCACCATGCGTATCAAGCTCTTGAAGGACTGGGAAGGCCGTACCCGCAGTACCGACCAGATTGTCGACTCCGTGCGTCCCTACCTCGCTGACATCCCGGACGCATTCATCTCCATCAAGTCCACCTCCGCCTCCGAAATGAGCAACAACTCCGCAGGCGACGTGGTGCTCGAAGTGAACGGCTTGCACGCGGACTCCGTTGTCAAGGCTTCGCAGATTGTGATGGACCGTATCAAGGACGAAATCGACGGTATCGTGGACCTGAAGATGAGCTACGAAGCCGGCAAGCCCGAAATCCGCCTTGTCCCGAACCGCCAGGCGCTCGCCGACTACGGCGTGACGCTCCAGACGGTGGCTACCTACAACTACATCGCGGTAAGCGGTTACGAAGCAGGCCAGTACACCGAAGACGGCGAAGAATACGACGTGTACGTGCGCATGATGGAAAAAGACCGTCAGAGCCATACCGACATCGAAAACCTGCCGATCTTGACTCCGAAGGGATACATCAACGCAAACGAACTCTTCTTCATCGAAGACGGTGCGGGCCCGACCCGAATCGACCGCAAGCGCAAGCGTTCCCGTGTTGACGTTTCGATGAACCTTCTGCCCGGGCACACGACCGGTGAAATCATGGGCAAGGTCGGCAAGCTCGCCGAAAGCATGAAGGGCGAAGTCCCCGAAGGCATTACCTTCAGCTTCGGTGGCCAGGCCGACATGCAGAACGACATGGTGGCGGAATTCAAGACGGCCATCCTCATGGCTATCATCCTCACCTACATCTTGCTTATCGCCCTCCTCGAAAGCTTTGCACAGCCGTTTATCATCATGACGACCATCCCGAGGGGTGCCATTGGCGTGTTGCTCTCGCTCGTGTTTACGGGCAAGGCGCTTTCGATGATTGCCCTCATGGCTATCGTGATGCTTATCGGTGTGGTGGTGAACAACGCTATTCTATTGCTCGACGAAGCGAACAGGCTACTGCGTAGCGGTAGCATGGGTAGGCGCTCCGCCATTATGACCGCAGCCAAGAGCAAGTTCCAGCCGATCGTGCTCGCGACCGTCGCCTCCGTGATTGCCCAGATGCCTCTGGCTCTCGCCCTCGGTGGTAACGTGGCTGCCATGACCCAGCCGATGGGTATCGCCTCGGTGGGCGGCCTCATCGTCTCGGCGGTCCTCACGATGTACCTGGTGCCCACCTTCTTCTGGCTCCCGAACGCCCTCTTCCACAAGGCAAGCAAGGGTGTCAAGAGCATCAAGAAGAAATTGAGTAAGAACTAAATCCCCCCCCAAAAAAAAGACCCTGCCCCCTCGTGGGCAGGGTTTTTCATATATTTAGAGCATGGCAATCTTTATTATGAGGGGGAAGGCACACGATGCCGGTGTGCTGAATGTTGCCATTCCTGACATTTACGACGAACTAACGCTAGAGCGCATCCGCTTCCAGAGCGGTTGCAGGGTCGTACCCGAACGCCACTCCGATGCCGAAATCCGCCAGATGGTACGCCAACATTCCAGGAAGGATTCCGAAAGCATTTTGGCGGGGCCGCAAGGCGGGCGTGAAAACACCTGGGAATCCGAGCCCATCATCAACCTCGTCGATTCGCTGATAGATACCGCCATCAGGCGGAACGCGACGGATATCCATATGGAGCCTTCCGAGAAGGGATTCCGCATCCGGTTCCGCATAGACGGCATGCTCGCCGAATACAGGACGCTCCCCGCCTGGGTGGCCGAGCCGGTGCTTATCCGCCTCAAGTTGCTCGCAAACGTCGACATCACGGAAAGAAGGCTCCCCCACGACGGCAGTTTTACTTTTGAAAGCGCAGACGGAAACATCAACATCCGCCTGAGTACGCTCCCCGTACAGAACGGCGAACAGCCTTTTGAAAAATGCGTGCTGCGATTATTACAGACAAAGGATGACGGCATCACCTTGGACAAGCTCGGTTTCCGTCCCGAAATCTTAGCGGAACTGCGCCGCACGTTCGAAGCGCCCCAAGGGATATTCCTCGTCACCGGCCCCACCGGCAGCGGCAAGACGACGACGCTCTACGCCGGACTCCGCGAGATTATCGCCCGCCATATCAACGTGACGACCATCGAAGACCCGGTCGAATACCGCCTCGACGGTGCGAACCAGGTGCAGGTCAACGACAAGTGCGGCTTTACGTTCGCCACGGCGCTGCGGTCCATACTGCGCCAAGATCCGGACGTCATCCTCGTCGGCGAAATCCGCGACAGCGAAACCGCCCAGATTGCCCTGCGGGCGGCCCAGACGGGCCACCTCGTGTTAGCGACGCTCCACACCAACAGCGCCCGCGCGGCAGAGACCCGCCTGCAAGACCTCGGCATCGCCCCCAAGCTATTCCGCGAATCGCTCGTCGGCATCGTGGCCCAGCGCCTGCTGCGCAAGCGCGATCCGCAATCTGGGGGCTATAAAGGCCGCACTGCCGCCATCGAGTTCCTCCGCCCCGACGGCACCTACGTCGACGGGGACCTAAAAGAAAACGCCCTGCGTCTTGTTCGCGAAGGCGTTACCGACAAGCGTGAAATATCGCGCGTATTCGGGGTCTAACTACTTTTTAATGCGCGTGCTGTCGGGGGCCATCAGCTGGCGCAGCGAATCCACGAGTACGCTGTCCTTCTTGGGGAACATGTTCTGGTAGATGACCGCACGGCGTTTCGCCATGAACTGGCTTTCACGCATATGCGGGTGGTGCTTGCCCGGGCTTGCCAGCATGGCCGCCAAATTGATGGCCTGGTCGATGCTCAGCTTGCTGCAGCTTTTCTTGTAGTAGGTGCGGCACGCCTCGTAGCAGCCGAAGATATCCTTGCCCCACTGGGCGTAATTCAGGTAAAGCTCCAGAATGCGGTCCTTGCCGAGCTCATGCTCCATCAACAATGCGTAAGCGAGTTCCTTGAACTTGCGTTCCCAGGAGCGTTCCCCGCTCAGGAACATGTTCTTGGCCAGCTGCTGCGTGATGGTCGAGCCGCCAAACTTCGTCTTCCCGGAGATGCGGTTCGCGTTCAGGGCTTCGGCAATGGCGTAAACATCGAACCCTGGATGGAAGTAGAAACCGGCGTCTTCGCTTGCAATCACCGCCTTCTGCAGGTACGGGCTAATAGAATCGAGCGGCACGAACGTGTGCTTGATTTCGACGTTCGGGTTGGAATCCCTGAGGGCTTCCATGTACTTGCTCATTTCCGGCTGGGTATCTTTCAACGATTCGACGCTGTCGTACAGGTCGTAGACATAGACGAAGCCCTTGTAAAGCACGATGGACGCGGCAATGGTAAAGGCGGCAGAATAGAGGATCAACGCCAAAATCGCGACCCTCAATACAAAGTTGATGCACTTATACAGGCAAAGAAGAACCTTCACGACAATATTGTTCCTGAAGGCATGCCAAATATCCTTAATTCGCTGCCACGTCATAGTACGGATAAGATAGATAATTATTTTTTGCCGCCGAACCAGTCGTTGATATCCTGGCCCTCTTTCATAACACCCTTGATATTTTCAAGGCCTTCGCCCAAAATAACGGAGCGAATTCCCGCCGTATCGAGGACTTTTTGGATATATTCCGTCCCCTTGCGGCCCGCATCGTCCTTGTCGAGGCATAAAACGACGCTCTTGTTCTTGAAAAGAGGGAGCCATTCCGTCTTGAAATTGCGAACTCCGGGAATGCCGACGGCCTCGATTTTCTGCGTGAGGAAGGTAAGCGTATCTACGGCCCCTTCACACAGGTAGA
>Ga0310696_10009365_pt1 | contig 11340 bp, 10 predicted proteins | sample AusTroGonzalo_MG_4_FD_203885 | JGI IMG/M metagenome (GOLD analysis project Ga0310696, IMG submission 203885) | Bovine rumen microbial communities from tropical cattle in Woodstock, Queensland, Australia - Gonzalo_02 (v2) (version 2) | ecosystem: Host-associated > Mammals > Digestive system >...
GCGGCATATCTTCTCAAGGAAAGGCAGGGCTTCGGACGGTTCCGCGGGGATGTCCGGCGACAGCACTTCGGCTCCTTTCACGAGTATACGCAACTGGTCGGCCATCTTGTATTTGCCCGAAGATGCGAGTCCGTGGATGAAGAGTATGCGGCGACTCATAATTTATAGCGATAATTGACGATAATTGTTCATTTTAATCGCAAAAATAACTAAATTTGCGCTGCTTTTTAGTAGTAATCATTCAATTATCTATAAACTATGGTCAATTATAAAGATTTAGGTCTTGTGAACACTCGTGAGATGTTCGCAAAGGCCGTTGCCGGCGGTTACGCTATTCCCGCCTTCAACTTCAATAACATGGAGCAGCTCCAGGCCATCATCCAGGCCGCTGCAGAGACCAAATCTCCTGTTATCCTCCAGGTCAGCAAAGGCGCACGTAACTATGCCAACCAGACCCTCCTCCGCTACATGGCAGAGGGTGCCGTCGAGTATGCAAAGGAACTCGGCTGGGAGCATCCCCAGATCGTTCTCCATCTCGACCACGGCGATAGCTTCGAGCTCTGCAAGAGCTGCGTCGACATGGGCTTCAGCTCTGTCATGATCGATGCTTCTTCCCTTCCTTACGAAGAGAATATCGCTCTTTCCAAGAAAGTTGCCGATTATGCACACCAGTACGATGTTACCGTAGAGGCCGAACTCGGTGTTCTCGCAGGTGTCGAGGATGAGGTTGCCGCTGAGGAATCTCACTACACCCGTCCCGAGGAAGTTATCGACTTCGCAGGCCGCACCGGTTGCGACTCCCTCGCAATCTCCGTAGGTACCAGCCACGGTGCATACAAGTTCAAACCCGAGCAGTGCACCCGCGACCCCAAGACCGGCCGTCTGGTTCCCCCGCCGCTCGCATTCGACGTCCTGCACGAGATCGAGAAGAAGCTCCCCGGCTTCCCTATCGTTCTCCACGGTTCTTCTTCCGTGCCTCAGGAGTATGTAGATATGATCAACCAGTACGGTGGAAAGCTTCCTGACGCTGTCGGTATTCCCGAGGAGCAGCTCCGCGAGGCTTCCAAGAGTGCTGTCTGCAAGATCAACATCGACTCCGACAGCCGTCTTGCCATGACCGCCGCCATCCGCAAGGTTCTTGCAGAGAAGCCCGGTGAGTTCGACCCTCGTAAGTACTGCGGTCCCGCACGTGACGAGATGAAGAAGCTCTACATGCACAAGATCATCAACGTTCTCGGATCCGACCACAAGGCCGAATAAGAGATTTCGTTTTCTTCTTACAGCCGACCACCTCTCGTGGCCGGCTTTTTTTGTCCAGATTCCTCTCCCTCCTCCGCGACGGGGAAAGGGCAGGTCCGGGCCACGAGAAAAAGTGGCCCGGTACCTGCATTCCCCGTCCGACGGGCTTACGCCTTGGGGTTCAGTTCAGGTTGCCGGCACCGTAGATGCGACTGTCATTGAAGGAGTAGAAGGATTCGTCGCTGATGATCACGTGGTCGAGGAGGCGTATGTCGAAGGAGGCGCAGGCACGCTCGATCTTGCGGGTCCAGGCGACGTCGACCGAGGACGGTTTCGGGTCGCCCGATGGGTGGTTGTGAACTACTACGATCGAGACAGCTTTGCGGCGGATGCATTCTTCCATCACCATCCGGACATCGATGTTGGTAGAGTCGATGCCTCCGCTGAAGAGTTTTTCCTTGCGGATGAGCCGGCTGCTTTTGTTCAGAAGAATCACCCAGAACTCTTCATGGTCCAGGCCCTTCATAACAGGAATCATGAGTTCGAAAACGCGCCGGGCAGTAGTCACGGGCGCCTTGGGCATCCTGGCTCCTTCTTCCAGAAAGCGACGGCCCAGCTCACAGGCAGCCATCAGCGAGCAAGCCTTTTCGGGGCCAATCCCGGAGATGGTCCGGAGTTCATCCAACTTCATGGCAAACAGCCCCACAAGGCTCCCTCCGGAAAGAATCAGCAGGGAATTCGCCAGATCCATCACTCCGTTCTCCTTGGTCCCGCTGCGCAGGATTACTGCCAATAATTCCGCCTCGCTCAGGGCGGCGGCCCCCTTGATGAGCATCTTCTCCCGAGGACGCTCGCTCACACAAATCTCTTTCATCTTCATAACATCCGCAAGAAAGCAAAAACGCCTCTCGAATGCAAGGAAATAAACGTTTGAAGCGTTTAACTTATACCTGTTGATAACTTTGTGGAAAAAATTGTAAACAAATGGAAGAAAGTGGAAAAATTTCACTAACTTTGCATCATTGCGTATACGAATTATGGTCACATTCATCGGAGAATACACATCCAAGATCGACGACAAGGGGAGAATGGTCTTCCCGGCGCCGCTGAAAGGTGTATTACCGCCTGGGAGCGACCAAAGGTTTGTCATTAAGAAGGATCTTTTCGAACCCTGCCTGCAGATGTACACCATGGAAGAGTGGGAGCACACCAGCGCAGAGGTAAAGAGTAAGCTCAATTTCTTCAACAGACAGCACGCAATATTCTGGAGAGAATATATGCGCGACCGAGATGTGGTGGAGCCCGATGCCAAACTTGGGCGTATCACCGTTTCGCGCCGGCTTCTTGACGCTATAGGTGTAACCAAAGAAGTGGTTTTCTCCGGCAATGATTTCAAGATCGAGATCTGGGCCAAGGAAGAATTTGAGAAGAAGAGAATCCCGAACGAAGAATACATTGCCATTGCAGAAAGCCTTTCCGACAAATAGGAAGGAGCAACTGCCATGAGCGAGTATCATAATCCCGTATTGCTCCGCGAGAGCCTTTCCGCATTGATTACAGACCCCCAGGGGAACTATGCCGATGCCACGTTCGGTGGCGGCGGCCATAGCGCCGGCATACTCAGGCAGCTCGGTCCCGAGGGCCGTCTGATTGCATTCGACCGCGACGCCGACGCAGCCCTCAACGCTCCGGACGATGCCCGATTCACCCTGATACACAATAATTTCAGATTCATACATAACTACACCCTCCTGCACTGCAAGGAGGGGCTCGATGGCATCCTGGCCGACCTCGGGGTGTCGTCGCACCAGTTTGATACGGCGGAGCGTGGTTTTTCGTTCCGCTATAGCGCCCCGCTCGATATGCGAATGAACGTGCAGGGCGACAAGACTGCCGCTGACATTGTGGCTTCGTATACGCAAAACGAGTTGGAAAAGATCCTGAAAGTCTATGGCGAAGTGGACAATGCCCGCAAGCTGGCTTCCCTGATTGTGAAAGCCCGCGAGCAGAAGCCCATTCTCACCACGGATGACCTTTACAATGCCATCGCAGCAGCCCTGCCGTCTTTCGCTGAGCATAAGTTCCTTGCCAAGGTCTATCAGGCCTTCCGCATCGAAGTCAACCAGGAGATGCGTTCGCTGGAGAAGTTCCTCTCCGGCGCAGCCGCATCGCTCAAGAAAGGTGGCCGCTTGGTCATCATCACTTACCACTCCCTCGAAGACCGCATGGTCAAGAATTTCTTCCGTACCGGCAATGTCGAGGGTATAGTGGAAAAAGACATCTACGGCAGGAGCAGCGCCCCCCTGAAACCTCTGGGCGGCAAACCTCTGCTCCCTACCGAAGAAGAGATCGAACATAACACCAGGGCACGCAGCGCCAAACTCCGCGTGGCCGAAAAACTTTAGGCAGATGGAAGAGAAAAGAAAATGGAAGGTTTCCGATATATGGAAACTCCTCAAGAACGGTATCGCGGCAATCGTTACCGGGAACCTGCTCCTGCGTCTGAATGCCGGGAAGTATTTCGTGCACATCGCCTACACCTTCCTGCTCTTTTGGATACTCATATTCGAGAGCCTGGTAGCGGACAATGTCCTCAGCAAGGTGGAGAACAACAACGGAAAGATCAAGGAGATGGAAATCATCTATGCCGACAAGACCTTCGAGGTGGCGTCGATGAGCAGGCGCAGCGCAGTACAGAAAAGATTGGAGGCAATGGGTTCTTCCGTGCAGGAACCCACGGCCCAGGCAATAGTAATTGAATGATGGAGCAGGACGGCAACAACATGCGGCAACTGCCGCAGCAGACCACAAAGAAGAAACGGGACAGGATTGGAATGGTCCTGTACGTCTTCTATGCCCTGCTGCTCATTATTACCGTCGCGGTTCTGTTCAAGCTCGTGTACTTCCAGCTCATCTGGGAACCCGAGCCCAAGATTGCCAGCGCCCTCACCCCCCAGATCCAGAAGCGCATCGTCGAGCCCGTGCGAGGCAACATCATCGACTGCGAAGGCAGGCTCCTGGCAATGTCATATCCCGTTTACGACATCCATATGGACTGCACGGTAATGAAGGCCGAGTATGCCAAGATGAAGAACAAGGAGAAGGGCAAGATGAAGGAAGCAGAGTGGCAGGACAAGGCTCAGCAGCTCGCCGCCGGCCTCGCGGAAATAGTGGATGGCGTCGATGCAGCTCGCATGTACAAGCAGATAAAGGACGGCCGCGCCAACGGCAGGAAGTATCTTTCCATAGCAAAGGGCGTAGACCGCAGCACCATGCTCAAGATCAAAGCACTCCCCCTCTACCGCGAAGGCGCAAACCGCGGCGGCATGATAGTGGAGACCCGCAACATACGTAAATATCCCTACGGGCGCCTTGCCCGCCGTACCATAGGCTTCGTCCGCGACAACCAGGGCCTGCCCGAAGAGGAAATCAAGGGCAATCCGGGTCTGGAGGGCCGCTACGATGCCATCCTCCACGGAAAGGACGGCCGTGAGTACCTCAAGCAGACCGATCGCGGGCGCGTGCGCAACTACGATAGTTCCTACGTACGCGCAGTGGACGGAAAAGATCTGCGCACCACCCTCAACATCGATTATCAGGACGTGGCCGACAGGGCCCTACGCGAGAGGATAGATTCCCTCGAGGACCTCAACGGCGCCTGCCTTGTGCTGATGGAGGTGAGCACCGGCGCCATCCGCGCCATGGTCAACCTCTCCCGCGACCCCCACAGAGGGAATTCCTTCGAGGAGATTACCAACTTCGCCATCGGCCGCCGTTGCGAACCCGGTTCGGTATTCAAGACCGTGACGCTTCTCAGCGTGATGAGCGACGGCATCTACAAGAGCTTGGACGAGACACTTCCCACCAACCACGGCATAGTGAAGGATACCAAGATGAAGCAGGATATCCACATCCTCGACTGGGAGCGCGAGAACAAGACCCACGAAATCAGCATCCTGAACGGATTCAAGATATCTTCCAACTACGTGTTCGGAACTCTCGCAGTGCAGAACTACGCAAAGAACCCTCGGCAGTACGTCGAGAAGGTATATTCCTACGGTCTGGGCGATTCCTTCGACTTCGACCTCGAAGGGCTGCTCACCCCGCTGATTCCGGATCCCAAGTCCAAGTACTGGTCCAATACCACCCTCGGCACCATGGGTTTCGGATATGCTACCGAAGAGACTCCCCTGCACATTCTTACCTTCTACAACGCAATTGCCAACAAGGGCAAGATGGTCAAGCCCTACCTGGTAGAATGCATCGAGAAGGCCGGCACCGTGACCGACAGGCGCGGCCCCAGCGTGCTGAACGCATCCATCTGCTCGCGCGCCATCGCCGACACCATGACAAGGGCCCTGCTCTCGGTTACGGAAGATGGTACCGCCCGCAGGCTGAAGAGCGCCAAGTGCAAGGTCGCCGGCAAGACCGGCACATCGTTCGCGACCTTCGCCAACGGCAAGTACAGCGACGAGAACGGCCGCAGGCAGTATCAAGGCACCTTCGTGGGATATTTCCCTGCCGAAGATCCACAGTACAGCATCATCTGCGCCGTCTATTCGAGGCCTACCCGTACCAGCTACCAAGGTGGTGGAATCCCCGCCGCTGCGGTAAAGACACTGGTCGATTACGTTTATACCAACGATCCCCGTTTCCGTACTAAACTCCCGAAGAAATGAAACTTGAGAACATCATAAAGAATACTGGCGCAAACATACTGCACGGCAGTCCCGCTACGGAAATCAGCTCCATCACGAGCGATTCCCGCAAGGCATGCCCCGGGGCACTCTTCATCGCGGTGAAAGGTTGCAGTGCCGATGGCCACGCATTCATCGACGACGCCCTAGCCAAAGGTGCGGCCGCCGTTGTGGATGCCGACCGCAAGGGCCTTGCGCTTTGCGCCGACAATTTCTACGGGCATCCCTCCGGCAAGCTCCAGCTGGTGGGAATCACCGGAACTAACGGAAAAACCACCACCGTGACCCTCCTCTACCATATGTTCAGGGGGTTAGGATATGAATGCGGACTGCTCTCCACCATCGCCAACTACGTGGGGAAGCGCCGCAGCGAGACCGAAAACACCACCGCCGACCCTATCACCATCAACTCCCTCATGGCGGAGATGGTCGAAGAAGGCTGCCAGTACTGCTTCATGGAGGTCAGTTCCATAGGAATCGAGCAGGAGCGCACCGCAGGCCTGGAATTCAAGGTGGGAATATTCTCCAACCTCACGCACGACCATCTCGACTATCATAAGACCTTCGCGGAGTATCTGCGCTGCAAGAAAATGTTCTTCGACTCACTGCCCAAGGACGCCTTCGCCATCATCAATGCCGACGACCGCAATGGTTCGGTAATGGTGCAGAACTGCGCCGCCAAGCAGATCAGCTATTCCTGCCGTGGCGCAGCCGACCATCGCTGCAAAATCCTGGAAGAGAGTTTCGAGGGGATGCTGCTCCGCATCGACGGCATCGAGGCTTGGACCAAGCTCACCGGTGCCCACAACGCCTACAACGCCCTCGCCATCTACTGCACCGCAGTCGCCCTTGGAGTACCCGCCGACGAGGCCCTGCTTGCAATCAGCAAGCTCGATCCAGCTCCCGGCAGGTTGGAGACCTTGCGCGGCCCCCGCGACCTTGCAGTCGTAATCGACTATGCCCATACCCCCGACGCCTTGCAGAATGTCCTGGAGACCCTGCGCGACATAGCACCCTCCCGCGAGCTTGTCTGCCTCTTCGGCTGCGGCGGCGACCGCGACCGCAGCAAGCGTCCCGAAATGGCCGCTATCGCCGAGAAACTCGCCGACCGCATCTTCGTCACTTCCGACAATTGCCGCACCGAGGACCCCGACGCCATCATCGACGAAATTAAGACAGGCTTCAGCAAGAAGGGCCTGCTCAAGGCCGTCTGCATCACCGACAGGGCAGAAGCCATCAAGGCTGCCATCACCATGGCGCAGCCTTCTTCCACCATACTGATTGCAGGAAAGGGCCACGAGACCTACCAGATAATCGGAAAGGTGAAACACCACTTCGACGAAAGAGAAATTGTAACTGAAATATTTGACCTTATAAAGTAATGCTGTACCATCTATTCACACATCTTAAGGATATCGACTTCCCCGGAATGGGGCTCATGACCTACCTAAGCTTCAGGGCTATGGCGGCCATAGTTATAAGCATGCTCATCGCTTTTTTCGCCGGCGGCAAGATAATCCGCTGGCTCCAGCGCAAGCAGATAGGCGAAAGCATCCGCGACCTCGGCCTCGCCGGGCAGATGGAGAAAAAGGGTACCCCTACGATGGGCGGCATCATCATCCTGGTTTCCCTCCTCGCCACCGCCTTGCTGGTGTGCGACCTCAGCAACATCTACGTACAGCTGCTCATCCTCACCACACTCTGGTGCGGCGGAATAGGATTCACCGACGACTATATCAAGGTATTCAAGCATAACAAGGAAGGCCTGTCCGAGAAGGCCAAGCTAGTAGCACAGTTCGGCCTCGGCCTCATCATCGCCCTCACCGTATGCCTGAGCAAGGACATCCCTACCGACCAGCTCATCACCACCATCCCCTTCGTGAAGGCCCATGAGTTCGATTACTCCTGGCTCTCTCCTTTCCGCGGGCAGATGGGAGTCTATTGCTCCTGGGGCATCTACATGTTCATGATCATCATCGTGGTGCTTGCCTGCACCAACGGCGTCAACCTGACCGACGGCCTCGACGGCCTTTCCGCAGGAACCTCGGCCATCGTGTCGGTGGTCATAGGCCTGCTCGCATACCTCGGCGGTAACGTGATAGATTCCAGGTACCTCAACATAATGTACATCCCCGGCACCGGCGAGATAGCCATCTACATGGCGGCCTTGGTCGGAGCACTGATAGGGTTCCTGTGGTACAACACTTTCCCGGCCCAGGTATTCATGGGCGACACCGGAAGCCTTACCATCGGCGGCATCATTGGCGTGAGCGCCGTGCTCATCCGCAAGGAGCTCCTCCTGCCCCTGCTCTGCGGAATCTTCTTTATGGAAAGCATCAGCGTACTTATCCAGAAGTATTATTTCAAATATACCAAGCACAGATACGGCGAAGGCCGCAGGGTTTTCAGGATGGCACCTCTTCACCATCACTACCAGAAGATGGACATGCCCGAGCCCCGTATCGTGACACGATTCTGGATTATCGGAATCATACTGGCAGTTGCAACTTTGGCTTTATTGAAGATAAGATAATATGGCAAGAATGGTTATTCTCGGCGGTGCCGAGAGCGGAGTCGGAGCAGCCGTGCTCGCAAAGGTGAAGGGATTCGACGTATTCCTTTCCGATAACGGCAGCATAAAAGAAGAATATCTCAAGACTTTGCGCGAGTGGGACATCCCCTTCGAGCAGGGTGGTCATACCGAAGAACTGGTGCTGAACGCCGACGAGGTGGTCAAGAGCCCGGGCATCCCCTCCACCGCGCCTATGATACAGAAACTGGTGGCCCAGGGGACCCACATCATCTCCGAGATCGAGTTCGCCGCCCGTTACGACAGCGCCAAGAAAATCTGCATCACCGGCTCCAACGGCAAGACCACCACGACCAGCATTATCTACTACCTGCTGCAGAATGCCGGGCTGAACGTCGGGCTGGGAGGCAACATAGGCAAGAGCTATGCCCTGCAGGTGGCTACCGAGAAGCATGACTACTACGTGCTCGAAATCAGCAGCTTCCAGCTGGACAACTGCTACGATTTCCGTCCGGACATCGCCATCATCACCAACATCACTCCCGACCATCTCGACCGCTACGACTACAACTTCGACAATTACATCCGTGCCAAGTTCCGCATCACCCAGAACCTGAGGCCCGAGGATTGCTTTATCTTCGATTCCGACGATGCCATAACCATCGAGCACCTCGACAAGATAGTCCTCCAGGCAAAGATGCTTCCCTTCTCGCAGCAGAAGGAACTCAAGCAGGGCGCATTCCTGCGCGACGACCGCATCGTGGTACGCTACGAGCAGAGCGAGAGCGAAATCTATCTCAAGGAACTTGCCCTCGGCGGAAAGCACAATGTATATAACTCCATGGCAGCCGCACTGGCAGCCAAGGCAGCCGGTATCGACAACGAGATTATCCGCAACAGCCTCAAGACCTTCACCGCAGTCGAGCACAGGCTCGAGCCCGTCCTAAGCGTAGGCGGAGTCCTCTACATCAACGACTCCAAGGCCACCAACGTGGATGCAGCATGGTATGCCCTCGAATGCCAGCACAAACCCGTGGTCTGGATAGTCGGCGGCAAAGACAAGGGCAACGACTACAGCGTGCTCACCGATCTCGTGAAAGAGAAGGTCAAGGCAATCGTCTGCCTCGGAGTGGACAACAGCAAGATTCACGCAGCCTTCGAAGGAATCGTGGGCAGCGACAAGATAACCGACACCAAGAGTGCCGAAGAAGCCGTCAAAGCCTGCGCGGCATTCGCCGAGGCCGGAGACGTGGTCCTGCTCAGCCCCTGCTGCGCAAGTTTCGACCTCTTCACCAGCTACGAAGACCGCGGCACTCAATTCAAGGAAGCTGTCAGGAGACTGTAAAAGACAATGGCAACGGATAAGAAAAAGACATTCTGGAATTTCTTCGAGAACACCGAAGGCGACAAGGTCGTGTGGATAATCCTGCTCATGCTGATCATGGTATCCATACTGTGCATCTTCTCGTCTACGTCCAGGCTGCTCGGCCCCGGCCAGAGCCGCCTCGACCTCGTGTGGGACCATCTGAAGATAGTGATTCTGGGAATAATCCTGATTCTTATCTGCTACTTCATCCCCAACATTACCTTCTTCCGCAAGGTTTCGAGCCTGGGATTCATCTTCTCGCTGGGCCTGTTGCTGTTCCTGATCTCCGGCCTGGACCTCGGATTCATCCGTTCCATCGAAATCAACGGTGCCCGAAGGATCATACAGGTAGGTCCCCTGCAGCTGCACGTGAACGAAGTGGTGAAGGTTGCCATGGTGATGTATCTTTCCTGGGCCATAGATGCGTTCAAACGCAAGGACCTCAAGTTGCTGAACGATACTCCCAAGTACCAGAAGATATTCTATATCTACGGTCCTTTCCTGCTTACCACGGCCCTGCTGCTGCCGGGAAGTAACTCCGCCGCCCTCTTTACCGGAGGCATCATGTTCCTGGTAATCCTTCTTGGCGGGGATTCCGGCAAGGATATGTTCATACTGATGCTGGCGGGCATTGCGTTGTTGGCACTGTGCGTCGGCATCTACAAAGTGTCCGGCGGCAAGTTGCTCGGGCGCATCGGCACCGGACTCTCCCGCGTGTTCGACAAGGAAGACTACGAGGCCAAGGTCATGAGTTCCACTCCTAGGAGCATAGATTATTACCAGGCCCTCGACGAGATACGCCAACCCTACAGTGCCAAGATAGCCGTGCATCAGGGCGGGCTCCTCGGCAAAGGGCCCGGCCAGAGCACCCAGCGCTACGTGGTTCCGGATATCTCCGAAGACTACATGTTCAGTTTCATTATCGAAGAATATGGAATCCTGGGCGGGGTAGTGATAATAATATTGTATCTGTCGCTGCTGGCACGCAGCGCCATCATAGTACGTAACTGCGGCAACGACCTTTACGCCAAGCTCGCGGTGGCAGGCCTTGCACTGCTTATCAGCGGACAGGCCTTCCTGCATATCTGCGTCAACGTAGACATAGGTCCTATGACCGGTCAGACCCTGCCCATGGTAAGCCATGGTGCTTCGGCCTTCCTCTGCTTCTGCATAGCCTTCGGAGTCATCCTGTCCATCAGCAAGATAGCCTCCAAGCGCATCGACAAGGAAACCCGCAATGCCGACCCTCTGGTGGACCTCCACCAGAACGGCGCAGCCATAGAGAACGACCTTTCGGACCTGGACGATTTCGAAAGCGGGAAAGAGTTGGAAAACGAGATAACTGATGAAGATTATGAAGTATAAGAAAATCAGAGCCATAATCAGCGGAGGCGGCACGGGAGGTCACATCTTCCCGGCCATCAGCATCGCCGACAAACTCAAGGAACTCAACCCCGAGACCGAGATACTCTTCGTGGGCGCCGATGGAAAGATGGAGATGGAAAAAG
>Ga0310696_10009366_pt1 | contig 11339 bp, 9 predicted proteins | sample AusTroGonzalo_MG_4_FD_203885 | JGI IMG/M metagenome (GOLD analysis project Ga0310696, IMG submission 203885) | Bovine rumen microbial communities from tropical cattle in Woodstock, Queensland, Australia - Gonzalo_02 (v2) (version 2) | ecosystem: Host-associated > Mammals > Digestive system >...
CAGGTGGGAAGCGAGCACGACGGCTGCACCCTTGTCGAGAGCATACTGGATGGTCGGGAGAGCGGCTTCGATACGCTTGGTGTTGGTGATTTCGCCAGTCACCTTGTCCTGCGGAACGTTGAAGTCGACACGGATGAACACGCGCTTGCCGGCGAGTTCGAGATCTTCGATAGAAAGCTTTGCCATTATAGCACCTTCTTTTTTAGGGTTAAAATTTACAGGAAGAAATATAGTAAATTGAGGGGTCCGTTATCAGTCATTAGTCATTAGTCAATAGAAAAAAATATGAAGGAACGTCTGTAGAATTAAGACGAGAGACGACAACCATTCAAGGCGAGAGACGCGACCAACGAAGTTGGGCATGGCCGAGCCGATTGGTTGGGACTTGAGCTAAGCGAAAGTCCAAAGACGAGAGATTTTTTCGACGAAAAAAGCGAGAGGTGTAACGCCATATAGAAAAGGCGAGAGACGACAACCATTCAAGGCGAGAGACGCGACCAACGAAGTTGGGCATGGCCGAGCCGATTGGTTGGGACTTGAGCTATACGAAACTCGGCAATTTATTGCCTTAGTTGAGTTATCCTCTGTGGGGAGAAGCGAAAGTCCAAAGACGAGAGTTTTTTCAATGAAAAAAGCGAGTAGATAATAATAAAAGGAGAATGCAGTCCCACAACACCCCGGTTATTCCGCGTATATCGTAACCAGACTTTTACAAGCAAGCCGTTTTTTTCATTGCTATTTTAGCTTTTCACCCCTTTTTTTCATTAAATTATGTGATAAATCCTTGTAAAAAAATTATATAATTCATTATGTCTATTTTTTTTTATATATTTCCAACAAAATTGGTACAATCGGAGTAGAAACGATGAAGCGTTCTTTTTTATTGGCCCTATGCCTTTCCGCAGCTGCAGCATTCGCTGGAGCATATGATATCGGTGATTTTTCGGCTAAAGATGCCGTCATGTCGGACAATCAGTTCTTTGCCGCCAACGGTGGTCAGGAACTGAAAACAGCAACCGTAGATGAAGCAGCGTCCGTTCCAGCAGGGAGCATTGTCCTCCGTCAAAAATTCGCTCAAGAATCAGGACTTAACGCCTACCAGCTTTATATCGGCAATAAAGGCGACATTTCTTCCATGACCGCATTAAGCGTCCCGTCTAACATTTCTTACAGCGATGTCATCAAATCGAAACTTTACGAACGTCGTGGCATGAAGCCGGGTGACGATATCGAAAAGGTTTATTTCGATGGCAAGTCCGTTTATATTCCGGGTGCAACATCCGCCATTGCAATGGTCAAGGGCGCCCCAGTCGAATTGAAGGGCGATGCTCCGGCCGCGGCCGCCAGCGACGCTCCGAAAGTCGAATGCGATGAGTTCGACCTTTCTTGCGATGACGATATCGCCGCCTACAAGAAAGACAAGGTCGACGTTTCGGGTGATTTGAACCGCAGCAACGCCCAAGCCGACGCTCGCGACTATTCTGCTTCCGCAGCCGCACAAGACGTCAAGGACCGTTTCGGTATCGCCGACGAAGTCCGTTTCTGGAGTGCCGTGGCGCTTTCAGCACTTGCCGCAGGCAGCGCAGTCATTGGCGTTCTCCAACAGATGAAGTCCAGCGAAGCAAACGACGCCTACAAGCAACTCGAAGCTGTGGCTAACGCCGTCGAGCCAAAAATCGGTAACGTTTGTAGTGACCCCCGTGTCACGGACACGGACTATTGCACAAAAATGTACAAGGAAACAAATGAAGCGGTATTCACCGTTACAAACTGGACCTATTCAGACCTTCAGCGCAGAATGAAGATTGACAAGGATACAAAGGAATCTTACGCCACAGCCCGTAACCTTTGGTTCGGCGTCACGGCAGTATCCTTGACCACAGCTATCATCTTGTTCGCATGGTAATGGAACAAGGGCAAATCCGCCTCAAGGACATTCAATTTGACTGCATTGTCGGCATTCTTCCCGATGAACGCATAACCGAACAACCAGTCATCTTGAACCTGACTCTTTGGTTGGACTTCGCCCAAGCTGCAAAAACAGAAGATTTAAACGAATCTATCGATTATGCAAAACTGGCGGAAGAACTCAAGGCGTTCATCCGCCTTTCTTGTTTCAAGCTTGTCGAAACGCTTGTCGTAAAGACAGCCGAATACGTGCTACAGCACTACCCCAAAGCCAACGCCGTCGAAGTATCCGTCGCAAAACCAAAGGCCGTCCCCGGATGCCTCGGAGCAGAAGCAAGTATAAAGGTTTCTAGGAGTTAGGTATTAGGTTTTAGGAGAATAATCGCGGCTCCGCCGCATCTTATAGTTGCACGAAGTGCATGATACTTTACCTAACACCTATAACCTGTAACCTAAGACCTATTACCCTCTAAACGCTCGATACCGCAAGGCTTCAGATAAGTCCATAATATCGACAGCAGATGCACCACGCAAGTCTGCAATTGTTCGAGCGACTTTCAATAACCTAAAATAGCCGCGTGCACTCAAATCCATCTTGGACGCAGCATTTACAGCAAAACGTTCCACGTCAGCAGTCATTCCAGCAAATTTCCGAGCATATTCTGAAGTCATTTCAGCGTTGGATTTAAACGGCAAATTACCAAACCTCTCCCGCTGGATATCGCGGGCCGCGCAAACTCGCCTACGGATCCCGGCCGATGTTTCTCCCTCTCCGCGAACAGCAAACAAGGACGCATCGACAGGCGGCACGCTCACTTGAATATCGATACGGTCCAAGAGAGGGCCCGAAACCTTCTCCCGATAACGTTTACGCGCTTCGGGCAAACAGGTGCATTCGCGCTTCGGATCCATCGAATAACCACACGGGCACGGATTCATCGCAGCCCCCATCATAAAACGCGCTGGCCATACAACAGTCCCGCTCGCTCGGCTGACAGAGATTTTCCCATCTTCCATCGGTTCCCGTAACGCTTCCAAAACACTCCGATTAAACTCCGGAAGTTCATCCAAGAAAAGCACCCCATTATGCGCTAGACTGGCCTCCCCCGGCAAAAGCCGCGTCCCGCCGCCCACAAGGGAAACCATCGATGCCGAGTGATGAGGCGAGCGAAAAGGTCTAGCCATCACAGGCTTAAACTCGTCGGAATCCCCAGAACGTCTCGCACACGAATGAATCCGCGTTGTCTCCAGGATTTCCTGCTCAGTCATCTCCGGTAAAATTCCCGGCAAGCATTTCGCACAAAGCGTCTTACCCGCCCCAGGCGAGCCTATCAACAAAAAATTGTGAGCACCCGCCGCAGCAATCTCAAGCGCCCGCTTGACGCCATCCATTCCTACAACATTCCGGAAATCGGGGATGCCGTCAGCCACATTCGTTCCATGGGACGAAATCCCTTTTGCGATATTCACGTCCTGACTCGAATTGCGTTCCAAAATTTCGACACATTCCCTTAGCGAATCCGCACAAACAAAACGAAGACCTTCCACCAGCGACGCTTCCTGAACATTACCTCGCGGAATAACCAGGATGCAATCACGCTCAGCAGATAAACTCATTGCGATGGACAACACTCCACGAACAGGCTTCAACAAACCATCCAATGAAAGTTCACCGACAAAGACGTAACGTTCCAGCTGTTCGACTTGAATTTCTTCAGTCGAAACTAGCATTCCAATCGCAAGCGGAAGGTCCAATGCGCTCCCCTCCTTCCGCAGATCCGCCGGAGACAAGTTTACCGTCGTGCGAAAACCTGTCACCACTTTCCCGATCGAACGAACAGCCGAAACGACTCGTTCCCGAGACTCTCTCACAGCATTGTCCGGAAGCCCCACCAACGTAAACCCAGGCAATCCTTGAGAAGAATCCACCTCGACGCTGACAGGGACCGCCTTTATTCCAAACAAACAATAAGAACGGATTCTGCGAAACAAAGTAAACCTGCCTTAAGCGACTGCCGCCTGATATTTTTCGAGCACGCAGTTTTCGATATGTTCACGCAACTGGCGAGTAATTGGCATACATATGGTGCGGAAATCCTCGCCCTTGTAGAACGGATCGTTAGGATACCCCACGAACAGCCCGAATTCGCCATCCATCACGCGAAGCCCGCGGATTTGGATTTGATCGTTCAGCACAATCGAAGCGTATCCCTTCATGTGTCCCAAATTGGCGCCTTCCCTGAACGGGAATACTTGAACGTTCGTTACGGCGAGGCAATCAAATGCCGGTGAAGATATGGGAATACTTGGTGTTTTCTTTTCGCTGTTTTCAGCCATATTGGCCTCCTCTATTGATGATGATTTTAAAATGAGCCGCATCTCGGAGGCATTTCCCCCTAGCGGAACCGCACATCATATTGCAAAACACGTGCCAATCGAAAAAAGGCGATTTTGATTAAATTTCGACATTTTTTCAAATCAAAAAAAAGTGATTAATCGATTAATCAGTGATTAATCACTTTTTCAGTCTACATAAAGTAACAAAATTTTAATCCTTTATTTACATCAAGCGAGGTATGCAAAATATGGTCATTGGTTATTGGTCGTTAGTCAATGGTCATTAGTTAATAATTATAAAGATGGCGGCATCTTTTCTCCATGGAGTCGACATTATTTCACCATAACGTTGTATCTAAAATCAATTAACAGCCGGAGTAACAGCAACCAATGAGTAATGACTAACAACTATTTACTACCTTATACCCATGCTTTTGAAACCGAATATGAAATGGACTTCCAATCAGGGAATCATCCACCCGATGGTCACTGCCGAATTTTTTCGCACACCGCAAGCGCTTATCGTAAAATTCAGCGTAGAAGAACCTGTGGAATGCTACCGCGCTGCAGTTCAAGAGGACAACGGACGCAGTTGGGAAGATTCGTGCGTCGAAATCTTTTTGCAGAACCCGGCAAACCCAAACGAATACTTCAACTTCGAAACGACGAGCCGTGGCTTTACGCTTGCCGCCCGCGGAACCGGACGCGAGAACAGACAAACGCTTCCACTCGAATCAATAGCCAAAATCAAACGCACAAGTTCGGCGCCCAGTATCCAGGACGATTCCGTCTATTGGAACATGGCCATCGAAATTCCCGCCGAAATTTTTGGGATAAATTCGTTCGAGGCGCCACTCCGCGGAAACCTCTACAAATGCGCCGATAAAGCAAATACGCCCCATTACCTCAGCGCATTCCCGATAGAAACAGAAAAGCCGGATTTTCACCGGCCGGAATTTTTTCAAGAATTAATGTAACTGGATTCTACAATCGCTTCGCTCAGGATGACTCAGTGCGCAACGATCACATCATTCGGAGTTTCATCTCAAAGACGGGGCGATCCGTTTCGTCCAGAATCCGCATGTACGTGGCACCATTGTGATCCGCACGGAAAATTTTCAGCAGTTGGCCTTCCATGGACTCGCCCAAATAATGGATTTCCAGTTCCGATGGCGTACAAAGTTCCAAGTCCGACGCGCTGAACACATTCAACGCGAGTTTCACGTATTCGATATTGTTCATATGATGCGAAAGGTCAATGTGCTGCGGCAGGACCTTTTGCTGATAAACTTCCTTGTATTCTTCGGGCTTTACATTAAAACGGTCAAAGTCATCCTTGATGAACCCTTCCGGGAATCCCTCCGACGGGAAACCTACAGTTGTCAGGCGAATCGGACGATGACGTTCCAAGCTCAAGCAGCACATTTCCTGCTTGGCATAAATAATCGGTTCGCCCTCAACAGTCGTTATGGCGGTATGTTCGTTTACACGAATCAGTTCGTAGTCCGCCGGGAAAGAGGTCGTCACCACCTTGTCTCTCCAGTACGGACGCTTGAGGAACTTGAACTTGGCCTTGTATATGACCCAAAAACACCCTCTACTTTTCACCGTAAAGCCGTCCATTTTCATGGAGCCAAAATTTTCGGTAATATTGTCCTGGACCATGAGCACCGTTTGCGCAAGTCCCATATTTCCAGACACGTCAATATAAGCCGATGTAATCGTTCTCGGCTTTTGGAACACCAACGGATTTTTCGCCAAAGTATAAATATCAATCATGTTTTTAATATAAATTTTTTTATCATTTGTGCAAATGTCCACCGTAATTATTTTTAACAAGCCCTATGGAGTCTTGAGCCAGTTTACTCCCGAAGCAGGGCATCCCGCTCTCGACAGTTTCGGGTTTCCGCCAGGAGTCTATGCTGCAGGCCGTCTCGACCACGACAGCGAAGGCGCATTGCTCCTGACGGATAACGGAAAACTCATCAAGAAACTGCTGGACCCGAAATACGAACATCCGCGAACGTACTTGGCGCAAGTCGATGGACAAATCACCGAAGACGCCATCCGCAAATTATCCGAAGGAGTTGACATCAAGGGCTACCACACAAAGCCCTGCAAGGCCGAAATTGCCGAAGAGCCCGACTGGCTCTGGTCACGCAATCCGCCCGTACGGTTCCGTGCAAACATTCCCACGAGCTGGGTGCGCTTAACGCTCATCGAAGGCAAGAACCGACAAGTCCGCCACATGACCGCCGCCGTGGGGTTCCCCACGCTACGCCTGATTCGCATTCAAATCGGGAATATCCCGCTTGGCATCTTAAAACCCGGCGAATGGCGCAAAGTTACAGATAAAGTTATTTAAGTCATCAACAATGTAGAGTTCAAGAATTAATTTTGCCGAAATTGAAAAAACAGCCGGATAATCCGACTGTTTTTTTCATTTTTGATTTTATCAATTAGCCGAAGCCAAGTCGAAACCGAGAACAACCTGATCTTTATTTTCGGTACCGTTATTTTCTCCAAATAACTGAATGCGGAACAACAGATACGGAGCACTCGACGTGAACGATACTTTTTCAAAAGAATTATTCCAAGATACCGAAGACGCCTTGTTTGTGCCAGAGACGTTATCTATATCGTCTGTATTTCTTTCATACACCCTTAAATCAAAATCCTGCGCGATTTTCCCCAAAGTGGCGATATCCCTACCGCTCGTCAACCAAGAAATGGCGGCAGAGAAATGCGTTTTACCCTCAGGACGCTTGACAGCAAAACGAATTTCATTCATAGAATCGGTAAAATGCGTTTTCAACTTATTTATATCACCAATCCAATAACGGGAATAATGGTATTCATCTTGATGATCCTTGTCAAAGAGCAGGGTTTGATAAGTCGGAACAGCTGTTGTTGCGGGAGTATGCGGATACGGACTATTCAACGGGTTGTCTCCAGAAGTAATCAAGAGAGCCTTAACGACTTCAGGGTGCCAACGATAGAACGGATTGACAGTCAAAAGATCGGCAACCATACCGGCCGTATATGCAGCAGCAACTTCAGTACCGTCATAAAGCGGAGGGAAAGCTATAGTATAATCGCCATAATACGTTCTCTTCAATTCATTCATATAGAAATGAGCGTAGTTGTAAATCTCGGGCTTTTTAGAGCCATCGCGGAGAGAATTGCAATTTTCAATGCCATCCGTACAATATTTTGAAATATTGGACGTGTAACCAGCAATAGTAAAGGAATACCCATCCGCAGCGCCAACCGTAATAGCATTTGCGGCATGCGCTCTAGAGGCCAGGTGCTTGTTATTGAACCGAACGGCATAATTACCAGCACCAACAATTTCTATGGTGCGGTGGTCATATATATAGTTATCAAGTTCTTTTGCTTCCGCCCTGTAACGTGTTAAGCTATCATCTGTTCCTGGTTCAATACCGGCATGAACCCCAACATAAATCTGCGGTCCCTGCGAGCCCATCCATGAAGGATTTGCAGGATGATCCGGAGAATTTTTGCCTACATAAATTACAGGTTCCTTCGCTATGGCCTTTATGGTGTTATACATTCTCGACGAAGCAACTTCTGTGATAGGAGTTGGAGTAAACTGGTTACTCTGACCAAGCTGAATAAAAGTAGGTTTTGCGTTACCATCATTATTCAATCTGACAGGACGAGCGTCAACAGTCATATGGACACCGACTTTTCCGAATTCCTGATTATTTCCATAATTAGGAGTATCGTACCACGACTGTATAGCCCACCTTTTAGATACATATTCTCTCTGTTCTACAGAAAGGGCTAAATATCTAATCGAATCTTGCGGATAACCATAATGTGACGGAACATTTATGGTAGAGATATTAAAGGGATAGTTTTCATAAACAATACCATATTGATTTGAAAGATATGACATTGTATTGACTACTGTATAATTAGGGGTATAGTTTTGTAACCGCGGGACCTGCATAAAATACAGATTAGAGTGCGCCATGTATCCATTAGGACCGGATACATGATCAAACGTTTCTGCCGGAGCGCAACCATTCGCATAGCAACGTTTCAGATAAAACGGTACGGGATAATTTGTCGTATTATCCAGGCCCTTGTTACAATAGGCACCCTCTAGAGCGACAACTCCATTCAATAGCCCCGACCCTCGTTTCATCAAGACTTTATTATCGTGCGGAGTACTGATTACCTCTTGTTTCTTTTTTTCCATCTTGGAGTAGTCTATATTTCTATAGACCATCGGCGAGTTCATTTTGCTCCCGCGACGACCAAGAAGGTCATAATTTACAGTAGTTGCAGCTCCGGCATATATGCAGCCCAGAGCCACGATCAATGTGACTTTTTTATTCATTCACACCCTCTTTTGTTATTTGTGTTGATAGAGAAAAATAAGCTATTAGCTTCTCATTCAAACTCTACATAAAAGTATTGCAAAAGAACAGCCAATAAAAACAGTTGGGCATCATGCGACCCCCGACTGTTTTTATGCACTATTTTCAGAAATTTTAATTAATCGCAGCCAAGTCAAAACCGAGAACGGCCTGATCCTTATTTTCGGTATTATCAGCTTCGCCAAATAACCTTATACGGAACAACAGATACGGAGAACTCGACGTAAACGATATTTTTTCAAATGCATTATTAGAGCTAAGCGACGACGCCTTATACGAGCCACTAATGTCATTTATATTGTCCACATTTCTTTCATATACATACAAATCAAAATCCTGCGCAATTTTTCCTAAGTTGGCGATATCATTACCACTTGTCAACCATGCAATGGCGGCAGAGAAATGCGTTTTACCCTCAGGACGTTTGACAACAAAACGGATTTCTTTTTTGCCAGAATAATTATGTGTTTTTAGCTTTTCCGTATTTCCAATCCAATAACGGGAATAGTGGTAATACGGGCTATACTCTCTATCAAAGACCAAGCTATAGTAAGAAGGCATCTTGGTCGTTGCCGGACTACCATGCGGATACGGACTGTTTATAGCGACATCCCCCGATGCAATCAACAGCGCCTTTACAACTTCGGGATGCCAGCGATAGAAAGGATTGGCAGCTAAAAGATTTGCTACCATACCGCCCGTATAAGCGGCTGCCGATTCCGTACCGTCATAGAACGGGTAATAGACATATGGTATACCATTTTGATAATAAGTTCTCTTTTGGTCATTCATTTCAAGATACGTCGTTTCATCATTCATGAAGAAATGGGTGTAATTGTAAATTTCGGGCTTTTTAGAAGCTGGAGAATAAGATCCACCATTGCAGTTTCCAATACCGCTGCTACAATATCTGGTTTCACTCGATGTATAGCTTGTAATAGTACCGCTAAAAGGATCAACCGCACCCACCGTAATAGCGTTGGCAGCGTGGGCTTCCGCAGCAAGATGGCCATTATTGAGTCTAGACCAGTGATTACCGGCTGCTGCGATTTCTATCGTTCGTTTTTCATAGATGTGATTATCAAGCGCCTGGGCTACATTCGAGTAAAACAGAGCTTGTTCATTATTCACATTGGCCGGATCTTTACGATTATGGACACCCACATAAATCTGCGGTCTAACTTCCCATGATGCAAATGGAACTGAAGGATTCGAAGGATTCTGTGGTAAACTGGACCCCACATAGAACACGGCATTTCTTGCAGTTTTTTTCAGGATGTTATACGTCCTTGACGAAATTATTTCCGTTTCGGGCGTAGCATTGTAAGAATCCCATGGATTATGTCTAATATACTTGACGGCCCTACTTTCATGAAGATTTTCATTCAATTCGACAGGGAGTGCATCGACAGCCATATAGACGCCAACTTTACCGCATTCTTGGCATACATTATTTCCCATATCATACCAAAGAATACTGGCCCTTTTGGACATCGGGTATTCTACGTCAAACAATTTCTTATACTGAGTTACTTGATAATACCCGTAAAGAGTGTTTTCCAGCGGATTTGAAAAAGAATAATAATTCTCCGCTGTATAATTACCGACATTCGTTTTACCAGCATGTTCTTCATTATACGAATAGTTCTGCCAAGTCGGAACATCCATAAAGTAGTTGCTAGATGGGCCCAAATAACCATGCATCCCTGCAATTGTTTGATAATAGCTCGAATCAACATTTCCGTCTGTATAATAACGTTTCATAAAATAAGGAACCGGATAGTTCGTTGAATAATCCAAGCCCTTGTTACAGAAAGCCCCGACCAAGGCGTTGACATTACCCTTCAGACCCGTTGCCTGTCTCATCAATCTTCGATTTTCCAACGAAGAACCAAGACCTTTATCCTTTTTTGCCTTGGAGTAGTCTATGTTTTTATAGACCATCGGCGAGTTCATCTTGCTTCCGCGACGCCCCAGAAGGTCATAATTAACAGAAGTTGCAGCACCGGCATATATGCAGCCAAGAGCCGCAATGATAGCGACTTTTTTATTCATTCACACCCTCTTTGTGTTTCAAATGATTGTATTATGAAAATACGTTCATCCGTTATTTTTATAACTTCTTATAAAAATATTTACATAGAAAATCACAAAGGCTGCTCACCACCCCTGATTTGTTTCATATACAACAAACTAACGTTTCATTTACCGAATATTTCACCATGAAGTTTTATAAAATTTACAAACACAGAAAGCAGCCAGATTTACCCGGCTGCTTTTTTTATTTATTCCAATGAAATCAGTTTCTTAATGCGGCCAAGTCAAAACCTAGGACCATCTGTCCCCTATTTTCAGAGCCATATGCATCTTTATACAATCTTATACGGAACAATAGATACTCCGCATTTGACGAGAACGAAACATATTCAAAAGCATTGGTTACACTGAGAGAACTCGCTAGTTCAGTGCCACTGACATCATCTATATTGTTTGTATTTCTTTCATATACGTACAAATCGAAATCCTGGGGAACTTTACCCAATTTAGCAATGTCATTTCCACTGGCCAGCCAGGCGATGGCGGCAGAGAAATTCGTCTTGTTCGCAGGACGCTTGACGCTAAAACGAAACTCCTTTACTCCATCTATCACATATTCAGCAATTTGATGCACATTGCCAATCCAGT
>Ga0310696_10009367_pt1 | contig 11338 bp, 8 predicted proteins | sample AusTroGonzalo_MG_4_FD_203885 | JGI IMG/M metagenome (GOLD analysis project Ga0310696, IMG submission 203885) | Bovine rumen microbial communities from tropical cattle in Woodstock, Queensland, Australia - Gonzalo_02 (v2) (version 2) | ecosystem: Host-associated > Mammals > Digestive system >...
CATTGGGTTTTGTTGACTACCCTATCTTTCACTCGTTAAGCGTTCATTCGTTAATCGATGAGAACTAATCTATTCATGCGAGGTGGATAGCGCTTCTTACAAATATGCAAGATTTTCAGCATTGAGCGGCTTTGCCGCGCTCATTCGGCGCCTTTGGGCTGTTCTTCATCCAAAGGCAGTTCGTCGGCTTTCGCGTCCTCTATCGGGCGGATATAATCAGACGCGCGTTGTGAAGAAATCACGCTACGTCCCAACTGACGTTCCAAATCCTGCCGTGCATTCTTGGCCACTTGTCCTCCTGCCTGGGCGGCCTGTTTGCTCTCGTTCATACCTTGAGGATTGCGTTCACGCGAAAGTTCCGTTGTCGCAACTTCGGCAAGAGTGTTGAGTGCCAGCTCGATATTCGTCATGTTGTCGCGCAAGTTCTCTTTGGTCAAACCTTTATGGCGTTTGTATTCGCCGGTGGTCATTCCGCTCCATGCTTGCGTGAGCACATTCGTCAGGATGGCAAAATCTCTCTTTTCCGTTATACCCGCGCGCTGCCATTCGTCTGTCAATTCCTTGCGCATCTCAATGGAGCGCATCCGCTCGTTAATCCACTTATCCGAATAGCCTTGCCGACGATAATCTTCGACCGCCATCTGGAATGTCTGTTCCGGATCAATCATCTGGTCAATACGCTGTGCGCCTACTTCCGCCAGCCAGCGTTTCACCGGCTCTGCTTTTTTGCTCGGGATAGACTGAATGATACGGAAAATGCCCTCTAAATCAGCTGCTAAAGTAATTCTCTTCTTTCCGGTAGAAGTCACCATTGCTACCTGGGGACAATTTGTCCCTAGGAACACACCTAATTCAGGGTCACGTTTACGTAACTTTTTAAGATAGTCTGTAGGATTAGCACTATCTGTCAATACTTGTACTATATCCACAACGGAAAAATAGTACTTTTCTTGTTCTTCATTCCAGACAATACGTATTTTCTTGTCTTCGAACAGTTTTATGATTGCTTCATTTGCCATATACTATATTATTTCGTGTGCACCATTCCTCGTAACCGATAACCGCTTATTCATGAGAACTAATCTATTCATGGGAGTTATGTGGACAGGGCATAGGATAGATTTATTCGGCGGTTTCCCAATTGAATGTTTCTTTCAGCAACTCAATATGAGAGGAGAGATACGTTAATATATCACCCATGTGATTTGATATCTCGCTCTTTAACCAATCTCGATAATCCGACGGGAACCATTCCAAATTTGCATCTTTTTGCTCAAACTCATGCTTATATCCTCCTCTTCTATCTACTTGGTCTATATATGCAGCAAAAGAGCCAATTGCTGTTCCCATATAACGTCGATAATGATCAGATTGTGCATCGGGGATAACTGAATCAATTTGCTGCTGCATCATGGCCCACATATCTGGTATCTCCAAATCAAAATTTATTAAATGATAATAAACATCTCTATAAAACATATATAGATACAGGAGATATGATGTTACGTCAAGATATTTGTGCGATAATTCTTTTGAACTAAATATTATTCCTAATCTATTAAAATATTTTTCAACATCTCTTAAACTCTTGCTTGTTTCTGCAAGACAGTCAGATAAAACAGCACGAAGAGTAGCCTCTCTATCTTCACCATTATAATGTTTCTGCAAATGGTCTTGGTAATTAGTGAAATATATTCCTATACCTTTTTGCTTGAATTGCTCTTCGATGAAATCAGAAATATCTGGTTCCGGTAAATCAAACTCCAAATCTACAAATCTCCGCAAATATGCATCTGTATCAATATCCAACCCGCCATAAACGGCTCGGATAGATTTGCATAATACGGATTTGTCAATAGACAACACGAAAATGATATTGTCTATAGCAAAGAAATGCTTAATGCGCTCCAACATCTGCACAGCATAATCTGGGCGGCAACGATCCAGTTCGTCAACAAAAACAATCAGCTGTTTCTGCTCATCTATAGTTTTAGCGAAATCTGATAATTGTTTACGGAAAGTATATACTAACTGCTTGATACTTGTGCATTTTTGCAGTTCGTCATTATCTTCTGTACATTCTCCGATACCCTCTTGTATTGCCTCTGCAATTTCTCCGACTATACGATACTGGGGTACCAGCTGAACTAATTTCGTTGCTGTTTTCCAAAATGCTTTTGCGAGTTGCAACTTCTCTGCAGGAAGATCCTTTGTTTTAAACCCATTCCGCAGCCCATCTATCAATGCCATCATCGGGTCTGCAACAAAGTCACTCTCCCAGGCATTGAAATAAATTGTTTTATATTCCTCTGACTGTAACATGGCCTCCCACATCTTAACAAATGTAGTCTTACCATATCCCCAATCAGCATTTATCGAAAGTGTATATCCGTCTTCGGCATGCTTAACAATTTGTGTCAGCACATCTGCATATTGTTTACGGTTAAGTAAATCTGCCCCAAAGGGATTTTTAGGGGAAGGTTTTATATGTTTTGGCCTGAATTTCATATATTCTCAACTTCTTTAAAATCTCGTAAAAAGCCTAATTCAATGGACGAGCGCAAAAGTAATGTATTCACGCTACCGGGATATTTTCTTATTCTTTTGATGGTTGTTGATAATCTATGGCTTTTACCCAACGACAACCATAGGCTGTTTTTTGTTTGCCGAGGACTGCATTATTGATATTTGCGGCGTTTTTTGCGCCCATTGCTGTAGCTGCATCTTGTTGAGAATCAAACTTAGCAATAATTTCGCCTTCGGAATTTAGTTGATATATTGTTTCTTTATCTATATACTCATCTAATAATTGGGCTGCATTTTCATGAACGTACTCGTGTGCATAAGTTCGTATATCATCCTGCAAACAAAATTCTGCAAAATCAAACCAATGCTCATATATCAATTCATCAGTTTTATGCTCTCCATTTTCATGATAAAAAACATTCTTCTCAACAAAATAGTTTTGATAAACTTCGTTTTCATCCTCATTCAATTCTTCGCCGTTCTCCACTTTCTTTTCTACTTCTTTGAAATGCGGCCATGTTTTCTCCATATACAAATGATAGTACGCATCACAGAGCCTGCATATCTTTGGTTCTCCATGCAGTCCAACGGTTCCAGATGGTTTTACATTATATCCATGTTCGGGGTCAGTAGATTGGTAGAGATTGATAAAATATGTTTCGCGCTTATTAAGAACATCTATTAGTTCTTCTACATCATCAAATTGATGCATCTCTAATATTTCATATCTCGGTTCGCCTTGTTCTTGGTATGCTTTCCAAAAAGCACTATTTGTCGGGCCGATTTTTGGATCAAGATGTTCTCTGTGTCGCACTTTGGGATCACGTCGAGTTTGTCCCACATACACTTTGCCGTTGGAAAATGTATATAGATATATCACGCCTGACCTCATTATATCTTGGAATAATTTTTATAGTTAATCCAAAGAAAAACAGATTGTATCAGCAAGCCCACAATACATATTGCGCTTAGACCTACGATTATCCAAAAACAAATTTCTTGACAACTATCATGAGTAAAGCGCAATGTTACCCAACACGCTCCCAACATAAATAGTGCTCCAAGTATATCCCCAATACACCAAGCGTTAACTTTTTTCAGACGATTAATATACTTTTTCATGAGCGACACTTTCTTAACCAGTAGAGGCCTTTTGTTATTTTGCCTCAAATCTTCAAGTGCCACCAATAACTCATCGCGCTTAGACAAGATAAATGACCATAACACAGTAAATATGCCAAATAGGATTCCCAATATGGCAAAATACAATGTTATTAAGTCGGATAGGATATTATTTATCACCATAAGACAGATAGTTATTCATGACAGCTGTTAATTTCTCAACAATGAATTCCGTATCATATATTTTTTTATTATCCATTTCTTCTTTGGTTACTTCCACGCTTGCATTGAAGATTCGCTCTATGGTGTCCTGAATTTCCTCATTCGCTTCATGCAACATATGTTTTATACGGTATTCCTTTCTTCCTAACTTGATTTGAGCCTCCCGCGTATCGTATTTCGAAACATCTACATCTGTCGTGTCATTTATAACTTCATTAATCAAATCAGAGGGCACATATTCAAATTTGCGTTCTTTCTTTTGAATCGTCTTGGTCTTTACCAAATACTCTTTGAACCGCGCATCGACATTATTATCTCCTTCGTCTAAACAGGAAAATTTAAGATTCAATTCTGGGATTCTTTTACTTATACGCAACTCCTCCATTACTGTTTCCATCTTAATATTTTGCATGGGGATATTAAGCATCTTATTAAGCAACACTTTGGCAAGTTTCACAACTTCTCCCGTATCTTTGGAGGGATCCTCATATACAAGCATTAAAAAATAATAATTCGTCTCTTCTTCCGAGACTCCCAACATCATAGGGAATAGCAACACAAAATTATTATCGCTTCCTATCCTATTCGTGTTTGTTATTTCGCGTTTACGCTTCGTGTCATCCTCAAAATATCCTCCGTAAAGGTTTGTGTTATAGGCAGAGATTCTTAAAAGTAAAGCATCTCTTCCATCAACAATAACATCTTTACAGATGACAGAATCTATAATAGTAGTTTTCGTTTTTACTCTACTATTAATAAAATACGGATATTTTGCATCTTTTATTTGTTGCTTTATTGCCTCATTCATTTCTTTGTAAGACATAAAGCCAAATAAACTCTGCGTCAGTCCTTCTATTCCCGCACTGGTATATACAGGAACTTTGATTTGATATGTTTTTTCTTTCTGCGCCATAGTATTAATTCATTGGTTTTATCATTTTCTCAATAATGTTTTTTACAAATTACGGATATTTTCTTCTGATCTTAATTGTATATGTTTGTTCACAAAATCACGTATTTCTTGAGGTACATTATATTTATCAAACAAATGCTCATTGATTTGTTCAATAGTTTGACTCCACCATGGTTCACTATAATCTTGAACAGGAACAGCTTCCCAAGTTGGTTTGGCAGATGTTCGTCCTTGTTTTTTCAAGTAAAGAAGGGCTCTCGCAAATTGTGTCAGTACATATTTTGCGTGCTTCATCGCCTTATCCTCAGTATCAAAACAACCAGAAACGACATAAGTCTGAGTACAGATTTCTTGAGGTTTTCCGATAAGAATATCACCATATGCGCCACCTAAACCAGCATTCTTCGACATGTTACCCCAAGCATACGGAATGAATACTTTATACTTATTAATCGTTTTGGCAACTTCATCTTTTATTATGGGTAGTTGATAGGTTTTTCGGATATATCTTATAGAATTAGTTCTTTTAAACTTTCCATAAATCTTTATATCGTCTTTACGTTGAGGTGTTGTATCAACAATTGCCTCTAAACCATTCTTCTCCGCATCCTCAAAAGCATCAGTATTTAATCCATAAGGAGAACGGCTTGATACAATCGTATCACCAGAAACAAAGTTGTTCAATTTTACTAATGCAGCAAGTTGTTTAATTTCAGCGGGTCTTTCTATATCTTTCAAATTCCACAGTAATTGGACTGTTTCAGGATTTTTCCCATCTTGATAAATAAGTTGTTCTCCACCTAACTCATTTTGGTATCCTTTTTCCCAAAACACAATATTTACTTCAGCCGCTCCAGAAACCCCAGGAAAAATATTATGTAATACATTTATTTTTCGGATCTGCGAATCTGCTTTTATTTCTTCGTTATTCAAACGAGCAAGTCCTTTGGCTGATGGAGCACAGGGTTTTTGCCATCCCGTTGGAAATATAAGAGAAGAATATGTTCCTAACTCTCTAGACAACAGGTAAAAATGTGGGTACAATTGAGAAGACCCATCTCCTTGATAAGGAGGATTTCCAACTACGACTTTGAAGTCAAATTTATTTGGTTCCATATTTTCGATTCCCCAATAGGAGTATTTCTTTATTCTTCTTACAAACTTCTTTTGTTTTGTTTCTTTCTTGAGGAGTTCTAATAACCCCGGCTGGTATATGCAATTTGTCTGATAATCTTTATATCCCTTCAATACTCTATCTGTAATCTTTACTGCCATTGGTGACATGCAAAGTACATATATGTTACGTCTTATTATATCTTTCCATAGGCATTCTTGCTCTTCTACGTTTGGCGGAGCGCCATTGGCTTTTTCATATGCTTGAATACGGTATCGGAGTAATGTATATGCAAGCCATAATGGATAAACACCGGATTTAGCATTGATCTCTAAGATATGGGTACTTTCATCTGCAAAAATATCGTCTGTCATTTCTTTTTTTACAAGACGTGGCTCTAACAACAGTTTTGTATGTGTCTCATCGAAGAAATCGTATCCTCCTATTGTGTCCGTCATGTGCATATTAACGACTTGCCATGGCGTTAAAACAGTTTCCTTGTCTGGAAAACGGAATTGCGAAATAATATGCGCCATCTCTTTGGCTCTTTCGGCAACCGGTAATTGGTCTGCCTTATGAGCTCTTTCCAATATGTCTTGAAATGATGCTAAGATAGCATCTGTATTATATAAATGCAATAACCGTCGAAATATATCTTTCGTTATTCCTTTTGGCATAAATATACTCCATGAGTCTTCGTGTATTCCATCTACAAAAGCCTCCATTGAGAATCTCTCCAGACTTTCCAATTCTCCAAATACCATCATTGGCAAACGGATAGAAAGTGTATCCAATATGGCTTGGTATGCATCGCGCTGCTTCTTGCGGTCTGTCTTTTGTTGTTTGATTACAGGGGTATCAAAGATATTTTTCTTCCTTCCTCCCGTTATAGTTACTCCACCAGCAGTAATAGTCACTTTTCCATCGCTACCATTCTTTGCCTTAGAGCCTTTTAGCGCTGTACGTACTTCTTCTAATAGTGTACGGTCTGCATCTGAAATCTGATACAAATCCACATAAAGCTGACGCCCTTTGAATCCGTTGCGCACTATGTAGTCTTTATAAGCTTGATTTACCTGTGCTATAAAAGTATTTGTCTGATATTCGGTGGTTGTATTTCCTTCGATTGAAACCACGGAACAGAAACGAAGAAATTCTTCAATGACGGTCTCCTTTGGACGTTTGCGACGGTCTCGATTATTTGGTTGAGAAGCCAAGTACTCGTTAATAACAGTTAATGTGCGGTCAGGTGCAAAATCAAAGGCATAGCAATCTGTTTTTAGGTACGGCTCGTGGTTAGGAGATTGTGCCCGGAAAATAGTCTGCATATAGAACGAGGCTTTTGTTTCTCCGTTCCCCTTAAGCATGAAGACACCCGTCCAAGGCTTGACTGTGACTCCGGTTGTAAGACGCCCACATGAAAGCGTTATCGTTCGTGGATGTTTATTAATGGCTTTTTTGACTTTCTCCAGAGCATCTTTTTCTTTCTTCTCATGCTCCTCTACATGTCTTTTTGTGTCTAGTCTGTCATAGGTTGGGTCATCCCCATCACCAGCGACATTCACGATGGCATATTCATGTCCTTTTTGTTGCCACCAGGAGTCCTTCTCCTGCAATAGTTTTGACAAAGCTTTTGCTGCTTTAATTCCAGGGAGAACCCAGAATGTATGTGCAAAAAGGTAGCGATAATCTTCTGTAGAGAAAGGATACAAAGAATAGGGTTTGTGCATCAAATCCAAGAAATTGCGTACGTCTTGTTCATGCACGAATCTTCCCACATGTGAAGGTGATGGCAATTGTGCCCCATCTTTAGACTCATTGCCTTCCCATGTCCTGAATAGTTCCGAGAAATTGAAGAACTCTTCGTCGCTATTATAATATGATTGAAATTCTTCTCCTAATTTGAATGTGCGGATATTGAGACGTGGCAACTCTTCATACGGATTATCTTCATGGGGATGCTTCAACGGCCATATTTCTTTGGCAGACTGCTCCATGTTATAATCCCATGTGAAAATATCTTCTTCCGCAAATAAATGCAGAATATTATATGGTGTTCCAGAGAGATATAATACTTTGGGATGTTTAGAGATAAGCAAATCAAGCACATTCTTGCCAAGCGCAGTTTGTGTTCCCTCATGTGCCTCATCAACAATAATTAAATCCCATTTATTCTTGAATATCTCATGGTTTTTATCAATACCACCTTCTTTTACATTATCTCCTCCACGCAAATCTTGCATGGAAGCAAAATAAATATAGTTGATACCATGCCGCCTATAGTCGCGCTGAAGTGTTGCAAAGGTTTCTCCTACGTTCTTTTTAGATGTTGTTTCGGCTTCCTTACATCCATAAGAATAACCGGTAAAATCCAGCAATTCATAATCTCCAAACCAACCATCACGAACAACAGGACGGTGAGTAACAATTAGCGTTTTCTTAAAACCATACCGTCTAATCAATTCAAGAGAACATAGCGTTTTCCCGAAACGCATTTTGGCGTTCCAAAGCATCTTGTCAACCTCCTTAAAGCGCTTGATAGTCTCATTTATTGCCTCTTGTTGTTCCTCGCGGAAGGTTATTGAGCCACGTACCTTATTTTTAGGCATTACTTGATGACCGGATTTGATGGTTTTTATAGCTAATAGGATATCCTCTATAGTACATTCCATCCAATCACGAGGCTTCCACCACAAATCGGGAAAATCTTTTTTCTTAAAACCATTCTGCTCAAGCACACTATGAAGTTGGTCATCAGTGAAAGAACATTCCTCGCCATCCTCATTGATATAACGCGTCAGTTCCGCATGATGGATAGTAGGCAAAATGGCAACTTGCGACATCTGATGTTTAATGCGTTCTTTTGCCGCAGTCATTACTTGACTGCCGGTTGGGTCGATTGAGTCTGCCTCTTTATAGGTCAATTTGATAGAGGCTTTCCCTATCTTGTATGCCCCATCGTGTCTGCCATCATCCACAGAATACACATAAACAATTTCGTAATCATGTTTTTTCGCGTACGTGTCTGCCATAGTTATTTTTTATTTATAAGGTTTCTAAATTCAATCCGTTTAAGATATTTTTGCCTTCCATCTCCAAGCCAATATGCCGTTTGGGCATAGATACCAGATGGCGTCTGTAGAATATTTCTTGGCTTTTTCTCAAAAAGCAATCTGACTTCGTGCTCTTCCGCTTGTTGGTCAGAATATGGGATGATATATTTCATACCGTCCATTTGCCATAAATTCCACGAAACAATATACGCCACATGGTAAAGACTTTGGGAAGAAATATCTGCTTTTACTCCTATCTTCTTGCAGAAATCGTAATAGTAGTCAATAAAAGTGACAAAAATATTCTCACGCGCCAATAAAAGATTGTCACCCTGCCACTCAAAGCCATAAACACTCCGGATTGCCTTATATGCATATTCACGCCAATGAGCTAAATCTTTCACATTTTCACCTACAACTCGTAGTTTGCGATCTAACAGACCTATACGATTTTGCAAGGGGATGATTTCTCCCGTTGTGGCATCATAGCGGCTTACGATATAAGGTGCTTCGCCACAACATATCTCCAAACGACGCTCCGTTACATAATCTAACCACGTCTTCCCGCGAGCATTGGAAAAAACAATCGGATTTTGATTTGTCGTCCATGTGTGATCGTCGTTCTCTTGATTAAAAACATCTTTGCGGCCGAACCATGCTTCATCTACTAGATTGTTTTGCGCATTGCACACCCATGAAGGAGTAAAAACTTCCGCTTTTTGTTTAATGCGACGACGTTGCTCCTCTTTACTTTTAACTGCACGGGGACGGACAACACGATTATGAGTGCGCGTAATACAAGGCACCTCTATCTCATCCGTCGCAAAATACCCTTCTCCTCGCCGACGGTAATCATCTGTAGCCCATATAATATGATGATATGTGCACACATTATCGAATTCACAATACTCACCATCCTCGGTAATATGCAATGGCGTAACACGACAGCCTTTAGTCTGATCACGCAAAAGCGTTTCAAGCAAAGGTACATCTTTGCTAAGATTAACAAGGTCGTCCTCACGCACATCTGCAGAAGAAAGCAAACGCTTGATTATATCTTTGCGTTTTTCGCTCGATGAGCGTTTGCTTTTTCTCTTTCGTGCATGAACGCTTACATCTTTTTTTCCAAATAAGTCTTTTTGTATTGTCATTATATATAATTTATCGTATCAAAAACAAAGTCCTTCCCTATGCGTTACCTGGTTATCACATATCCTACCCTACCTTATATATACTAAGTATATATCCCGTGATTTTTAATTATGGCTTTTAAATTATTGCTTTTTTTCGGTCATCTCCTGCTCATCGCTCGGTGGGAAGATTTTCTTTTGCTGCCTCAATGGATTTTTGTAATTGACGCAATAGTACTTCCTTGGATGGCAATTCGGTGAGGTATTGCGCCACACGGATTCCCGATTGATCCAACTGAAGGAGTTCGATTTGCTCGCCGCTGCCTTCTGTACAAAGCAATAATCCCAGAGGACTCTCGTTGCAATTCATCTTTCAATGGCATAACTATCACAAAATGAGACCATGACAATTTTCGCGCCAGTGGTGCGACAATTTGGAAATCGGAAAATGTTTGGGCAAATTGCATCATTCGACGGATACTTTTCTCCTCAAACCCTTTCTTTCCATACTCTTCTTGCAATTGTGTCGCCACCTGCGACACAATTTGTTTTCCGTACTCTGCGCGCCCATTATTCAGCACCTCGGTATTGATACGATTGCCGATATGCCAGTACATAGCCGTTAACTCATAATTGGCGGTAGCAGCCACATGGGAACGAGCCGCGTCAATTATTTGCCGCAAGTCTTTGAGGAGCTCCGGTGCGACCAAATCAGTAGGATTATGTTTCTCTATATCTGCCATATTTCTTTATTCTCTCTTTTATTCCTCTTCTTTCTTCTGTACCCTCAATTGCCCGATTATAAACCCGCGCAGCGTAGTATAACAACTAATCTTTTTCCTATCTGCGCGATTTTCGCGCAAAGGTACTGAAAATTTTTGAGATATGCAAGTTTATTGCCTATTTATTATTCATTGAAAGATATTCGTGTTATTGTCGTTCTTATTTTTCATCTATAACGTATTGCTATTCAGTTAGTTACAAGCGCTTGGAAAATTAAGGTGTTTTAAACAGGCTTATTTTTCCACTTTTACATCCAACCTAAAGCGTACAACGGGATATATTGTATTTTCCCTTCCTTTTCCATGGGAAATTTGCAGAAAACAATAGACTCGCCTAAAGGAATTTCGTCGTTTTGCAAAGCCGTATCCAAGGATGCATGACGCTTATAATCATTTCCGGACTTAACCTCAAGGATGTCTATCTTGTTATTTTTTGCAATCAAAAAGTCCAGTTCCTGACGGCTTTTGCGGTCATA
>Ga0310696_10009368_pt1 | contig 11338 bp, 8 predicted proteins | sample AusTroGonzalo_MG_4_FD_203885 | JGI IMG/M metagenome (GOLD analysis project Ga0310696, IMG submission 203885) | Bovine rumen microbial communities from tropical cattle in Woodstock, Queensland, Australia - Gonzalo_02 (v2) (version 2) | ecosystem: Host-associated > Mammals > Digestive system >...
TGGAAAACTCCACCACATTGGAATTTGTGGATGTATCCAACGATGAGGCTTACGACATGGCCCTTTATAACATTTTGGGCAAAACGGAATATGAACGCTATACCCGCAATGTGGCGTTGGGCAACCAGCGACGTCTGCCCGAGAAACTGCAGGTCCGATTCCTGTTTTCCAATATCGATTTCCAATGGGACAAGGACAAATCCACGTTCAAATCGCAAACGACATTGCCACTTATCATTTGCGGTTCCAAAACCGTGTATAAAATGGTTCCAGGCCGTATTGTGATTGAAAAACGCGGCTCCCGCAACAAATTGTACCTCTACTTCCAGTTCGACGAGCAGTTCTTCTACTTCCAATTCGACAACAATGTGGTGTCAGCCTTCTCTTCCGACAAGAACTTCAACGATGCCATCAAGAACACCAAACCCAAGAACAAATCGCTGGCTCCGGACAATACCAAGGGACTTCCATCGTTCTCCTACAAGTTGGGCAATCGAGGATGGAAGAACAAGTTTGTGAAGAACTATTTCACCAACATTGAAGAAGAGGAAGAACCCGAAACTGAAGAATAATCTATCCTTGTAGAGACGTGCCATGGCGCGTCTCTACAAACCATTTTTTATACAAAACCTAAAAAAACCTTATAAACCCACATGTCCCACCCTATCCTCATAGCCGGCCCTTGCGCCGCGGAGAGCGAGCAGCAGTTGAACAGGACTGCGACGCAGCTGAACGATGTGATGCAGGCGCGCGGGCGATGCCTGGACTTCTTCCGAGCCGGCGTGTGGAAGCCGCGCAGCCATCCCGACAGCTTTACGGGCTTGGGGGAGCAGGCACTTCCCTGGTTGGCGGAAATACACCGACAGTTCGGATTCGACATCTGTGTGGAGGTGATGACGGCAAAGCAAGTAGAATTGTGCGAGAAGCACGGCATCACCGCTTTTTGGGTGGGGGCGCGTACGTGCGTGAACCCATTGGACGTGCAGAAGATAGCCGATGCCGTGCAGGGCAAGCCTTTCACCGTGATGGTGAAAAACCCGTTGGTGGCGGACTTCAAGCTGTGGGCCGGTAATGTGGAGCGCTTCCTGAATGCCGACATTGCCGCCGTGATGGCCATCCATCGAGGTTTCTCCGACCGCAATGAGAATGTTTACCGCAACGCACCCTGCTGGGAGATTCCCGTGGAGCTGAAAATCCGTTATCCGGAGCTGCCCATCCTCTGCGACCCCTCGCACCTCTGCGGCGATGTGCGCTATATCCCGCAGATGGCCCAGCTGTCGCAGGTGTATGGTTTCAACGGACTGATGGTGGAGTGCCACTGCGACCCTGAACACGCACTCAGCGATGCCGAGCAGCAGATGACACCCGCACAATGGGGTGAAATGCTTGACGGAATCCAATTCACCGCCAATGCACCCAATCTGGACTTGGTGCGGCAACGGGCCATTTTGGAAAACATCGACACCCAGCTCAGTGTCCTCTTGGAACAGCGGATGCAGGTGGTGGACGATATTTCCAAGATAAAACAGGAAAACCATCTGCCGGTAGTGCAACCGCTGCAGTGGCAAAAAGTGGTGGAACGCTATCGAAAGGCTGGTCAGGATGAAGCCTATCAGGCATTCATACAGCGGTTTTTGGATCTCCTGCACCAAGCGTCCATCTCACGGCAGCAACACGATTGATTCGATTATACATATTTATATATAACAACAAAAACAATTTTCCTTGGCTACTAAACAATACAACGGTTGGATTCTGTTCCTCTATCTGCTTATCGCATTCCTGTTTGGCGTGTCGGTAGCGGTGAATTTCCTGCCCTCCAAGAAAGCGTCCTACGCACATCGCCAGCTCAGCAAACTGGACGAGGTAATGCATTATATTGATGCTTATTACGTGGATTCGGTGGATATGGATTCGGTATATGACTTGGCAATCAGCACGGTGTTGCAAAGTCTGGATCCGCATTCCGCCTATTCTTCGTATGAAGATAATAAAACCATGATGGAATCGCTGAACGGGGCGTTTGAAGGGGTGGGTATCCAGTTCAACATCATGAACGATACGGTGATGGTGATTGCCACCATTTCGGGCGGCCCTTCGGAGAAAGCGGGGGTACGCGCCGGTGACCGCATTGTGAGTGTGGACGGGAAATCCATGATAAAAGCAACAAACGAACAGGTTTTCAAACAGTTGCGTGGAAAGAAGGGAACAAAGGTGAAGATGGGCATCCGGCGGCCCGGATTTTCGGAAACATATACGTATGAGGTGAAACGCGATGTGATCCCCACTTATACGGTGGATGTGGCGTACATGCTGGATGCGCAGACCGGCTACATCCGGCTGAACGAGTTCGGGGCCACCACGACGGAAGAGTTCCGCAAGGCCATCACCAAGCTTCAGCGCAGTGGGATGCGGCGCATGGTGCTTGACCTGCGTGGCAACGCAGGCGGTTATTTGGACGCGGCCATCGGCGTGTGCGACGAGCTGCTTCCCAACCAGCAGCGCATCGTGTCGGTGGAGGGGTTGAAAGTGCGGCCCGAAATCTTCAAGGCCACCCGCAGGGGCAGTTTCGAACAGGGTGCGGTGGTGGTCCTTATTGATGACTTCAGCGCCTCGGCCTCCGAGATTGTGGCCGGTGCCGTGCAGGACAATGACCGCGGCTATGTGGTGGGACGCCGTTCCTTTGGCAAAGGCCTGGTGCAAAGGCAGTTCGACCTGTCCGACAAATCCACCATACGGCTCACTACGGCACGTTACCACACGCCCAGCGGACGCTGCATCCAGCGCGACTACCGCAAGGGTATCGAGGCCTACTATGAAGAGCTTTACGAACGATACATGCGCGGCGAGATGGAAAACGCCGACAGTATAAAGATTGACAAAACGTTGGAATACAAGACGGTAGGTGGCCGCACTGTGTATGGCGGCGGCGGTATCATGCCCGATTATTTCGTACCCCTTGACCGCGGCAACGCCTTGGACGGCTATTACCAGGTGGCCAACACCGCCGCCCTTAACCAGTATGCCTTCCATTACACGAATAGTCACAAGGAATCATTGACAAAAGCCTACCCGAATGCCGTCACTTTTGTGTCTAAAATGACGGTTTCGGATGCGCAAATCAGCGAACTGCTGCGGTATTATCAAACCCTAAGCAAGCAACCGGCTCCGACGCTCTCCGCGGAATCCAGGAAGGAGCTGAAAGTGTGGTTGAAAGCTCTCATAGGGCGCAATCTTTACGGCAACGATGCCTTCTATCCCGTCATCAACCAATCCGACAAGACCATAGCCAAGGCTTTGGAGGTGGTAGGGGATGTGAAGACGGAATAAAAAAAGGGACGCGGCAACCGCGTCCCTTTTTTCAGTAAAATGCTTCTACATACGTTTCCCGTTGAGGAAATATTGTTCCACCTTGTTACTGCCAAAGCCGTAACTCATATAGTAGATAGTGTCCATCGGCTTGGTGATGAAGAAGTTGGCTTTCTTTCCCTTGGTGATGGAACCCACCGTTTCGTGTTCGCCCAACGCATACGCCGTATTGATGGTGGTGGCGTTGATGGCCTCTTCTGTGAGCATTTTGTACATGATGGAGCCCATCGCCAACACTAACTGCATGTTGCCCGACGGGCAGGAGCCCGGATTATAGTCGGAGGCTAAGGCCACTGGCAGTCCGCCCTCCATCATCTTGCGCGCGGGTGCGCACACCATACCTAAGAAGAAGGCGGCTCCCGGAAGGATGGTGGGCATGGTTTCGCTACCTCTAAGAACGGCAATCTCCTCATCACCCGTGTATTCCAGATGGTCCACGGAGAGGGCGTTGTACTTTACGCCCACTTGGATGCCGCCCGAGCAGGCCATCTCGTTGGCATGGATCTTGGGCCGCAGCCCGTATTTGATACCTTGCATCAGCATACGTTCCGTCTGTTCGCAGGTGAAGAAGCCTTTGTCGCAGAACACATCGATATAATCGGCCAGGTCTTCCGCGGCCACCATCGGAATCATCTCATTGATAATCAAATCCACATACTCGTCGGGATTGTTCTTATAGGCCAATGGCACCGCGTGTGCGCCAAGGAAATTGGCCTTGATGGTCAGTGGGGAGGTCTCCTTAAGGCGACGAATCACACGGAGCATCTTCAGCTCATCCTCCGTGGAAAGGCCGTAACCGCTCTTGATTTCCACCGCACCTGTGCCGTAAGAGGCCATCTCCTCCAAACGAGCCCAAGCCTGCTCATACAACGCATCCTCGGAAGTTTCGTGCAAACGCTTGGCGGAGTTGAGGATTCCACCGCCCCGCTTGGCAATTTCCTCATAACTGAGACCTTTGATTTTGTCTATATATTCCACTTCACGACTGCCGGCATAGACAATATGCGTGTGCGAGTCACAAAAGGACGGGAAAACCATACGCCCGGAGGCGTCAATCACCTCTATCGGTTCCTTGATTTTGTTCAAGTCAATCTTGGAAAGCTCCTCCATAGGACCGAAATCCTTGATTTTATCGCCCACCGTCAAAAGATAAGCATTGTCAATGACAGGAAGGTGCTGCATCTCTTTTCCTGCGCGGAATTTTATTTTTTTCGGTTCGGCCTGAACCAGCTGCTTGATGTTTTTTACTAATATTGCCATATTAAAAATTAATAGGGATTATTTGATTTTGGGAATTTCCAATTTTTACAAACTCTAAACTCTATACTTTTACCTCTCCCCCTCATCGTACCCGAAGCGTCTCATCAGCAACTCGCTGTTGCGCCAGTCTTTGAGTACTTTTACCGACAGATCCAAATAGACATGCTTTTGGAGGAAATCCTCGATGGATAGGCGTGCGTCGGAGCCGAGTTTCTTGATAGCCGCACCCTTGCTGCCGATGATGATGGCCTTTTGGGTGTCGCGTTCCACATACAGGATGGCCCCGATGCGGATAATGTCCTCTTCCTCCTTGTAACTGTCCACCACCACCTCCACGCTATAGGGTATTTCCTTCTTGTATTGCAGCAGAATCTGCTCACGGATCAGTTCCGACACGAAAAAGCGCATCGGGCGGTCGGTTAGGGCATCCTTTGGAAAATAGGGCGGACAAAGCGGCAGCAACTCGATGATTTTCTCCCTCAATTCGTCAATATGCACACCTTTGAGGGCGGATACCGTCAGCACGTCGGCATCCGGGAACAGCTGTTTCCAGAATTGCTCCGTCTCCGCGACCTGCTCTTCGGTGTATTTGTCTATTTTATTAATAGTTAAAACAATAGGCCTTCCCAAGGATTTGATTTTCTCTACAAGTTCCGCATGGTACTTCATTTCCCCGCAATCCACCATATAAAGGATGATGTCAGCGTCCTGCAGCGAGTCCACCACGAAGCGCATCATCATTTTCTGCATCATGTAGGCGGGTTCGAGCACGCCGGGGAGGTCGGAATAGACGATCTGGTAGTTGTCGCCGTTCACAATGCCCTTGATGCGGTGGCGCGTGGTCTGCGCCTTGGAGGTCATAATGGAGATTTTCTCGCCCACCAGCTGGTTCATAAGCGTACTTTTGCCCACATTGGGGTTCCCAATGATGTTGACAAAGCCGGCGCGATGGTCCGGAGTGCTGGTAAGCGTGTCCGTAAATGTATTCATATTAGGATGATTCGTAGATTATTATTGCAGCCGCAAAAGTACGACTTTTTTGCACACACGGCAAAACCCAATCTCGCGTATTACGCCGCGATCTATTACAATAAGGAGCTTCCTGTTTTAAAATACATGGATACTCTCTTATAGTCCGAAAAAAATCATACCTTTGCAGTGCTGATAACAACTTTTATGAAACATATGATGCCAGTCAATTGCAAAATCAACCTCGGTCTGAACATTGTGCGCAAACGTCCGGACGGGTACCACGATTTGGAAACGGTGTTTTACCCTACGGATTATTATACAGACAAGCTTACTTTGGAGGAGTCGGACAGTGATTTTGAGTTTGTTTGTGAGAGTGTTCAGGATGTGGGGCCGGATGATAAAAACCTTTGTGTGAAAGCTTTCCGGCTGTTGCAGCGCGATTTCGGCATCAGGGGTGCGCGACTGCATTTGGAAAAACACATCCCCACGGGAGCGGGACTTGGTGGCGGCTCCGCCGATGCGGCCTTCACCCTGAAAATGCTGACCGACTATTTCAATCTGCCGTTGGATAATGCGGCGTTGCTGGCATATGCGGCGCAATTGGGTAGCGATGTACCCTTTTTTATCCTCAATACCCCTGCGTATGCCACAGGACGGGGTGAGATTCTGCAGCCCATTCCATTAGACCTGTCAGACTACGAAATACGCATTGAAAAGCCCGATGTGTCGGTTTCCACACGCGAGGCGTATGCGGGCGTGACGCCCAAGCTGCCCGCCGTACATGTGTGCGACATCATCCGCACCCCGGTGACACAATGGCGAGACCTTCTGCATAACGATTTCGAGGACAGCATCTTCGAGCAGCATCCTGAGTTGGCAGAAATTAAGCGCTCGTTCTATAAAAACGGTGCCACTTACGCCTCTATGTCGGGAAGTGGCACCGCTGTGTATGGATTGTTCCGCAAGTAGGCCGGAAGTGATTATCTGCCGGTGGCCAGTTTGCGGTATTGTTCGGCCTCTTTTTTCTTGCCCCGTTTTTCGAAACTCTTGGCCATCGCTTTGTAGAGCTTGATGTAGGCATTCTGAGCATCAATGTTCTGCATCTGGTTGAATTGTAACCACATCTGCACGAACTGGTCGTCCACGCGGTCAATGTCAATCAGTTTCATGAACTCCTTGTTAGCGGCCACGAAGTCTTTCTTTTGCATGTATATTTGAATAGCCAGATAGTAGGCACCCGTGTATTTGATGTTGTGTTTCTGGATTTTGCGGGTGATGTCTAAGGCTTTGTCGTTGTCGCCTTTATAGATGTAGGCATAGGCCGTCATGTAATTGGCCACTTCAGCCATCGGGTCGATAGCGGTGTAGCGGTTGAGGAAGAGCAGGGCGCTGTCGGGTTGGTTGATTCGTACGTAAAGCTCGCCAAGATTGAGCAGGGCGCCGAGGTTCTCGGGATCTTTCTGCAGGGCTTGATGATAGAGGATGAAGGCGGAGTCGAGCCGTCCCTCGTTCTTGTATTTGAAAGCCTGGCAGTCGGACTTGTCTTCCCGTTTGAGGACGATGCAGATGGGCTTGCCATCCACTTCAATGGTCTTAACGGTATTTTTGGGCGGGAACTTCGGGCTGCGGAGGTATTCCGGGTTGATGCCCGTAACGGTGAAGATGGCGTAGTCCCAATCGCTGTTCTCCTTTTCGTACCAGCGGATGAACGTAGGCTGGAAGCGGGCAGTGTCGTTGCGGAAGAAGTAGCTCACCGAGGCGGTATGCCAGGTGCCCACGCGGATTTTGGACCCGTCGGGTTTGGGCTCGGCGTTGGCGATGATCCATTCGGAAGCCTCGCGGGTGGAGTGGTAGTAGTAGTCCATCTCGTAGTTGCCGAAGGCTTTCTTGGCCCCACCGGCCAACCCGTTGAAATAGACATATTCGTACGGATGGTTGGCCACGATATGGCGGATAGGCCCGATGAGCAGCGCCAACAGAATCACCACGCTGGCCACGTTCACCAAAATACCCTTCGTAGAGACGTGGCGTGCCACGTCTGTATCATCGTTATTTGTTGTTGTTTCATTGTTAATTCCCAATTTCGATTCCACCCACCGTACGAGACCATCGAATCCCCATCCGGCGGCGACCACCATAGGCGGGTAGGCAAACATGGCGTGACGCCAGCCGCCATAGACGTTGGCATGGGTATAGACAATCCAGAACACAGGGAAGAAGAAGGTGAAGAAGATGAAGAAAGCCCAGAAGCGGTCCTCTTTTTTACGCCAGCAGAAGATGAAGAAGAGAATCATGCCGATAATGACGGCGATGGGAATTGAAATGAGGATGTATTTGGGCGTATAGTACCACGGCAGCCGGTCTGACCATTGCAACGTTCCCTCGAAGAGCTGGCGGAGGGAGATGTCGAAGGAGGACATCAGTTTGAATGCCTCCATGGGGTTCTTGATGGGAGCCTGGAGAGCGAACGGCCACAACAGAAGACCTGCAAAGTACCCGACAACGCAGATAGCGATTCCCATTCCCAGCAGTTTGAAGAAATCTTTGACGGAGAAACGGTGTTCAGGCATACCTTTTCCTTGTAGTTTGGCTCCGTTTTTCTTGTTATTGGAAATTTGGAAGATAAGATAGATGAGGCCTAAAAGCCCGAAGTAGCCAAATAGGATTAGACCACCGATACGGACACTGATGGAGAAAGCGATGGAGAGGATAAGGATGAGGTAGGTGTACCATTTCACCTTTGGGAACTGTTTGAAAAAGAGTACCATGCCGAAGATGGCGGATATGACCGCTGAAGCGAATGGAAGGTCTTTGGGATTGTTGAATGAGTGGCCGAGGAATCGTGGCGACAAGAACAGCAGGATCATGGCAATCGCGCTGGCGCGGAATCCCCCAAACTGGTAGGCTATCAGTCCAACCATAAGGATGGCCAGCCAGCCCAAAAGAGAATTGCAGATATGGCGTGAAATATTTATGTCCTTAATATGAAATGTTTGGTTGATATATTCTGTAATGACATCGAAAGAGGAACCATAGTATTGGAGGTTGTCTTTGAAGTTGAGGCAGGTAGTGTCTTCCCCGTGGGTTTTATAGTAATTGACGACATTTTGTCCTTGGGGAATCTGAAAGCCGTCCTCATCCCCCGTATTGCCGGCATCCATACTTAAGAGGGGCATGATGAAAAACAGAGCCACCGCTATGATGATAAAGGCCCAAAACCAGGCATTTTTCTTGTTTTTTGTCCAAAATTCTTTCATATAATGGTTTTTAATAGTTATAATCAGTGTAAAAAATGATTTGAGATTGTATTGAGACTATAAAAGGATGCCTATAGCTTGTAGCGTCTTTTAATTTGCCACAGTTCGTACGGGGCGTTGAAAAAGTCCTTGAATTTCAATTGTGATCCGCCCACGTCCACCCATTCGAGCACGGGATATTCGTAAATGTTGCGAATGGCCTTGTCGCGTCCGTAAGCGTTGATATAGCGGGCCAGCAGTTCCACATCAAACAGCCATCGGCTGATGAAGGTGTCGGAGAAGAGCGTGGGCACGATGGAGGCTTTGTAGAGTTTGGCGCCGCACTGGGTGTCATATACGGGGAGTTTCAATACGATGGAGGCGGTGGTGGCGAAGCAACGGCCCAGGTAGTGCCGCAGTTGTTTCCGTTTCACGCCGGCACCTAAGCGCATGAGGCGTAAGCCGGTAACGATGTCAAAATCCTCGCGCTGCATTTGTGTCAGAAAGTTGTCAATCTCCCATAATGGCGTAGCCAGATCCGCATCCCAGAAGCCGATGTAGTCGCTGTTCAGGTGTTGGGCTGCGTGGAGCATACCCCGGCGCACGGCCTCGGCCTTGCCGCCATTGGGCTGCACGTCCAGATAATGGATGCGCTCATGTTCGCTTGCGAAAGCCTCCAGCATTTCTAAAGTGTTGTCCTTGCTGCCGTCGTTCACAAACAGGAATGAAACCTCCTCATGATTGCGTAGGAATTGCAGGAAAGCCTCCTTGTTCAGGCGGTTGGCTTCGTTGTAACAGGGGATTATGATGGTGGTTTGCATAAGGGATTATTTTCTGAAAGTAAAATGTTTTACAAAAAGGAACTGGCAGATGGCGATGATGACCATGGATATGAGCTTGGCCACCACGCTATGGAGTCCCATGACGGAAACAAACAGATAGAGCAGGCCTTCGCTCACAGCAACGGCCACCAGGCTGATGCCGTAGAAGGAGAGAAAGCGTCGCATGGGTTTGTCCTTGATCTTGAAATTGACCATGCGGTTGAGGAGGAAGCTGCAAACGATGCCGCAGTGATAGCTTATGATGTTGGCAACCAGATAATGCATTCCCAGATATTGCAAAAGAGTATACACTCCCAAATCCACACAAGTGTTGATCACCCCAATCAGGCAGTACAGGATGAAATTGCGGTATTTGGCGTATAGGGTTTTTATCAGTTGCGTCAGTTTGTCCATTGCTTTAGTTTACGTTGGTGTCTTCAATCAGCCACTCCCCGATGGTCATGGTGTCGCGGTCGAATGGCACGCCCACGCGTATGATTAAGAATCAGCGGCAAAGATACTAAAAAATGCGTTTGTCCTATTGCGGGTGATGTTACTTGGCGTTCATCATGCAAAAGTTGAGTTGGTTGGCAAGGAATGGATAGGTAGGTATGACGTTTTTGAAGTATGGGATGGCTTTTGCGTATTCTTTTTGTTCGAGGTAAGAGAGTCCAATGTGGGCTTGAATGAAGGACAGATTGTTTTTATCCGTGCATCGTTTTTCAGCATCCTGCAGTGTCTTAACCGCTTCGTCGTAGCGTTTCAGTTCATACAGGGAGGCACCGTTGTACATTTGGGCTAATGCCACTTTCTGCTCTGAAGGAATGAAACCAACGTCCTTATTGAAAAATTCGATGGATTTCTCGTAGTCTTTCGTTTGATAATGGGCTAATCCCAACCAGAACCAGATGCCGAAATTATCGGGGTCGTATTTATATGCCGAATCCAGTAAGGTGACAGCTTCTGCGTATTTTCCCTCTTTACAGAGTTTTACACCTTTGAAGTCGAGTTTGTTGCGCTTAACCACGGCGCAGATAGGATTCCCATCCACATATTCCACGTGAATGGTCCCCTTGGGTGGGAAGAAGCTTTTGATGGCCTTGGGTTGGATCACGTGGTAGTTGATGATGGAGTAATCGCAGTCCGTTTCGGCAAAACCCATGTAAGAAGTGGTGAAGACTTTCACATGGTCGGTGTCGCCCAGCATTTCCGCATAATAAACCGGAGTGAAGATCTTGGTGGAGACCGTAACCATAGAATCCGTCTTGTTGAGTTCATTCTCTCTCAACCAATCGTAGGCGCGGGTCGCCGAGGTCTCGTAGTAATCGAGTTCGAATTTAAGGTAGGGATTGCCAACGGATTTGTTGTAATAGCAATAGATGTAATTATGGTTCTTGAATATCCAGATAAGAGTCGGGGAAACGATGAGCAGCATAGCCCCGGCCACGATGGGATAATAGACTGTTTCTTTGAGTTTTTTGGGTTTGACAAATTCTATTAACTCATACCATCCGATGGACACCAGTACCGCGAAGGGTGCATAGAAGAACAGCAGGTGCCGCCAACCGTTGTAGATGTTGGCATGGGATGCAACGATGTAGATGGGCGGGAACAGCGCTGTGAACAGCAGGAATAGGATAGCGGTTTTCCGATACTGTTTGAAGACTCTGACAAATAATG
>Ga0310696_10009369_pt1 | contig 11338 bp, 10 predicted proteins | sample AusTroGonzalo_MG_4_FD_203885 | JGI IMG/M metagenome (GOLD analysis project Ga0310696, IMG submission 203885) | Bovine rumen microbial communities from tropical cattle in Woodstock, Queensland, Australia - Gonzalo_02 (v2) (version 2) | ecosystem: Host-associated > Mammals > Digestive system >...
GAAGCCCAGGTCGTCCATTCTCTTGCCAAATGGAAGCGCCTCGCCCTGAAGCGCTATAATTTCGAGACCGGCAAGGGCCTGTATACGGATATGAACGCCATCCGCCGGGACGAGGAACTGGACAATGTACATTCCCTGTACGTGGACCAGTGGGACTGGGAGAAGATCATTGCGAAGGAAGACCGGACGCTGGAATTCCTTCAGCTCACCGTCCGTGCCATCGTGCGGGCCATCTGTGCCACGGCGGAGGCCATGCGCGCCAGATATCCTCATCTGTCCGTCCGTCTGGATCCCTCCGTGACTTTCGTCACCTCACAGGAACTGGAGGACCGCTGGCCGGACAAGACCCCTGCGGAGCGCGAGCATCTTTTCACCCGTGAGCACCGCACGGCCTTCATTATGCAGATCGGCGGCGCCCTCCGATCCGGCCGCCCTCACGACGGACGCGCGCCGGACTATGACGACTGGCAGCTCAACGGCGACCTGTTCTTCTGGCACGAACCTCTCCAGCGCGCCCTGGAACTTTCTTCCATGGGTATTCGAGTGGACGCAGAGTCCCTGTCCCGTCAGCTGACCATCTCCGGCTGCGACGACAGGAGGGACCTTCCTTTCCACGATATGCTCCTTCACGATCAGCTTCCCCTGACCATCGGCGGCGGCATCGGCCAGAGCCGCATGTGCATGCTGATCCTGGGGTGCGCCCATATCGGAGAAGTCCAGTCTTCCCTGTGGGACGAGCAGACCGTCGAGGCGTGCCAGGCAGCGGGGATCCCACTCCTGTGAAGATTTTCTTTCTTCGTCAACAAAAGGCTCTTCGACCTCAGCCCGGTCGGAGAGCCTCTTCTGTTTCTTCGTTTGTTTACGGCAGCAGCCGCAGAGCGGACGCGATCTGATTCTCGATCCTTCCGTCGCCCCGCAGGGAATACAGCCGGTCCCGGCAGCATCTGGTGCATATATCCGTCACCGAAATGTGTTCCGGCCTCAGGCCCGCTTCCAGCAGCGTCATTTCCGCCGCCCGGTGCAGATCCAGATGCCATCTCCCGCCGGTACGCGTCATGACCTCATCCGCGAACGGAGTCCCCCACGTTTCCGTCATCTCCTCACGGATCTCGTCTCCGACCTCGTAGCACGACCCGCAGATGGACGGCCCGATCCCGCACAGGATATCCTCAGGGCGGCATCCGTATGCGGTTTCCATGGCCTTCACCGTGAACGGGCCGATCCCGTACATGGTGCCTCTCCTCCCGGAATGGGAAAGCCCTATGGCCCTCTTTTCAGGATCCAGGAAAAACAGCGGAAGACAGTCAGCGGTATAGACCAGCAGTACCGTATCCGGCACGTTGGTGATCAGACCGTCGGTGGCGGGAAACGCGCTGCGGTCGACGCAGGCTCCCCAATCCTTCTCCGTCACCGTCCGAACATTGACTGTGTGCTCCTGATGGGGCATCACGATATGGCCGGGATCCGATCCGAACTGAGCGGTGAATGTCCGGGTCTCCTCCTTCACCTGCTCCAGATCGTCCCCTTCGCGCCAGTACAGCCGGACCGGCGCGCCGTCTCCGTCCCGCCGCAGGCTGACGGCCGTGCGCACCATTCCTGTCTTTTCCAGCAGGTCGACGGTGAGATACGGGATCTGCCCCTGCTGCAGCGTGAACACCCGGCTGATTTCAGGCGACGCGTTCATGAACTCCACCCCCCCCGTTTTTATCAGTATACCACACCGTTTCCGGCTGGGAAACCGGAGTCTCCACAGGAACAGACGACGAAGCTGCGTCCAAACTTTTCTGTTGACTTTCCCCCTGCCGTCTGTTACACTCTCGTAAACGGGTAGTTTTTCACTTTAAAGCGTTAAATTCCTTTCCGGGAGCGGCTGTTATGAATCTTTCCGGTTATTCTTCCGCCTTCATCTTTATTATTGCCTTTACGAAGCGTCTTTCGTAAGGGTGATTTGTGTTGCGGAAACAGACGGAACGTTCTGATCGGCGGCGCAGGTTGACCCCTGAGCCGCTTTTTTATTTATCCACGTGAGGAGGGCAGGCATGAAAACTGTTCGCGTAAACGTTTCCCGCCGCTACGACGTAAAGATCGGGCAGGGGCTGCTCAGGGACTGCGGCCGGGCCGTTCGGTCTGTGACCAACGCCTCCGCCGCCTTCATCATATCTGATGAGAACGTGTTCGTTCCCTATGGGCGGTCGGTGATGGAAAGCCTGCAGAGCGCCGGCTTCCTTGTAAGCCATTACGTTTTCCACCACGGGGAACAGAGCAAGAATCTTCGGATCTGGGGGGACATCCTTGAGGCCATGTGCGCCGCTCAGATAACCCGCAGCGATGTGGTCGTCACCCTGGGCGGAGGCGTTCCGGGAGACATGGGCGGCTTCGCGGCCGCCGCGTATCAGCGGGGCATCGACTTCGTACAGCTGCCTACTACGCTGCTGGCCGCTGTCGATTCCTCCGTCGGAGGAAAGACCGCCGTCGATCTGAAAGGCGGCAAGAATCTGGCCGGGGCCTTTCATCAGCCTCTTCTGGTCCTGTGCGATACCGACACCTTCCGCACTCTCCCCGACCGGGAACTCACCAGCGGTTTCGCCGAGGTAATCAAGTATGCGGTCCTGGAGGAGGGGCTGTTTTCCGATTTGGATCCTGTTCCGTCCGGGGATGCGCTGGAGGATGTGATCTCCCGCTGCGTTTCGATTAAAAACGACTATGTGTCCGCCGACGAGTTCGACCGCGGACTGCGCGCCCTGCTGAATCTGGGACATACCGTCGGCCACGCCGCGGAAGCCTGCAGCGGCTATTCCCTGCTGCACGGGGAGGCCGTGGCCATGGGCCTGGCCGCCATCTCCCGCGCCTCTTCCGTCCGGGGTATATGCTCCGCGGAGACGGCGGACCGCATCGTCGGCCTTTTGCAGAAGTACGGCCTTCCGACGGAGATCCCCTTCTCCGTGCCGGAGTTGCGGCGTGAGATGCTCCTTGACAAAAAAAGGAGCGGAAACGAACTGAAACTGATCGTGCCCGAAGCCATCGGGCGCTGCCGGACGGAGACCGTCCCCGTCGGGGATCTCGACGCCTGGCTCAGGGACGGCGGCATCTCATGAACACCGTCGTATCTCCCGGCTCCCGTACGGGATCCGTCCGCGTGCCCGCCTCCAAATCCCGGGCTCACCGGCTGCTGATCTGCGCCGCTCTCTCCAAAAGACCCTGTACGGTTATCTGCGATACCGTTTCGGCGGATATCGAGGCCACGATCCGCTGCCTGCGGGCGATGGGCGCTGGGATCACGGTCGGCCCTGCCGGCCGCATCCTCGTCTCTCCGCTGACCACACCGCCCGGCGCAGTTCGCCTTCTGTGCGGAGAAAGCGGAAGTACCCTGCGTTTTCTTCTTCCCGTTGTCGGTGCTCTGGGGGTGCAGGCTGTTTTTCACCGGGAGGGCCGCCTTTCACAGCGGCCACTGGCCCCACTTGACACTGAACTGACGAGCCACGGTATGTGTTTGGAGTCCGAGGGCAACGAGCTCCTCTGCTCCGGTCAGCTGCGTCCGGGAACCTATACGCTGCCCGGCAACGTTTCCTCCCAGTATATCTCCGGCCTTCTGATGGCCCTTCCTCTGCTGGACGGGCCCTCCGAACTGGAAGTGACCGGGCCCGTCGAATCGTCCGGCTATATCGACATGACGCTGGATGCCCTGTCTCTGGCCGGCGCTGCGCCGCAGATCTCCGGAACCCGGTATCTCATTCCCGGAGGGATCCGCTTCGATATGCCTCCGGAGACCGTCACGGAGGGAGACTGGTCCGGCGCCGCCTTCTTCCTCTGTATGGGGGCCATGAGCCCCTCCGGCGTCACCGTCACGGGACTGGATCCCGCCTCCCGGCAGGGAGACCGGGCCGTTCTGGACGTACTGAAAGGTTTCGGCGCCTTCGTGGAACCGTCGGATGCCGGCATTACGGTCCGCCGCGGCCGTCTCTGCGGGCAGACGGTGGACGCCCGGATGATCCCCGATCTCATCCCCGCTGTTGCGGCGCTTGCCGCCTCCGCGGAAGGCGAGACACATATCGAGCACGCCGGCCGTCTCCGGCTGAAGGAATCCGACCGGCTGGCCACTACCGCCGCCATGATCCATTCCCTGGGCGGTAGTGTTCAGGAAACGCAGGACGGTCTCATCATCCGCGGAAAACCATCCCTGAGCGGCGGGACCGCGGACGCCGCCGGCGACCACCGCATCGCCATGGCTGCCGCGGTGGCGGCCTGCGCCTGCACCGGACCCGTGACCGTGACCGGTGCGGAGTGTGTTTCGAAATCCTATCCCGGTTTCTGGGAAGATCTGGACCGACTGGAGGTATGCTGACATGGCCAGTTCTTACGGCGAAAATCTTCGTTTGACGATTTTCGGGCAGTCCCACTCCCCGGCTGTCGGCTGTACGCTGGAGGGGATCCCCGCGGGACACATTATCGATACCGCGCGTCTGAAGGCCTTCATGAGCCGGCGGGCTTCCCGCGGCCAAGTCTGGGCCACCGCCCGTCAGGAGGCCGATGAGCCTGAATTTCTGGGCGGAGTTTTCGAGGGAAAAACCTGCGGTGCTCCTCTGGCGATCGTCATCCGCAACGGGAACACACGCTCGGCGGACTATGAACATCTGAAAAGCATCCCTCGGCCGGGCCACGCCGACCTGACGGCCTCCGTCAAGTACGGCGGCGCTCAGGACTATACGGGAGGCGGCCATTTCTCCGGCCGTCTCACCGCCCCCCTCTGCGCGGCCGGAGGCGTCTGTCTGCAGCTGCTGGAGGAGGAGGGCATCCGGATATTCTCGCGCATTGCCTCCATCGAGGATGTGGAGGATGAAGGTCCTCTGACAGCCTCCACCGCCGATAAGTCCTTTCCCACCGTCAGCGACGAGCGCGGTGCCGCGATGCAGGAACGCATCGCCCTCCGACGGTCTCAGGGGGATTCATCCGGCGGCGTCGTCGAATGCGCCGTCTTCGGCCTTCCGGCGGGTCTCGGAGATCCCATGTTCGGAGGCATGGAAAACCGGATTGCCGCCATCGTTTTCGGCATTCCCGCCGTCAAGGGCGTGGAATTCGGCGCCGGCTTCGGCGCCGCGCGCGTCACCGGCAGCGTAAACAACGACCCTTTCACCGTGGAAAACGGGACCGTGCGTACCGTTACGAATAACGCCGGAGGCATTCTCGGCGGCATCACCGACGGCATGCCGCTCACTTTCCGCTGTGCTTTCAAACCAACGCCTTCCATCGCCCTGCCCCAGCAGAGTGTGGACCTGGAGCGTATGGAGACGACGACGGTGACGCCCGGCGGCCGCCATGACCCCTGTCTGGTGCCCCGCGCCGTTCCCGTGGTGGAAGCCGCGGCAGCCATCGCCGTGTACGATGCGCTGCTGGGAAGGAAAAAGGAGCTGTGACCCATGAATCTGACGGATTACCGCAGACAGATCGACGATGTGGACTCCCGCCTCGTGGAACTCTTCGCCGAACGGATGCGGATCAGTGCCGATATCGGAGCATATAAGAAGGAACACGGTCTGCCTGTGCTGAACGCCGGCCGTGAAAAGGAAAAATTGAAAGCCGTGGCTGACGCCGCTCCGGCTGCTCTGGCGGGTTACACCCGGGAACTGTATTCCCTTCTGATGGAACTCAGCCGCGCCTATCAGTCCCGCCTGACGGGAACGGGCAGCGAACTGACGGACCGCGTGGAAGCGGCCATCGCCGCAATGCCCCGGGAGTTTCCCCCGCGTGCCGCGGCCGCGTGCCAGGGCGTGGAGGGAGCCTACTCCCAGCTGGCCTGCGAAAAGATATTTCTCAACGCGGATATCCGCTACTATCCCACCTTCGACTCCGTCTTCGAGGCCATCGAGAGCGGTGAATGCCGCTACGGGGTGATTCCCGTGGAGAACAGCACCGCGGGAACGGTGAACAAGGTTTACGACGCCATGCAGCGCCACCGCTTCAGCATCGTGCGCAGCGTCCGCCTGAAGGTGGATCACAACCTTCTGACCCTGCCCGGCGCCGCTGTCGGCGACATACGTCGCATCTATTCGCACGAGCAGGCCATCAGCCAGTGCAGCAATTTTCTGAAGGGCTTCCCGGATGCAGAAGTGATTCCGTGCGCGAACACTGCTGTGGCCGCCAGAATGGTGGCGGAGTCGGGTCGGAAGGATATGGCCGCACTCTCCTCCAGCGCCTGCATGAAACTGTACGGGCTTTCCTGCGCCGCCGCGAACGTCCAGAATCAGGACAACAATTATACCCGGTTCGTCTGCATATCGCGGGAACTGGAGATCTACCCCGGGGCTGACCGCACCAGCCTGATGCTGACCCTGCCCCATGAACCCGGCAGCCTGTACAAGGTCCTGTCTCGGCTGTACGCGCTCGGCATCAACCTTATCAAGCTGGAGAGCCGTCCCCTGCCGGACACGGATTTTGAGTTTATGTTCTATTTCGACCTGGACGTTCCCGTCCGCTCCCCCTCTCTCCTGCAGCTGCTTCAGGAACTGGGCGGCCTCTGTGAGCGTTTCACTTATCTCGGCAGCTACAGTGAGGTGGTTTGATGCTGTCCTGCGGACTTCTCGGAGAGAAACTGGGACACAGCTACTCGCCCCGTATCCATGCCCTTCTGGGCGGTTATGAGTATCTTCTGTACGAAAAACAGCCGGAGGAACTGGAGATCTTTCTTCGGGAAGGCTCCTGGACCGGCCTCAACGTGACCATCCCCTACAAGAAGGCCGTGGTCCCTTTCTGCGACGAACTCAGCGATGTGGCCGCAGCCACCGGCAGCGTCAACACGCTGGTCCGGCGGCCGGACGGGACTCTGTTCGGCGACAGCACCGACGGCTTCGGGTTTTCCCGCATGGTTAGCGGTTCAGGCATCGATCTCGCCGGTGAGAAGGTTCTTATCCTGGGAAGCGGAGGCGCCAGCGCCGCCGTGCGTTACGCTCTTGAGGCCATGGGAGCCCGGCCTGTGGTGATCAGCCGCTCGGGGCCGGACAATTACGGCAATCTGTCTCGTCATCATGACGCTGCGGCCATCGTGAACACCACCCCGGTGGGAATGTATCCGCACAACGGAAGTTCTCCTCTTGATTTGGACGGCTTCGAAGGCCTGAAAGCCGTATACGATATCATCTACAATCCGGAAAGGACCGCCCTGATGATGGACGCTGAGGAGCGGAGCATCCCCTCTTTCGGCGGTCTCACCATGCTGGTGGCTCAGGCCAAACGCAGCAGTGAACTCTTTTCCGGGGAACCCCTCCCCGACGGTCTAATCGACAGGATCACCTCCCGGCTGGCACAGGAGACGAGAAATTTGGTTCTCGTCGGGATGCCGGGCTGCGGAAAAACCACCGTAGCCGCCCTGCTGGGTGAAAAAACAGGGCGGGATGTGCTTGACTCCGATTGCGAAATAGTGCAGAATAGGTCATTATCCATTCCGGAGATCTTCACTACGGAAGGGGAAGAGTCCTTCCGCCGTTACGAGACGCAGGCGCTGTCCCGGCTGGGCAGTCTGTCCGGAAAGATCATATCTACCGGCGGCGGTGCCGTTCTTCGGGAGGAAAACTACCGTCCGCTGCACCAGAACGCCGTGATCGTGTGGATCACCCGGGACCTCTCCCGTCTGGCCAGAGACGGGCGCCCGCTTTCCGCCGGCGCCGATCTTGAAGCCATGTACCGGATACGCGAGCCCCGCTACCGCCGCTTCGCGGACGTGACCGTTTCGAACGACGGCTCTCCTGAGCAGACCGTCGACCGCATTCTGGAGGCTCTGAAATGAAGTTTTTGGTAATCAACGGCCCCAATCTCAATATGCTGGGGATCCGCGAGCCCGGCGTCTACGGGAACAGGACCTACGACGATCTGCTTGCCCTGGTTCGCCGCACGGCGGAGTACGAAGGCGTGGAGGTGGATTTTTTCCAGTCTAACCACGAGGGAGCCCTGGTGGACGCCATCCAGCAGGCGTACGGGGTCTATGACGGTCTGATCCTGAATCCTGCCGCCTACACCCACACCAGCGTGGCGATCCTTGACGCGCTCAAGGCCGTCAGTCTGCCGGCTGTGGAAGTACACATCTCCGATGTCAGCCAGAGGGAGGCTTTCCGGCAGATCTCCTATCCCGGCATGGCCTGTGTGAAAACCTACATGGGACTCGGCTTTGACGGATACTGTCAGGCCCTGCGCTTTCTGAAACAACACCTGACGGAAGAGCCGTAAGGCCCGGCGTCGGTTTTCAGATATAGATCCGCTTTCTGTATTTTCAGTATATTTTTTGAAAAAGGAGATAAAAAAATGAAAAAAGCACTTGCTATCCTGCTCGCCGTCATGATGATCGCCGGCCTGTGCGCCTGCGGTTCCTCCGGCGGTGAAAAACCCCCTGCTGAACCCTCAAAGTCCGACAAGACCTATCACATCGGCATCTGCCAGCTGGTGCAGCACGTGGCTCTCGACGCCGCCACCCAGGGCTTTAAAGACGCTCTGACCGAAAAGCTCGGCGCGGACGCCGTCACCTTCGATTATCAGGACGCTTCCGGCGACAGCGCCAACTGCTCCGTGATCGTCAATGGTTTCGTATCTGACAAGGTGGACCTGATTATGTGCAACGCCACCGCTCCCCTGCAGGCTGCTGCCGCCGCCACCAGCGAGATCCCCATCCTGGGCACCTCCGTCACCGACTATGCCAGCGCGCTGGACATCGCCGACTGGTCCGGCACCGTGGGCGGCAACATCTCCGGCACGTCCGACCTGGCTCCTCTGGATCAGCAGGCCGCCATGCTGAAGGAACTGTTCCCCGACGCGAAGACGGTTGGCCTCCTGTACTGCTCCGCGGAGCCCAACTCCGTCTACCAGTGCACCGTGATCGAAGGCCATCTCAAGGAGCTCGGTTATGACGTGCAGTGGTTCGCCTTCACCGACACCAATGACGTTGCCTCCGTCACCCAGGACGCCTGCGACAAGGCGGATGTGCTCTACATCCCCACGGACAACACCGCCGCTTCCAACACGGAAGCCATCGCCAATGTGGTGATTCCCGCGAAGGTCCCCGTCATTGCCGGTGAGGAAGGCATCTGCGCCGGCTGCGGTGTGGCCACCCTTTCCATCAACTACTATGATCTGGGCTATGCCACCGGCGAGATGGCTGCCGAGATCCTCGGCAGCGGCGCCGACATTTCCACCATGCCCGTTGCCTACGCGCCCCTGGTGACCAAGGAATACAACGCCGCCAACTGCGAGGCGCTCGGCGTCACCGTTCCTTCGGATTACGTAGCGATCGGCGGATAAGCAATCCTGGACCCGGGCAGGGACCGGTCCGTCCCGCCCGGGTTTTCCCCGGCATGGACCACTACTCACGGAGGACTGTCTGATATGGGCTTTATCACTTCACTTCTCAACGCCATGCCCGGCGCCGTCGCCCAGGGGCTGATCTGGGGCATCATGGCGATAGGCGTATACATCACCTACCGCATCCTCGATCTGGCCGACCTGACGGTCGACGGCTCCCTGTGTACCGGCGGCGCCGTCTGCGTCATTCTTACGCTGAACGGCGTCCCCGTCGGCGTGGCCATCGTCTGCGCTTTCATCGCCGGTCTGCTCGCCGGTCTCGTTACCGGCCTTCTGCACACGGTCTGCGGGATTCCGGCCATTCTGTCCGGGATCCTCACCCAGCTGGCGCTGTATTCCATCAATCTGCACATCATGGGCTTTGGAACAGCCAACGGAAGCAAGGCCAACCTGCCTATCAGCGTGGACAAGTACGATCTTCTGCTGTCCTCCCGTTTCGTCCGGGAACTGAGCTTCCGGAATCCGCTGATCATTCTGGTCATTCTGTTCATCATTCTGATCCCGGTGACCTACTGCTTCTTCGGCACCGAACTGGGCTGTGCCCTGCGCGCCACCGGCGCGAACGGCAACATGGCCCGGGCCCAGGGCATCAACACCAACCTCAGCAAGGTGCTGGGGCTGATGCTGTCCAACGCCCTTGTCGCCCTGTCCGGCGCGCTTCTGAGTCAGTATCAGGGCTTCTCCGACATCAACATGGGGCGCGGTGCCATCGTGATCGGCCTCGCGGCCGTGATCATCGGCGAGGTCATCTTCTCCAAGGTGTTCCGCAACTTTGCCCTGAAACTGCTGTCTGCCGTGTTCGGCGCCGTCATTTACTACATCGTGATCCAGTTCGTTCTGAAGCTCGGCCTGTCCACCGACGACCTGAAGCTGCTGACGGCCGTGGTCGTCGCCCTGTTCCTGGCCATTCCCCATTTCAAGGGAAAACTCGGCTCCGGAAAGGTGAAAAAAGCGGCGGGAAAGGAGACGGGAGCCAATGCTTGAGATCAGAAACGTCACCAAGATATTCAATCCCGGCACCATAAACGCCAAAGTCGCCCTGGACAATCTGTCTCTTACACTGAACGACGGCGATTTCGTCACCGTCATCGGCGGCAACGGCGCCGGCAAATCCACCATGCTCAACGCCATCGCCGGCGTTTTCAAGATCGACGCCGGTTCCATACTGATCGACGGAGAGGACATCACCGGACTGCCCGAGTACCGCCGGGCCGCTTTCCTCGGCCGCGTGTTCCAGGATCCCATGATGGGCACCGCCCCGACCATGGAACTGGAGGAGAATCTGGCGCTGGCCCTCCGGCGCGGAAAGCATCGCGGGTTCGGATGGGGCATCAGCAAGAAGGAGCGGGAGCTGTACCGGGAGGAACTGAAAAAGCTGGAACTGGGGCTGGAGACCCGTCTGCATTCCAAGGTGGGCCTGCTGTCCGGCGGCCAGCGTCAGGCGGTCACCCTGCTGATGGCCTCCCTGAAGAAGCCGAAGCTTCTCCTGCTGGATGAGCATACGGCCGCGCTGGATCCCAAAACAGCCGCCAAGGTGCTGGAACTCTCCGACAAGATCGTCAACGAGACCCATATCACCACCCTGATGATCACCCACAACATGCGCGACGCCATCGCGCACGGCAACCGGCTGATCATGATGAACGCAGGAAGGATCGTCCTGGATATCTCCGGAGAAGAAAAAAAGGCGCTGACCATCAGCGACCTTCTGGAGAAATTCAACGCCAGCAGCGGAAACGCCGAGGCAGACGACAAACTGGTCCTCGGGTGACCGCGGATACAGACAGAAGAACCGGACCGTGATGAACACGGTCCGGTTTTTTCTGACACCTTTCTGCGTTCTTCCGCCGCCCCCGGAGGATACCGACGGAGCGGATCTCCTGCATACTATACCACCTGGAACAGGTAGAATTTCAGGTATTCCGTCTCCGGTACGTTCCACAGCACCGGATGATCCGGCGCCTGCTGCCGGGCTTCGATCTGCCGCAGGGAAACGGAG
>Ga0310696_10009370_pt1 | contig 11337 bp, 7 predicted proteins | sample AusTroGonzalo_MG_4_FD_203885 | JGI IMG/M metagenome (GOLD analysis project Ga0310696, IMG submission 203885) | Bovine rumen microbial communities from tropical cattle in Woodstock, Queensland, Australia - Gonzalo_02 (v2) (version 2) | ecosystem: Host-associated > Mammals > Digestive system >...
TAAAGCTTTGTTTTTATATCCCAAAGCATAATAACCTTCTTCCCCTTCTTTTTTGCCTTCGCCTTTCGGTAAATGTTCGTTAAATATTACTCTTCCTACGGTCGTATAATTTATTATGCCTTTTTTGTCGTCATTTTTCCATTTCGACAAATCTTTCTGTTCATTATCTTTTAATTTCGGATCTCTCAAAGTAGTTATACCGGCAACTTTTATTCTTGCCTGCAAATCAACTTCTTTCTGTTGGTAAGCACTTATTACTTCGGAAACTCCCGAGAAAATACTTCCTTCACCTAATACACCTTTCTTCTCTTTTGTAATAAAGCAGCTTCCCAAAACGATATCCTGTCCCGGAACCGTTATAGGTTTACCGGATGACGGCGATAAAATATTTTTTGTCGTCATCATAAGCATTTTTGCTTCCAACTGTGCTTCTATTGAAATAGGAACATGCACTGCCATCTGGTCACCGTCAAAGTCGGCATTAAATGCCGTACATGTTAACGGATGCAATTGTATTGATTTACCTTCAACCAATATAGGTTCAAATGCCTGAATACCGAGTCTGTGAAGTGTAGGAGCTCTGTTTAAAAGTACAGGATGATTTTTGGTTACTTTTTCCAATATTCCCCAAACTCTTACATCTCCTCTTTCAAGTATTCTTCTTGCAGATTTAAGTGTCGCACCTTCCTGATTTATAAGTTCTCTTATAATAAACGGCTTAAACAATTCCAAAGCCATTTCTTTAGGAATACCACATTGATTCAATTTTAAAGAAGGTCCTACAACGATAACACTTCTTCCGGAATAGTCAACTCTTTTACCGAGCAAATTCTGTCTGAATCTCCCCTGTTTACCTTTCAATGTATCCGACAAAGATTTTAATACTCTGTTTCCGGCACCGGTAACAGGTCTTGACATTGAATCGTTATCTATTAAAGCATCTACGGCTTCCTGTAACAATCTTTTTTCATTGTTTATCATTACCGTAGGAGCTTTTAATTGTTCTATATGTCTTAATCTGTTGTTTCTGTTAATTATTCTTCTGTATAAATCATTCAAATCCGAAGCGGCAAACCTTCCGCCTTCAAGAGCAACCAACGGTCTTAAATCCGGCGGAATTACCGGAAGAACCGTAAGTATCATCCACTCAGGTCTTGTGTTTGAACTTTTAAAACCTTCAACAACTCTGAGTTTTCTGATAAGTCTTGCTCTTTCCATATCGGAAGAAATTGTAGAAATTTCTTTTTGAATTTCTTTTTGTTCGGCATCCAAATCTATTTCTTCCAAAAGTTTTCTTATTGCAGATGCTCCGATATCAACTTTTAAATCATCACCGAATCCGTTTTGAAACTTTTTAACATCGGATTCTTCCAAAAGTATAGGAGTTTCAGGTTTTGAAAAAGTTTTAAGAATAGGCATTTCCATTCTGAAAACTTCAACTTTGAGTTTTCCTTCAAACTGTTTTAATCCTTGCGGATTTTTCCTAAGTTCGGTAAAAACTTTTTCTTTTTCGGAATCAAAAAATTCTATTTTTATTTTTTTATCCGGTTCCGAAATAGAAACTTCCGGACTTTTTTCAAAAGCGCTATTAAGAATTTTCTTTAATTCGGATTTTTGCGAACCGTCAACATCATAAAAATATACCGAATGAGGCTTAAAATAACATTTGTAGTATTTTGCCCCGTTAGCTATATTTTCGGCAATTTTTTTTATTACCTCGGCTTTTTTCTCCCCGCTGTAATCTGCCATAGTTTTGACATATTTTTCGAGTTGTTTCTTTAAAACCTTTTCATCCCCGTCAAGTTCTACATCCTCTGCAACTATACCGTCAAAAACGTTTTTCAATTCATCTCTGACAACAGCACTTTTCATTCCGTATTGGAACAAATTGTACTCTTCTTCTTTCAATAAAGAACTTTTATGAAGGAAAGGAACTATTCCCGACGAATCTTTTAAAGTATTCGTTACGACATATTTCGTATAATAAATAACCTTTTCAAGATCGGATATTTTCATATTTAACAAAATACCTATTCTTGAAGGCGGTTTTTTCAAAAACCACGGATGTGCAACAGGTACGGCCAAATCTATGTGACCGAATCTTTCTCTTCTTACTTTTGATTCGGTAACTTCAACACCGCATCTGTCGCATATTATACCTTTATGCTTTATGTATTTATATTTTCCGCAATGACATTCCCAATCTTTCGTAGGACCGAAAATACAATCACAAAACAAACCGTCTCTTTCCGGTTTAAAAGTTCTGTAATTAATAGTTTCCGGTTTTTTTACTTCACCGTAAGACCAAGATCTGATATCATCAGGACTTGCAACCGTTAATTTTACTGCATCAAAATCCGTAAAATTAAGATTTTGAGGTTTCTTTTTTGAATTTTTTAAATTTTTTATACTCATTTATAGTTGCCCTTCCATATTATTTTTACTCTTTATTGCCGCTGTCAGCTACTTCTTTTGACGATTCTAAATCCTTATTTTTTAACAAATCGACATTAAGTCCCAATGCTCTGAGTTCGTTTATTAAAACTTTAAACGATTCCGGTATTCCCGGCTCGGATATTGCTTCTCCCTTAATTATCGAATCATACATTTTAACTCTTCCGTCAACATCATCGGATTTAACCGTTAAAAATTCCTGCAATACGTGAGATGCACCGTAAGCTTGAACTGCCCACACTTCCATTTCTCCGAATCTCTGACCACCGAACTGAGCTTTACCCCCGAGCGGCTGTCTTGTTATAAGAGAATAAGGACCGGTAGATCTTGCATGCATTTTATCTTCAACCAAATGGTTAAGTTTCAACATGTACATTACACCGATTGTAATTTTTTCCATAAAAGGTTCACCGGTTCTGCCGTCATACAAAGTAATTTGGCAATCATCGGTAGGTAAATAACGAAGTTTGTAATCTTCTATTGCACTTTCAAGTTCTTTGCCTTTAAAACCTCTCTGTTTAAATTCTTCGGTTTTCTTTGATACCAACAAATCTTTAGCTTTTCTTATTTGCTCTTTAACTTGCTCTTCACTGGCACCATCAAATACAGGAGTTACCATTTGCGTATTTAATACTTTTCCTGCCCAACCGAGCATTGACTCCAAAAGCTGACCTACATTCATACGAGAAGGTATAGCTAACGGAGAAAGAACACAATCTACAGGTGTTCCGTCCGGGAGTCTCGGCATATCTTCTACAGGAAGGATTCTTGAAACGATACCTTTGTTTCCGTGTCTTCCTGCAAGTTTATCACCGACTTGAACTTTTAATTTTGCAGCTATATATACTTTAACAATTTTGTTTACGGAAACAGGTAACTCATCACCTTTTTTAAACAACTCTTTTTCTTTTTCGTAATTTTGTTTAAGTATATTTTCTTTTGCCTCATACAACTCTTCAATTTTCTTTATTTCGGATTTGTTTTTCTTACCGTCCAATAAAGATTTCTTTTCTTTTTCCAACTTGGCTTTTGCCGCTTTATATGTGGAAGAAATTTCTTCCTGTTTTTTCTTTATTTCTTTTTCGGTAAGTTTTTCTCTGCGAACAAAAGTTCTTACACCCAAAACTTTACCTGCAGTCCCCGGATCAACTCTTAAAGAAACATCTTGAACATCTTCGGCTTTTTTACCGAAAAGAACTCTTAAAAGCCTTTCTTCCGGCGTTGTCTGCTGTTCGCCTTTAGGTGCAGTTTTACCTACAAGTATATCTCCTCTTTGAACGGTAGCGCCTACTCTTATAACACCGTTTTCATCAAGATTCAATAAATCTTCAGCCCCGACATTAGGAATATCCTTTGTTATTTCTTCAGGTCTTCCTTTTGTTTCTCTTGCTTCGGTTTCAAATTCTCTTATGTGAATAGATGTGAATCTGTCATCCTGAACCAATTTTTCAGACAACAAAATAGCATCTTCGAAATTATAACCGTCCCAAGGCATGAAAGCTATTAAAAGGTTTTGTCCTAATGACAACTGACCGTTCTTGGTCGCTTGTCCATCGGCAATAATGTCACCTTTTTTTACTTTATCCCCGACTTTAACTATCGGAATATGATTTATACATGTATCTTGGTTGGATCTTAAATATTTACTTAACGTATGAACTTCAACACCGGTTTTGTCATTCCATATTATTATTTCGTCAGCAGAAACGGACACAACTTCACCGTCAGTTTTTGCTGCTACACATACACCGGAATCTTTTGCTACTTTATCTTCAACACCGGTACATACCAACGGTTGTTCCGTTACAAGCAAAGGAACACCCTGTCTTTGCATGTTACAACCCATCAAAGCTCTGTTTGCATCGTCATGTTCCAAAAACGGAATAAGACCTGCAGAAACCGACACAACCTGCATAGGAGAAATGTCCATGTAATCAACTTTTTCCGGAGATTTGAACAAGAAATCGTTCAAATGTCTTCCCTGTGCCTGATCGGTAAGAAAATTCCCTTTGTCATCTATAGGAGTATTTGCCTGTGCTACAAACAAATCATCTTCTGCATCTGCAGTCATATATTCAATTTTATTGGTAGTTTTACCGTTTTCAACTTTTTTATAAGGAGTTTCAATCAAACCGTATTTGTTTACTCTTGCATAAGCCGAAAGAGACGTTATAAGACCGATGTTCGGACCTTCAGGAGTTTCGATAGGACATACACGACCATAATGTGTATAGTGAACATCTCTAACCTCAAATCCTGCTCTCTTTCTGTTAAGACCGCCGGGACCTAATGCCGAAAGTCTTCTCTTATGTGTAAGTTCGGATAAAGGATTAATTTGATCCATAAACTGCGAAAGTTGCGAAGTCCCGAAGAACTTTCTTATTTGCGCAACAAACGGAGTTATATTCATTAAAGATCTCGGAGTAATGGTCGTCTTATCCTGACTGTTCATGTACTCTTTTGTAAGTCTTGCCATCTGAACAAGACCTATTCTTACTTGATTTTCAAGCAATTCTCCTACGGATCTTACCCTTCTGTTACCTAAATGATCGATATCATCCAAACCTAATTTTATCTTTTTACCGGCTTCAACAAATTCCGTTTCACCGTTATATATCATCAAAAGATATTTTATTGTTGCAACAATATCTTCTCTTGCAACGGTTCTTTTATTTTCGGAAGGAATGTTTAATCTTATTTCTTTAGGATAATTTTCGGTAATTCTCTTATAAAAATCGTATATCGGGGCTAACTTCTTTAATATTTTATATCTTCCGATAGTTGTAAAATCATATCTTCTGACAGATTTAAATAATAATTCGTCCAAAAAGCCCTGTGCTCTTTCCTGTACGATAAATTCTTGAGTTTTTAAAACTTTATATATATGATTTACGGCTTCTTTTTGCGTTTTTACGGAATCTTTTTTCAAAGTTAAAAGAATTGTAGAATCTTTCAAAACAGTTACCGTCGTCAATCCTTTTGCTTTCATTTTTTCAATGACGGTTTCTGTTAATTCTTTACCCGCATCAAACAAAATTTCACCCGTAGCTTTATCATAAATATCATCTGCCAAACATTCGTTGGCAAGTGCCGACGGTGCGGTATCTAAAGAAACTTCTTTCGTTTCTTTAAAAAGATTCAATATATCACTATCACTCTCAAAGCCTATTGCTCTTAAAAGTGTAGTTGCCAAAATTTTTCTTTTTCTGTCTATTCTAACATACAAAAGACCGTTTTGATCAAATTCAAATTCAACCCACGCTCCTCTGTAAGGTATTATTCTTGCAAAATATAAAGGTTTACCGAATATGGTAACCTTTTTTTCTTCGTCCTCTTCAAATATAACTCCCGGAGAACGATGTATCTGACTTACCACAACTCTTTCAGCACCGTTTATAACGAAAGTTGCAGTATCGGTCATTAAAGGAATATCTCCGAAATAAACTTCCTGTTCGGAAATTTCTTTTTCTTTTCCGTCTTCTTTTTTCTGAACAAGTCTCAATTTAATTTTTAAAGGAGACGAATAGGTCTCGTCTCTTGCAATAGATTCAACTACAGAATATTTGGGTTCCCCAAAAGAATAAGAAACATATTGAACTTCCAAACTTTCGTCCGAATTTTTTATAGGGAAAACATCTCTAAATGCACCTTCAAGCCCTTGAGTTTTTCTTTTCTCAGGAGCTACATTCATTTGCAAAAATTCCGCAAAAGAATTTTTCTGCATACCAAGCAGTAAAGGTGGATCAATTGGTGATTTTATTTTTCCAAAATTAACTTGTTTCATTAGTTTTAGATCCATTATTTTTTATTTTGACAAAAAGATAAAATTAAGTAATTATTATATACTTAATTATTATCTTTTGTCAAGTATTTATATTGATTTGCACAAATAGTTTGTGCACATTTTACTTTAAGCAAATTGTTTAAGTAAAATTACTTTAATTCTACAGTTGCGCCTGCTTCTGTCAATTTCTTTTTCATTTCTTCAGCGTCTGCTTTTGCAACGTTTTCTTTAACCGTTTTAGGTGCACCGTCAACCAAATCTTTAGCTTCTTTCAAACCTAAACCTGTTATTTCTCTAACTACTTTAATAACGGCTATTTTGTTTGCACCTGCTGCAGACAATACAACGTTAAATTCTGTTTTTTCTTCTGCTGCACCTGCTGCTGCACCTGCTGCCGGAGCTGCTGCTACTGCTACAGGAGCTGCTGCTGAAACTCCGAATTTTTCTTCCAAAGCTTTTACCAATTCTGCCATTTCCAACACTGTCATTGACGAAATTTCTTCAATTAATTGTTCTTTTGTTAATGCCATTTTACTACTCCCCCATTTTATGTTATTTTTTATTATATTTTGTTTACTGCTTATTTACTTTTCAAATTCAAACAACAAAAATTAAGCATTTGCCTGCTGTTTTTCTTTTACTGCATTTAATACATATACCAAACTTCTCATAGTAGCGCTTAATACTCCTACAAAGTTTGATACAGGAGCATTCAAGCTGCCAAGCATTTTGGCAACAAGAACTTCTTTTGTAGGAAGCGAAGCCAAAGCGTTGATTTTGTCAACAGCTATAACTTTGCCGTCAAGAAGACCTGCCTTTATTACCAATTTATCAGCTTTTTTTGCAAATTCCGAAACTATTTTTGCCGGAGATACCGGATCATCGGCCTCAACGACTATCGCCGTAGGACCTTCAAAATATTGGTTTGCATCTTCCATTCCGATTTCTTTAAGAGCAAGTTTGCTCAAAGTGTTTTTTACAACCAAATATTCGCAACCGCACTTTCTTAACTGATTTCTTAAATCCGAAATTTGTGCAACAGAAAGTCCCTGATATTGTGTCATTATCATACCTTTCATTGCTTTAAATTTTTCGGTCAAATTTTTTAATTCCGTTTGATTCTTTAAATTTGGCATTTTCTTCCCTCTATATTTTTAAAATTTATATTAAAATAAAAAAAGCTTCCCACGAGAATGAGAAGCAAACAACAAAACAATGTTAAACTACACTCAGTCTCGGCAAGGTACTGAAATATTAAACTCATTAAAGAGTCCTTGCTGTCTTAAACTTTTATAAAAAACAAAACTTCTTAAAGAACTGCAAAAGATTTTACTACAAAAAAATTTTTTTGTCAAGTACTTTTTTTATTTATAAATTTTTTAAAAAAACTTTTATTGTCAAAGTTGAAACTTCAGACATTTTTTTCTCAAATTCATTTTGATATTCGGCCGTTTTACCGTCCGCCAAATCTGAAATTGCTCTTGTAACCACAAACGGAATTTTATTTCTTGTTGCAACTTGTGCAATGGCACATCCTTCCATTTCAACAGCAATTGCCCCGAAATATTCGTTTATTTCTTTTTTTATTTCTTTGCCCGAAACAAATTTATCCCCTGAAGCAATTATTCCCTGATGAATTTTTTGTTTAGGCATATTTTGTTCTAAAGAACTTTGAAATTTTTCAATCAACTCTTTATCACAATAATATTTTGTAGGTTTATCTTTTTCAATACCGGTACACATATATCCTTTTGCATAACCTAATACCGTTACATCAAAATCATGCTGAACAAGATACGTTCCTATAACAATATCCCCCACATCAAGACCGGTTGCTATTCCGCCTGCAACACCTGTATTTATAATAATATCAGGTTTATACGTATCAATTATATATTGTGTATTAAGTGCCGCATTAACTTTACCTACACCGCTTTGTGCCAATATAATAAATTTATCGTTTATTGTTCCGGTAAATATTTTTAAATCGGCATAATTTTCTTCTTTTAAATCGGACAATTCTTTTTTTATGGCATCAATTTCACAATCCATAGCACCTATAATTGATATTTTAGAAAGAGTATTCATAATTCATTTTCTCCATAGTCCAACTTTTAAAAATTTTCATCAATTAACTTTTTAATAAAGCATATTGAATTATACTAAAACATTAAAAAATTACAAAGTATTTTTCTAATACCATACATATTAAAAATGCCGAAATCCGATTAAAACAAATCTTCATTCGGCATTTTTTAAATTTTAACAACAATTATTGTCTGTTTTGTTTTACCAATTTTTCGTCTGCCGTAATTTTTAATTCTACACGACGATTTTTAGCTTTACCTTCTTCGGTATCGTTTGAAGCTATCGGATTTGTTGCACCGAAACCTACATAAGATATTTTACTTGTCTTCAAGCCGTTATCTAAAATAAAATCATATACTGCTTTTGCTCTTTTTTGCGATAATGTTTGGTTAAAAGATGCAGAACCGGTAGAATCAGTATTCCCCTGAACCTGAATTATGTTTTCAGGATATTTTTTCAAAACTGTGTTCAAATCCGTAAGAGTTTGTTTTGCTGCTGTTGACAATTCTGCACTTCCGGTTGCAAACAAAATATCATTTTTCAATGTTACTTCTATTCCGTTTTCGGTTTTTTTAACATCTGCTATTTTTTCCAATTCTTTTGCTTGCTTGTCATAATAGTTACCGATTAACCCGCCTGCTGCTGCACCTAACAATCCACCGTAAATTGCACCTTCTGCAGATTTCCCGCCGGTATTATTTGCAATAATTGCACCTGCTGCTGCTCCGATTGCAGCTCCTGCTCCTGCCCCTATTGCCGTTCTTTTTCCTGGGGATGTACATGCACTAACTAAAATTGCACACAAAAACAACACTACCAAATTTTTCATTTTTGCCTCTCCTAAGATGTATTTTGGTTTCCGTAGATTTTATAATTTTATATATCAAATATCAAATTTAAAATAACGGCTAAAATAAAAAATACTTTTTTTTCGTTATTTTATCAAAAGTATAATTATTTATTTCTCCACCGATTAAAATAATTATTGATGTAAAATAAAGCCATACCATTAAAATTGCAAAAGCCGCTATTGAACCGTAAACTTTATTATATGAACCGAAATTGTTTATATATACCGAAAACAACCACGAACCTATCAGCCAAAAAACCGTAAAAAAAATCGAACCAGGTATTACACTTTTTATTTTAACTTTTTTTGCAGGCAAAACGTAATAGTTTATAACGGCAAGAATAAAAATTAAAACAAATGTAACCGGCCATCTTAAAAATAATATTAATTGAGAAACTTCTATCGGAATAAAACGAATATACGTTGAAACTATTTTTAAAATAGATTGTCCGAAAACAATAAGATTTACACTTAAAAATAAAAAAATAACATAAACAAAAACCATTATTACCGATAAAAATTTAGTATGTAAAAAAGATCTTGTTTCTTGAATTTTGTTTGACTTGTTAATACACTTTATTATGACAGATATTGAATTTGAAGCAAGATAAAGTGTCGTTAAAAACCCTATAATTGCAACTATCGAACGTCCTTTCAATACGGTAACTTCTTTTAAAACGGTCTCTATTAAAAAAATAACTTCTCTGGGTGCTATTCGAGAAAGAGCATCTAAAGACTGATTAACAAACGTAGTATTACCGACAATTGAAAAAATTGCCATAAGAGAAAGAATTAAAGGAAAAATGCTCAATGTCAACATATATGACATTTCCGCGGCAGACCCGAAAAAATCTTCCTTTATAACAACATTTTTTAAATTGACAATATAATCTTTTAAAGTTTTAAATATTGTTTTTATCATATTTTTAAATAATCGTACTAATTATACTATTATATAAATTAATTATGTATATTATATAAAATTTATTGATTTATAATTAACTTTTATACTATAATTAACTTCGTAATTTAAAATTCAATATTTAATATTTTTAATTAAATATTATTAAATTGTAAAAAAGAGACAAAATATGGATAAAAAAAAGACAGCTATAGTTTTTGCAACTAACGATGTGTATGCTTTTTGTTTGTATGTTTCCATATGCTCTCTTATAAAAAATTCTCCTGAACTTGTAAAGCAATCCGATATAATACTTTATCTGTATGATGTTGCCGATGCAAACAAAAAAGCACTAAGCACTTTAAATGTTAAAATTATCGATTACGTTTTTCCTTTGCAAATGAAACAACAAACGGAAGTAATTAAACATTTTTCTTTGGCAAGTTTTGCAAGATACGAATGTTTCAATCTGCTTGATAATTATGAAAGTGTTATATATCTTGACAGCGATATTTTAGTTCAAAAAGAATTGGTACATACTTTTGATTTAATAAAAGATACCGGTATAGGACTAATAAAAGAAAAAACAAATGTTGACCTTTTTACACAAGAAATAGAAAACTATGATAAAACAAAAACAATGTTTAATTCAGGTTTTTTTGTTTTAAGTAATAATTTCAAATCAAATCGTAAAGAAATAGTAGATTTTTGTTATAAACAAACAGTAAAATACAGTCAATTTTTATTGTTACCTGACCAAGCTATTCTAAATCTTGCATTACAACGCTTTAATATTACACCGACATCTCTTGAAATGATTTATAATACTCCGGCGTCTTTATCAACCAAAACATTAAAAAAGGCAATGATTATCCATTCCACAGGACATAGAAAATTTTGGAATTATTACTATTTTGATGAATTTTACAAATATTATAAACAATGGATTATACATGGTGGCATACCGATTGATTCTGTAAGAAAAGATTCAAAAAAATACAAATATTTATTGGAAAAATTATCTCTTAAAAAATTTGTGTTTTTTCATTTATGCCCGGATATAATAAAAAAACCCGTAAAAGCAATTCGTTTCTTTATCAAATTTCTTTTTAAAATAAAATACTGATTATTTAATCTTAACGGCAGGAATTGTTTTTAACTCCCCGTTTTTGGTATTGTATTGGTAAATACCTACCTGTTTTGCGGATTTTCCATCCGGAATATTTATTTTTTGATTATCATAATACAAATCATCGTCAT
>Ga0310696_10009371_pt1 | contig 11336 bp, 10 predicted proteins | sample AusTroGonzalo_MG_4_FD_203885 | JGI IMG/M metagenome (GOLD analysis project Ga0310696, IMG submission 203885) | Bovine rumen microbial communities from tropical cattle in Woodstock, Queensland, Australia - Gonzalo_02 (v2) (version 2) | ecosystem: Host-associated > Mammals > Digestive system >...
CCGAATGCCTTGCTGAGCTCGCGAGCCTTATCGGCATTCCTTCCGGCTATGCTCAGTTCACAGCCCATGTCGTTGAATGCGTATGCGGCCGCTCTCGCCGCACCTCCCGTACCTAGGATGAGCACTTTCTTCCCCTTCGAATCGACGGCTTTCTTGCGGAATGCGAACTTTATGCCCTCCACATCGGTGTTGTCGCCGGTGAGCACCCCGTCGGTGTTGATGATCGTATTGACGGCCCCGACCTCGTAACAGACGTCGGATACCCTGTCGAGGATCCTGAATATGTCCTGTTTGTAAGGGATCGTGACGTTCATGCCCCTGACGGCATACTCGCGCATCACATCGCAGATGTTGTCCAGGGTCGGCGAATCGAATTTCAGATAGATCGCGTTGAGTCCCGCAGCCCTGATGGCCGCGTTCTGCATCACGGGGGATTTCGTGTGATACAACGGATGTCCCGTCACACCCACGATTGAGCATTCGTCCCCCAGGGATTCCATCTCGTCAGCCGAGAACTGTCCTGCCGCGGTAGGCTTGCCTGAGTATCCGAATGTGAACTCGTTACCGAGGATCGCCTGTCTCAGTCTGGTGACCTCTCCCAGTTCGCCCATGCCAAGGAGCACGTGCTTCTTCCCGATCGTTCTCGATGCCTGGTATATGGAATGCAGATCGGAGAACGACCTTACCGTGAATGCGCCCTTGGATATCTCCTGGTCACCTTCGCTGAGCATCTTCAGTATGGTCTCCGGATCGGGCGTGCCTTCGTAATCGTGCCTGGACCTGATCTTCCTGAACGTCATCTTCTTCGTCGAATTGCCGACATCCACAAGCCCTTTGAATGAATCTGGCACATTTGCGATATCCTTGCCGCAGAGAGTGATGATGTCGTTCTCGCCGATGCCTTCCGGGATCTCGCTGAACACATCCAAACGGATCTCGTGCATATCCGTCCCCTTCCTGAGGGGTCCGGCGGTACCGTACGTGGTGCAGATCCTCATCTACTTCTCCGAGATCGTCTCTTCGATCGCCATGCCGAAGTGCCTTCCGCCGGTCTCGATCTTCGCCAGTATCTTGTCCCCGGGGGACAGTCTTGTGACCGATACGGATCCGTTCCTGCCGACCACCTTTATGGTCTCGGCGTTCTGAAGCATGACCGTATATTCCTTCTTCCCGTCGGTGGCGGTGACCATCAGCAGAGGCCTCTTCTCGACCTTGCATCTTCCGACGGATGCCACCCTCGTGTTGCCCTTCTCGTCGCAGAGCAGAACGGGGTCCCCGCCCTTGATCTCCGACAGGTATCTGGTCCCGCCTCCGGGGACCTCCATGTAAGAGTGTACCGCGCCGGCGTTCACCCTGAACGGCCTGCTGGCGACGTATCCGTTGTCCTCGCTCTCAGACTGGATCAGGAAGAGGCAGTTGGAGTACGAGCCTATGAGCATCCCCTCTCCGGGGGACATCATGGAGCACGTATCTATGCACACCCTGTCACCCATCTCAACCGGCTTCACCGATACGACGGTGACCTCCGAGAGCTCCTCTTTCGGACTCTCGGTTATGATGTCCTTGAATCTGCTAATCGTAAGCGGTTCATCGGTGTCGATGACGATACCGTCGACTCCCTTCTCCATCGTCGTCAGGAAGAGATTCGCCTCATCGACGTTCTTGGCGCAGGCATACACCTTGGTGCCCGTACCGCCGAACTTGGCGATCATGTTCTCCAACGGGATCACGGTCCAATCGGACGTCGTCACGATGACCGCATCCTTCTTTCCCGCCAATGACAATGCGCGCTCCTGTGAACCCGGGGTGTCGATGTCTATGAATTCGTATCTCTCGTCGCACGACTTGCCGTCCTTGAAGTAGATGGCATCCATCTTGCCGAGGCCTTCGAACTCCTCGTCCCCTTTCCTCAGTATGAACCTGCATATCCCGGCCTCCAGACCGTTGGTGACCAGGTCCTTGCGTGCCTGTCTGTCATCGGGCCTGTCCGCCCTGACTATCGAATCCTTCATGTGATCACTCGATGAACTTCGCCGCTTCCTCGACCGAGAAACCGTCGATGACTATGCTGGAGATCGCCTTGGTTATGCCCATCACGTTCCTGTTCTGGAACACGTTCCTTCCGATGGACACCCCGTGACCTCCGGCCTCAAGGGAGTCATGTACCATGTTCAGTATATCCATATCGGAATCCATCTTCGGTCCGCCGGCTATCACGATGGGTGCCAAGGCCCCTTTGCAGACCTCTCTGAACGAGTCTATGTCTCCAGTGTAGCTTACCTTGACGATGTCCGCGCCGAGTTCGGCTGCAGCTCTGGCACAGTGAGCGACGGCAACGGGATCGTACTGATCCTTGATCTGCGGGCCGCGGGGGTATGCCATGACTATGAGGGGCATCCCCCACTCGTTGCACTGCTTGGAGATCTCTCCTGCTGATTCCAACATGGAGGGTTCGTCCTCCGATCCGAAGTTGATGTGTATGGAAACGGCGTCGGCGCCGTATTTGATCGCTTCGTCTATCGTTGTGATCTGGACCTTGCTGTTGGCCGATGGTCCGAGATTGGTGGATGCGGAAAGGTGCATGATCAGACCTACGTCCCTTCCGGACTGACGGTACGAGTACCTGATGAGTCCCTTGTGCATGAGAACAGCGGTCGCTCCGCCGTTCGATACGTCGTCTACGGTCTTCTTCATGTCGATGAGTCCGCTGAGCGGTCCCGACGAGATACCGTGGTCCATGGGAACTATGACGGCATTGCCCGTCCTTCTGTCTGTTATCCTTTCCATACGAATGCTTTTTCCATACATCATTGCGAGAGCCTCCTGGTGCCCGTCTTCCTGTTAACTGCGTTTGTGATAATATCTTTCCTATGAATCGAAATATAGTCTTCCGGCCTCCATGAGCCTGCGGAACTTCTCCGGATCGTCGCTCATGGACGCTTCCTTCAGATCCTCCACCGCCTCGGAGAACAGATCCCACATCCTGTCCCTGTGGGCGTTGGTGTGCTGTATCTCGTAGTACAGCATGGGATCCTCCAATGCCACCGATCTGTTGGTGTCCAATCCCTTGTTGAATGTCGTGGATGCCACCGTCTGGAGATCCTCGAAGTCGAATCCGCTCCTCTCCAGTACCGTGAACAGTGCTATGTTGACCGCATGCGTAATCCCGAGCACGTATGACATGTATCCGTCGTGCTCGCCGATGTCCATGATGCGGATGTTGCCGCCCTTGTTGTCGAACAGTGCCTTGGCCTCATCCACAGCTTCCCTGTTCCCGCAGTCGCAGATTATGAGGTTCCTATTGTAGAGCGATGTGGCGGAAGGTCCGAACATCGGATGGATGGAACACACCTTCTTCCTGGCCGCCATCTCTCTGGCCTGCTCCATGAAGGGGGTCTTCAGCGATGAAAGATCGAAGATCAGAGTATCCTTCCCGCATATCCCGTCCAGTTCCTTCAGTACCCCGGACACCGCATGTATGGGTACCGAGACCACCACGATGTCCATGCTGGCACATTCCTTTATCGTGTGTCCGTTGTCGGCCGCCTGGTCTATGATCATGACATCGTGTCCGCATTTGCCGAGCAGATCGGCCGTCCAGGCACCCATCTTTCCGGCCCCGCCTATGACGGCGGCCTTCCTTCCGGCCTCCTTCTTGACCAGTCTGGATTCCGAATCCACGGCCTCCTGGATAACGGCAGATGCCACCGCGGCCATGGTCGTTCCGCTGAGTCCGTAACGGGAACCTTCCTCCTTGTATCTGGCTATGACCTTCTTCTCGACCTCGACGTTCCTTATGGGGAGACCCTGTTCGATCTTCGTCGCACCGATCTGCTTCGCTAGTTCGGTACGCTCCGATATCAGTTCGATTATCTTCAGATCCCTCTTTCTTATCTCATCCCTAAGCTGGTCAAGGTCCATCGGTCTCACCGTCTCAGTGGATATGTTCCGCCGCCTCTTTGACTGTTGCGCCGTGGAGCACGATATCGGAGATGGCGGTCATCATGCCCTTGACGTCCCTGTGCTGGAACACGTTCCTTCCGATGGACACTCCGTGTCCTCCTGCTGCAAGGGAGTCGTGGACCATGTTCAGTATGTCAAGGTCGGAGTCCATCTTGGGTCCGCCTGCTATGATGACAGGCACCATGCATCCGTCCACGACCCTGCTGAACGAATCCACATCGCCGGTGTAGCTGCATTTGACGACGTCTGCGCCCAGTTCCGCCGCGACCCTTACCGCGTGCGCTATGGCCTTCTCGTCGAACGAGTTCTTGATCGAGGGTCCGCGTGGGTATGCCATGGCTACGAGGGGCATTCCCCATTCCATGCATTCGCTGGAGACCTTTCCGAAATCCTCCAGCATGCGGGGTTCCGTCTCCGCACCCACATTGATGTGGATGGAAACGGCATCCGCTCCCAGTTTCATACCGTCCTGGACTGTCGCCACGAGGACCTTGTTGTTGGAGTTGATTCCGAGATCGGTAGATGCTGACATGTGCAGTATCAGACCGACATCGTGTCCCGATGTCCTGTGTCCCTGAGGGACCATCCCTTTGTGCATCAGGACCGCGGTGGCTCCGCCTTCGACGACGTCGTTGACGGTCTTCCTCATGTCGATTATCCCTTCGACCGGTCCGATGCTGATTCCATGGTCCATGGGAACAATGACGGCATTGCCGCTGTTCCTGTCGATTATCCTTTCAATCCTGATCTTCTTTCCGAACATATCGTTCACCGTGTCACGTGTTAGCACGGCACATTATATAAAGCTATTGCTTTTGAGAAAAAGGGATGCGCCCTTGCGGGCGCCTGGTGTTTCACTCCTTCTCGGATGAGGGGAGGGTTCCGTCGAGGAACTGCTCGTAACCGTACAGGTCCAGCAGTCCGTGTCCCGAGAGACAGAACACGATGGTCTTCTCCTCGTTCTTCTTCTTGCAGTCGAGGGCGACGTCGATCGCTCCCTTGAGTGCGTGGCATGATTCCGGTGCGGGGATGATTCCCTCCGTCCTTGCGAACAGCACTCCTGCCTCGAAGGTCTGCGTCTGGTCGTATGACCTTGCGGACAGGTATCCTGTGTTGAAGGCCGCCGATACCAGAGGCGACATTCCGTGGTACCTGAGTCCTCCTGCGTGGATGGCCGAGGGGATGAAGTCGCTTCCGAGGGTGTACATCATGAGCAGGGGTGTGAATCCTGCGGTGTCGCCGAAGTCGTACTTGAACTCACCCTTGGTGAGACTGGGTGCCGCCTTGGGCTCGACCGCGATGAACTCGGTGTCCTTGAATCCGGTCCCGCGGATCTTCTCTCCGATCATCGGGAATGTCATTCCTCCGAAGTTGGAACCTCCGCCGGTACAGGCGATGACGTAGTCGGGTTCGATCTCCGCCATCTTCATCTGCTGCATGGTCTCCTGACCGATGACGGTCTGGTGGAGCATGACGTGATTCAGCACGCTTCCGAGAGAGTAGCAGGTCTCTTTGTCCTTGGCCGCCATCTCGCATGCCTCGGAGATAGCGATTCCCAAGGATCCGGATGTCTCCGGGTGCTCCTTGAGGACCTTCCTTCCGAACTCGGTCTGTGCGCTGGGCGATGCGTAGATCGTCGCGCCGTAGGTGTTGATGATGGTCTTCCTCAGGGGTTTCGCTATGTAGCTTCCCTTGACCATGAACACTGTCGTCTTGATGTCGAACAGGTTGGATACCATCGCAAGAGCGGTTCCCCACTGTCCCGCTCCCGTCTCGGTAGTAAGGGTGTGAACTCCCGCCTCGGCATTGTAGTATGCCTGTGCCAGAGCCGTGTTTCCCTTGTGGCTTCCGAGGGGACTCATGTCCTCCCTCTTGAAGTAGATCTTCGCGGGTGTCTTGAGGTACTTCTCCAGCCTGTACGCCCTCTGCAGGGGTGCGGGTCTGTTGAGGTAGATCAGATTGTCGCGGACCTCCTCGGGGATGTCGATGTATCTCTCTGTCGATCCTTCCTGTCTGATGATCTCCTTACAGAATATGGGCTCGAAGTCCTCAGGCTTGGCCGGCTCGCCCGTTCCGGGGTTGAGCGGAGGCTTGAGGTTAGGGAGATCTGCTGCCAGGTTGTACCACCTTTTGGGAATGTCCTCAGGCGATAATCCGATTCTTGCGTCTTTGGGGATTGCCATGTTACCACCCATCAATAGACACTATATAATGTTATTGTTCATTGATGTACAATAATATACATTTAATCCAAAATCGCTATCCAAAAAGTTACCATTCTAACTTTATACGGGCCTGCCGTTATCTCTGCCATGGCCAAAGGTGTCCTTGGGATAATAGCGTGTCCGATGCTCGACGACAATCTCGTCTACAGTCTTTCTAAAGATACAGAGAAGAAGAACATCACAGTCGTGAGGAACGAGTACAATGGATCCCTCGTCAGGAAACTCGATGCCGCAGGCGTCGAGTACGATTACATCGGATGGGGACAGGTCATCAACGGCGGATACAGACCCGACAGGAGTGAGTACAATATCCTCATCCTTATGATCAATCTCGGTCTGCATTCCAAACCCAAGGAGCTTAAGGCCAAGGTGGAGGATCTTTCCAAAGAGATGGCTCCGTTCGTCGACAGTTTCGGTTTTTATCTGGGGACCTGCGGCAATTACGGATGGGACATCCCTGCCTGGTGCAACGGAGTGCTGAACAAACCCGGTGCGATGTTCTGCGATTCCAACGGATGTCTCTGCGACGACTGCGTCGGAGTCGCCATAGCCGGCGGACCCAGATACCTTGAGATGCAGAAGAGGTATCCCGGACACTTCTATCTGTTCCCTGCGATGGCGGTCAACTTCGACGACTTCATGGATGCCGATCAGGCCGACAGCGCTGCGATCGAACAATCCCTTACGGACGAGATGCGCGAACAGCTCGGCATCGAACCCGGAAGGGATGGGTATCTGCGCTGGCTGCTGAGGATGGGAGATTACAAGAACATCCTAAAGATCGAGACTGGTCTCGGCAACGACAAGGAGTATGATGAATGTGCCAAGAAGGTCTCCGAAAGAACGCAACTGACCATCATCCCCGCCGAAGACGGATGGGCGAGTATGCAGCCCACCGATGACATCTATCAGAAATGCAAATCCTTCCTGCGCGACTGATATCTTTATAATGAATAGGGATAATCGTAAATCACCGCGATGACGAAAGGGCGCGATACATGAACGCCATGTGTACGTCGCGGCGCACAGTGGTCCTGTACCTTAATTGGGAACTTGCGGTAGCCGCGATGTGTCATCGCTTGCCGTGACCGTGAGACAACGCAGGATCCGACACATACCCTCCCCGTCAGTCAGTGTCTCGAGGCTGCCGTCACCGGCAGACGATGAAAAGATGTGTTAGCGGCGGAGGGACACCTTTCTCAAAAAAAAGAAAGAGGGGCTTGCGCCCCGTTTATATCTTCAGACAGAGCCTGTTGATGCAGTTCTCGGCCTCCATCCACTTGGGGAACTTCTTCTCCTCGGCATACAGGTCGAATTCTTCGCCCTTGCCGAACTTAGCCCATCCTTCCCTGGTGGTGAGGTACTCGTGGTAAACCACGAAGTCAAGCACATAATCGCTGATGCTGTCGCTGTCGAAGATCGAGGAGACGACGATTGTATCCATCAGAGTGGAACAGTAGGCCGCATTCGAAGGAAGGCTCTCCTTGGTCCATGTGAGGAACGGATTTGCTTCATCTGGCACAATTCCCATGGACTTCAGTCTGTCCAACGATCCCCTCAGGTCCTTGTACTCGCCAACAGGGGATCTGGTGATGTTCCTGCTCCTCTTGATGTAAACGGGCTGCTTGTTCCTGGTGAAATCTTTGGATGTGATCCAATCTGTCATCTCATCCGGATACGGCTTGGATTCCAGCCCCGAGATCTTAGAGAACAATGTATCCGCCAGACCGTCGATGACCTCCACGGGAGCGTCCTGGAGATAATCCGAGACCTGGAAGTCGGCCCACTTGTAACTCCTGGTCCATTTTACCTTGAAGTCCCTGTAGGCGACGAACTCAGCGCCGACCCTGTCGTATCCGTATTTCTTGCCTATGGTCCCGAAGGACTCTTTCAGTGTTTCTTCTGCTGTGGTTGTCATAGCAGATAGAAGACCTCAGGGTGCGACAATTAAACTGACAATTACAATTAAGGATTAATCCCTCTCAAGCTTGGATATGAACTCCTTGTAGAGTTTCTTGCCGTCGAACAGCCTCACCTTCGCGTCCTGTTTCCTCGACTTCCTGGCCGCAGCATCGGTGAAATCGGTGGTCGTGATGCACCATGTCTCGTCGGAATGATAGAGCGCACCCGCATCCTGTGTCTGTTCCACATAAACAGGCGTCACGCTGCCTTTCTTCATGTAAACACATTTCACGACGATCTTGTCCTTGACCGAGATGTCATCGGTCGTGTTCCCCAGCATGGTGATTATGCCTTCATCAGCATCCTTGATCATCAGCATCCTGTACCTCAGATCGCGGAACACCTTCGCCATATATTCCGTGAAAACGGCATTGGCCGTCTGCGCATTGAATTCCAACCTGGAATATTCCGCGAAGGCTTTCAGCTGTTTGTTGAGAGTCTTCAATTCTGAAGGAATGTTTCCGGCTGTCGATTCTTTCTTATCGTCACCAGCAGCCTTCTTAGCAGGAGCCTTCTTCGCCGCTGTCTTGGATGCCGTCTTCGAAGATTTCTTGTCAGTGGATTTCTTGGCTGGGGCCTTCTTGGGTTCGGGTTCTTCAGTAGCACTCTCGATCGGCGCCCTTCTCACCACGGTCTTGGTCGTCCTGTCCTCTTTGACCTCGACGGTTTCTTCGACGGGCTCTTTGACAGGGACGCTCTCGATCTCCTTCTTCGGTTCCTTGTCACTCTTTTTCTTGAATAATGATGACAGACCCATCTCTACCGCCTTGCTACGTTTGCAGAAAATCACGAGACAGATAATAAAACTTGGCGAATATGACTACATAATGGCTGTTAACATCGTTAACTTTTAATCTTAATTGCTTTATCTAAGAATCATGTGCGGAGAACCCCCTACAGACCGTGAAGTGGCCGACAAGATCCTCGAGGCCATAAAGAAGGAATACGGATTCATACCCCTGGTCAACCAGGTGCTTTCCCAGCGCCCGGACATCTTCGTCCCGGCAGCCAACTTCGGAAAGGCTGCTCTCGAAGGCAAGGAACAGAAGCTCGAAAGGAAGACCGCATACCTCTGTGCAGTCTCCGCTGCGACAGCATTGGGTGCGGAGCACTGCCTCAACGTTCAGATGAAACATGCGGTCGCTGCAGGGGCCTCCAAGGACGAGGTCCTTGAAGCTATGGTGGTAGGATCATACATGGCAATGACCAGAGCCCAGTCGTACGCATTCCGCAAGTACAGCGAGATGTTCGACGGCAAAGAATGAGATTAAATAGAGCACGAATATACAAGGGACAGTGATAAAATGGTAACAGTTACACCTGACGCCGAGAAATTCATCAACGACCTTCTTGAGAAGAACAACAAGGTCGGATACGGTATCAAGATCTACCTCGCAGGCATGGCATGCTCCGGACCCCAGTTCGGAATGTCCTTCCAGGAGAAGGCCGCAGAGGGAGAGCTCGTCATCAAGCAGACAGGATTCGACTTCTTCTGCGACCAGGAGACGATGGATGCTCTCGAGCCCTGCCTGATCGAGTTCATCGACGACCCCAACTTCGGCACCGGCCTCACCATCCGCGACCCCAACGCAAAGGGATGCGAATCCTGCGGCGGCGGCTGCTGCTAAACATAAAAATGTGCGGGAGACCGCACATCTTCATTTTCGGTATAATCGGGGACCTCCCCCCTTTCTCTTATATATCTGCTAATCGTCGAAGAGACGATGACCTTCGTCAACAAACCAAGGATCGTTCCGGATTCCGTAGAGAGCAGGGCATACCAGGTCGAGATGGCCGAAAGCTGCCTTAGAAGGAACACCCTGGTTGTTCTCCCGACAGGATTGGGCAAGACCGTGATTGCACTGCTGGTCGCGGCGGACATCCTGGAGAAGGGAAAGAAGGTCCTGGTCCTCGCACCCACCAAACCTCTGGTGGAACAGCATTACGATTTCTTCCTATCCAAACTGAAGGATGCACGCATCGGGACCATGAACGGGAACATGGCGCCGGAGAAGAGATCGGGCGTAATCAAGGGCAACGATGTCATCGCCTGTACCCCGCAGGTCGTCGCCAACGATCTAGAGTGCCAGAGGTATGATTTGAATGACTTCGGACTCATCGTCTATGACGAGGCCCACCGCGCGACCGGTGATTACGCGTATGTGAACATCGCGGATTACTATCACAAGGGATTGGTCCTCGGTATGACCGCGTCCCCCGGGTACGACATGAACAGGATACTCGAGGTCTGCAACAATCTGGATATCGAGTACATCGACATCCATACGGACGATGACGAGGAGGTGACACCGTACATCTACGACACCTTCATCACAAGGATTGAGGTGGAGATGCCCAAGGACCTTGCCAATGTCATCGCATTACTGAACAAGATACTGGATACGTATGTCGAAGGACTCAAGAGTCTCGGGCTCCTGAATCCCAACTGGCCCCCGTCGACCAAGCAGATGCTTGCCATAGGTTCCGATCTGCAGATGAGGCTGAAGAGGGGAGAGAAGAGCGCGTTGGTATACAGAGGGCTTGTATGCCAGTCGGCCTGCGTCAAGCTGATGCATGCCATCGGACTTGCCGAGACCCAGGGCATGAGCGCACTCAGAGCATACATGATAAAACTGGATGAGGAAGCGATCCCCCAGAAGGGTTCAAAGGCCACAAAAGAGATCGTTGCCACGGAAGAATTCAAAGAAGCTTCCAAGATCGTTAGGACCAGCAGGGTGGAGCACCTGAAGATCCCCAGACTGATGGAGATGGTCAGCAAGAAGATCGAGGAGAATCCCGACGGCAAGATCATGGTGTTCACTCAATACAGGGATACATGCGATATGCTCGTCGAGAAACTGTCCAGAGTGAAGGATGCACGCGTCACCAAGCTCATCGGACAGTCCAAAGGCGGTCTGAAACAGAAAGAACAGATCAAGCTCCTGGAGGATTTCAGGAACGGCATCTACAACGTCCTGGTGTCCACTTCCGTCGGAGAGGAGGGATTGGACATAGCCAGCACCGATATGGTGGTGTTCTACGAACCCATCCCTTCGGAGATCCGTACCATCCAGAGAAGGGGACGGACCGGAAGGAAGGACATCGGTGAAGTGTACGTGCTGGTCGCCAAGGGCACCAGGGACGAGATCTTTGAGAAGACCAGCGAGAAGAAGGAGCAGTTGATGA
>Ga0310696_10009372_pt1 | contig 11336 bp, 18 predicted proteins | sample AusTroGonzalo_MG_4_FD_203885 | JGI IMG/M metagenome (GOLD analysis project Ga0310696, IMG submission 203885) | Bovine rumen microbial communities from tropical cattle in Woodstock, Queensland, Australia - Gonzalo_02 (v2) (version 2) | ecosystem: Host-associated > Mammals > Digestive system >...
GCTATCGCCTCGTGGTCTACCTTACTAGGTGACTACAGATACATGGGCCTCGACGGCGACCTCGACGGCATTAAGGGTACGTGTAAGAACTGCGGCGCTTGCAAGATGAGCTGCTACGTCCGCTCGTCCTACCGCTTCCCTGGCGTCGTCCAGTCCCAGGCGATCAACACCTGGGGCCTCCGTCACGAGCTGAAGAAGGTAGAGAGCGATCTCGCCGCCCAGATCGAGAGGCGCCACGTCAAGGACGTACGAATTAACCAGTCCGGCGAAATCGAAAACCAGCGCCAGTTTGCAATGTGGTGCAGACTCGCGATCCGTTTCCCTGAGACGAACTTCTACGTTTATACCAAGATGTACGATATCGTTGGGAAGTTCCTCGATAACGGCGACGTTCCTCCGAACTTCACAATTTTATTTTCTGTCTGGCATGAACACGGCGCCGAAGAGTACAAAAAATATTCTCATTTGCCGAACGTGAAGGCGTTCGTCTATGATGACGGCGTCAACTGCCACTTGCCTACAAAGTGCTACTGCCCAGCATATAAGGTGATCGGCAAGAGCGGCAAGGCAAAAATGGATCACTCTGTATCTTGCGAGACGTGCAGACTCTGTATCGATAGCAAGCTGAAAGTGATCGCTTGCCACGAACACTAAGCTTTCAACTCCCTGGTTCATGGGACGGATGAGAATCCGTCCCATTTTTTATTTTGTTTCCCCATAGGGAGACTGACATAAACCAGGCGGGACTGCCTCTCAGAAATATTTTTATAGCGGCAAGATTAACACAACCAACCAAGGAGAATTAAAATGTTTGAAGAAAGACTCGAAGACGTGGCCCAGCTCACTGGTGAAATTGACTACGGCGACGCTTGGGCGCTCGACAAGAAGGCTACCGAAGACAAGGACTTCCGCCAGAAGGTGAGGGCTGCCCTCGCCGAATACGACGACGCAGTCTTCGAAGATGACCAGGACGGCATGGACGCCGCTGGCCGTAAACTCAAGGAACTTGTAAAGGAGTGTGCATAATGGCTAAACCGGAACTGAATAAAAAATATCGCTGCACCCACAGCTTCACGCATCCTAACCTGGGCCGAATGCTCCGCAAGGGCAAGCTGTACGTCTGCAAGGATATTAAATCGAAGGCGGATTTAATAACGATGTGCGGCATGTATGGCGACGGCGTAAATTGCAGCCAGAAGTTCTTCGAGGAACACTTTGAAGAAGTCGACGCAGCCGCTAACCAGCATAAGGTCGTCAACGGATAAGACTGGCCGCCAGACGGCGGGACTGCCTCGCCGTCTTATTTTTTGAACACAATCGCAACCAAGGAGACTAACCATGATAAAGAACCAATCCCTTCATAAATTTTTATTGCCGTGGGCGCTGACTACCGGCAAGGTCGTCACTCGCGATATCGTCAAAACTATCAAGAAGTGGGCAGCTGGCAAGATATACAAATCTGACGGAACAGATAAGGCGACCTATGATTTGGCCACCAAGGCGCTGGCTACCGACGCCGAATGGTTCGAAATCGAGCATCCGGATGATTCATGCAAGAAGGTCGTCCGGCTGACCCCGATCCGCAGCGTCGACGAGGCCAAGAAGCTCGGCTATAAGAAGTATGTCGTGCCGGAGTTCCCGGAAGGCTTCGACCCAGATGCCCAGGTCGGAAACCAGGAATTTACATACGGCCAGATGTACGCCGCATGGCGATCCGAATTTGAACAGCTGATTAGCGACCCGAAAAACACCTATCCCTTGTACACAGACCTTCGTGGCGCTCCGGACTACAATGCATGGGAATCCGTGGAATGCGCATCAGATGACGTGGCCACGATGTTCCAGCAGCTCGCCGATATGACCCAGGTAATCGACGGAATGTACGTGGACTTCTACGAAAACGATTCTTGGTGGGATCAAGCCGACTCCGGCGATTTCGGCGTACATATCTATGACGGGATCATCAAGCCAGAGCAGATAGTCAAGAAGTACCTTCCCAAGAAAAAGAAGGTCGTCCGCCCAGACAAGACCCTGGTTCTCAAGGCTGCGGAGGCAGACTGGCTGAAAAATTTCTTCCAGGACCATATCGACGACATCGCCGATCTGGACGGAGGAACCGACTACAAAGCTATGATGGCCGTCGAGGAAAAGATCAATAATCTCTAGGACTGGCCGCCAGACGGCGGGGCTGCCTCGCCGTCTTATTTTTTGAACACAACCAAAATCAAGGAGACTAACCATGAAAACATTCGATTTCGTAACCTTCAACCAAGATGACCGCAGTGCTAATCCATACGAATACACTACCGAAAAGGAAGCTATCAAAAATATGCACGCATGGGCTAAGCATTGTATCGACGATGAATACATTGGCAGACGTCTGGAAACTGTCTATATCGACGACACGGAGTATTTAGACGGCTTGGAAGACACAGAACGCCTTCTGAAGAAAATTAACCAGGCCAAGGAATCGATCTCGTTCGAGACTACCGACGGCAACTACCTCGAAGGAACCATCTGGGAACACGACACCGAGCAATTCATCGTGCATGGCGCACAATATGACAACCAGGACGGCGATCTCCGTTCCTTTGTCAAGATTTGCGCAACCGCCAGAGAAGCGTTCCAGTTCGTCATCGACGACTTTAGCAAGCTCGCCGAAGCCTATAAGGAAGATGACGAAGAAGTTACTATCCCTACGATGAAGCAGCTCCGCCAGACCAAGTGCGCGGAGTCGCCGAACACCTGGCCCGTCTGGACTAAGTGGTCTGTCGAAAAAATCTAAAAATATTAGTTTCCCAGTTGACACGACTGGGAAATTAATTATATTTTATACCACACACTCACCAAGGAGTTTTATTATGGGATACACCAATTACTGGACACCGAACAAGGAAAAGCTTAACAAGTTGACCGTCTTCCCTCAGGAAGTCATTGACCAGATCAAGGCGGTCAAGGAAAAGTTCAACGAAGAAGTTTTGACCAAGAAGCGCAACTTCGAATTCGTCGAAGGACAAATCGACACGGATAGCATCTACATCAGCGGCACGTGCGAAGGCTTCGAATTCGATCTCTTCAAGGATGCCCGTACGGGTGGCCGTATCGGCGTAGACTCTTGGACGTTCTGCAAGACCGACAGAGAACCCTACGATGCCGTCCTCAAGTGCATCCTCATGGTACTCACTGCACATGGGCTGCTCCTGAGCTGGGATCATGACGACAACGGTAACTGTACGGAACATCGCAAGGCTGTGGCATTGGCCAAGAAGTGCGGCATTCCGATCGTTCACCACTACTATCCAGCCAGTGACGTAGCGAAATAAGTTTGCCCTACTCCCTGAGGGCAGCCGACGGCGACCTGGGTTCAACCCACCTAAGTGGGTATTGAAACTTCACACACCCAGACCACAACACACACATTGCCGCCGTCGGCAAAATATTTTTCTCATGCAGCGGGTTGTGTTCAACGGCCCCTGACGGTCGCTGCATGGGACTCCTTTCCGCCAGGGGCCACTCGGCCTGATCGTATAACGGATATTCACGACGGACAAATAAGTCAGCATACTTCCCACGCATGTGGGGATTGCAAAACCTGTTCGTAGATGCTGGTTCGATTCCAGTTCAGGCCACTCACCATAATAGCTCCAATCAGTGCCAGTTTCCCTATGTGGAGACTGGCACTTCCTTTACGGGGCTGCCTCTCAGAATTATTGCTACTGCAACTGAAACACAACTCAACAAGGAGAATCATCATGGCTAAAAAGCTTTCTATCATCGACCAACTCAACGCGCTCTGTGACCAGGTCATCGTGGATACTACCAAGGCTAAAGAGACCTATCAGATGTCCGAAGACAAGTTAATAGAATATGTCGGCAGCTTCGCCCATACACTGGCACAGAAGTACTGCACCACTCTGAAGAAGTACGAAGATATCAAAGGTAAACCAGGCATGTACTTGTGCGTCCAGAGTACAGAGAGTGCATGCGGCGCTGGACAGTACCTCAGCCTTTACTTACATGGTTATACCAACGGACTGTGCGACAGAAATCACCCAGAGCTCTCTCGTGTAGACCATGTCGACTTGAGCCTCACTTGGGACGCCAACTGCAAGGACGAGCTCTTGTCGATTACTGGATCCTCTTATCATGCATATAGCACTCGTTGGCTCGCCAGAGGAAATTCTCGGTTCAACGAAAAGCTCGCCGTCCTCGTACGCTACATCAAGTCCGGACAGTTCGAAAAGGACTTTGTCAAGACGGTTACTAGTCTCTGTGAAGAACGTGTCAACAAAAACACCGAGCTGAAAAATACCGCAAAGAATAATAACAATATCTGATAACTCCCTGGTTCTGGGACGGATGAGAATCCGTCCCAGTTTTTTCCAAATAATAAACTTATTTCTATCTTAGGAGTCCCAACTATGATGTACGATCCTCTTAACATGTATGGCTACGCCATGGCTGAACAGAAACGAAACCGTGACCGGAATCAGAATATCCTTCAGCGCCAGATCTTCCAGAATGCACTCAACCATCACTTGATCCAGATCGAACGCGGACACGTCGTCGTACTTAACCACGTAGGCGCCGTCAACCACTTCAACCATCATCCGGATCTCTTCATGACCATCCCGTACAACTACAACTACCTGGCACATGACAAGAATGCTCTGGAACGTACGCTGACCCAGGCCTGGCAGTACGTAAACAGACCTATCTAAAATAATTTTTGTATCTCCCTGGTTGAAAGCCTCAGATCCTTCGGGATCTGGGGCCTTTTTTGTGCCGCCGTTCCCACTCGGACTGACAGAACTCCCACGGGGCTGCCTTTCGACCCTATTGACAACGGCCAATCCTTTTATTATATTTGTACCACACGCTCACACACGTGCATGTGCGAATATGGCATAATCCGAAACATATATATGGTGATACCAGTATGGAAATTAACGTCAATTACTCTAACTTGACTGAAGACCGTGGAGTCTTTAATGAATATCCTAAAGGAACCAACGCCGTCCACTTTGTCGTGACATGTCCGGATCTCTCAGCAGAACTGAAAGCCGTCGTATACTTCACGCCAGATGGACAGCGTCGGTTCCTCTTCTACACCGACGACCTGGGCGCCAGTCTGCTGACGTTCTCAGCTCACGAAACCATGCTCATCGGCTTCTTCATCAACTGGCTATCCCAGAACAGGGACAAGATCTACCCGACTGGCAGTCAGCCCACGGGGCTGCCGTCTCAGACTATCCCTACGACACCCAACAAATAATTTTTATTTGTAGCCCACAGACCGCTTTTATTGGTTTTTTCATGGTCTGTGGGCTTTTCTTACACACACAACCATTTAGGAGACCTAACCATGATAATCAAATTTCCAGTCAATTACACTGAAGAGTACTATCCGACAAAACGCTGCAAGAAAGCACGGAAACACTTAAAAACCGAAGAAGTCCTCATCGCTGTCCCTACTATCACCAGTGAAGATGACTTTCCTATCGCATTTAAGGTCACCAACTACGAAACCGTATATCCAAGGGTCAGAGATAACGAAGCCCTTTGGGAACTAGTACAGCACGGCGACACCCGTAAGGGCATCTACTTCACAGAGACAATCCGCCGCTTCAAGAAGAAGCTCTACAGACCTGTCCGTCATTCCTATGGATCGGCGATCGCTCGTTCCTTCGAAAATCCGCAAACATACCTTACAAAAGAGTTCACTTGGTATCAGAACTTCTGCCGTCATTTCATGGACTGGAATGACCCAGATGTACCGTTCAGCCAGGACTCCGTCGTCATCGGTAACGACCTGGCAGAAATAATTAAGAAAGTGAACAAAAAAGCTAAGGAATTCGTCGTGTTCAAGAATATCCTCTGGGAACAGGTCGAAGAACCGCTCTATACGTATACTACTTTCGGCCTGGGGCATAACCACGGCGGCACTGGTTTCTTTATCGAATATGGCCGTAGGTGCAATGCCGACAGAAAAATCTACTGGCGTGCCAATGAACGTGAGCAAGCGATCAAGACTGCCGTCAAAGTAGCAATCGGTCGTGGCGACACCGACTATGTCGATGATATCCGCAAGACCAAGAAAATGATCCAAAAATTTTAAAATATTGGCAGCCCCTCGGCGGGACTGCCTCTTTTGCCTATACTTTAGACAACTCACTACAACCTTTAAGGAGACTATCATGGCAACTAACTGGAGAAAACTCACACCAGAAGAACGTAAGGCTGGCGACGCAAGACGTGACGAAGTCAACGCCGCTTGCGAAACAATCAAGACAAAGCACTCAAACGTACTGGAACTCAAGGTAATGACGTCCAAGGAGTTCTGGGATCACTGGCTGCCGAAACACCCTATCAATGGCATGCTACTAAGATGGACGGCTAAGGCCGACCGATACATCGGAGTCGTCAGTGTCGCCGACGGCAATCGTGAATACAACTTCTCGGCTGGGTCGCATATCAGTCCCTATGCCGCATTGAAGTTCGCTATCGACGTAGCAAAGGTCAACGTGGAACACCACGGCATCGACTTGACACAACTCGTCAAGGACTTCGAACCAGTATAACAACGTTCTAAAATATTGGCAGCCCCTCGGCGGGACTGCCTCTTTTGCCTATACTTTAGACAACTCACAACTCAACCAAGGAGATTAACCATGTTCGTAAGTTCCACTTCCACTCTCGTTACGTGCGTCACCTTCACCAAAGTCAGCGGCATCCAGTTCCACGTCTACTCCACCACTGACGAAAAGTTCGTCGAATACATCGGCGACAAGTTCCACAAGAAGGGCGAATTCCTCGAAGGCGACGACGCTCCTACCAACGTGCCGCTCTTCCTTACCGACGACAACACCGTCCGCCAAGCAGCCAAGGAACTCCTGAAGTTCCGTCCAGAACCCTACGGCGACGACGTGGCTGCCGTCATGCGCCGCGACCATGACAGTCCGTACATCCACTGGTATAGTGTATCCAACAAGGGCACGATCAAGCTCTTCGCCAACGCCGACCCCATCGACATCACCGACAAGGAAGACGGCGACCTCTATGAAGGCACCAAGACAGAAATCTACTTCTCGCCGATCTCCGCCATCAATGCCGTCAAGAACTACCTCGAAAATGTCTGCAATGACATTCTCCGCGAAGCTGCCGAACGCGAAGCCAAGGAACAGAGAGACATCCTTCATGCAAAGGCATTCATCGACAAAATTAAAAAAGCTCAAGAAATCTAAGAAACCCATGAGGTATAATCATGAAACAAACCAAAAAATTTATTAATAACGTCATCGCGTTCGACAAAACCGTCAACGATGAAGTCATGAGACAACTCAAGCCCATCTTCTCCGCTAAACGGTATGAATTCAAAACCCCAGACTGCGACTTCTTTGAATCCAAAAACTCCGATGCACCAAACACCGTCAGAGTCGTCGGTCGCATCTGGGACAACCTGACCAATACCCAGTACAAGTATACCCTGGAATACAAACTGGGAAAGATCTTCTTCACCATCAACCACTGGGACCCGACGTTCCTCGTCAAAATCGGCCCTAAGAAAAAGGATGTCTGGGAAATCACTGGAGACACCGAGGAAGACTCTATCCCTGCTGGCGAAGTCAAAAAGATCTTCAGAAGGCTCAATAACGCCAGAAAGGTATATAAAGCCCAGATCGAAAAGGAGGCCAGAAATGTCTAGACTCAAATCTTTCGTGGATTCGTCTATTGTGCCGTGGATCAGAAACGGCATGAACAACCCGCCACCTATAGCAAGGTTCATGACTGAACTGGACTTGGCGCTAGGTGACGGAGCTTACCCGTCAGATCCAGAAACTAAACTCAACGACAACTGCAAGGTTGCTGGATTCTACTTCAAGATCAACGGCATCATCTTGGATGACTCGTTCACGCTCTTCATGAACTTCTGCTTCGTTCCAGAATCTGACACTGTCGCAACGGCTGTGCAGATCGTGTCGACCGATGACGGTACGACTCTCTTCACTGACAGCGACGTGGACGCTCCTAATGTCTTGGGTACAGCTCTGGACAATCCCAGAGGATTCTGCCACAAAGCCATACAGAAGTACAAGGAACGTCAGTATATCCAGAAACTGGAAGAAATCAACTCCATGTCGGCACTGGCGATCAAAGAATCCTTCCAAATGTGCTAACAATCTATTCACAATCTATCAACAAGCTATGAACATCTGTCCATAGCTTTATTTTCGCGATCTTATTCCGGAGACTGACACATCCAGCACGGGGCTGACTTGTTCAGAAATGTCCAGACAGTCGCAAACCGTAAAAATATTTTTTATTACGCATGCGCACGTGTGGGACTGGCTGAAAACCGTCTCAAAAATTTTTAACTTTTCCCACTTGGCGGTAACTTGTCTCGGACGGTCGCAACTAGTCCACGTAGTTGGGTACTTGGCACACGTCCGTCTCCAGATTAAAATATCCGAGGAATAACGATGAACCTACGCTAACTTTCTTACTATGGGCTAACTTTCCTGGGCGGACGGAAAAAGCCCACACGCGAGAGGGCTGATCCGATCGACGTTCGCACCCTTAATTGTAAACATTCGTAAACAAAAATTTAAAATTTTTTTAAGGACGTGCGGGGCTACACCCCAACTACGTGGAAGTGGCCCGAAAAGCCCTTCTCGGCACAGCAGTAAGCAAAATATACGCTTTTGTGAACCCATGATCGTTTAAACGACATATTCACAACTTATCAACAATTATACCCACATTATACCAACAGTTCCCACAAATCCCCACTATCGGCCACCACTGGGCAATCGTTGGGGACTGCGGGGACTGGTAGGAAGCTTGCGGGGCTGCCCTACTGCAATATCGGTATTTGGCATTCACTATATACCTATAAGGAGACTTAGGCATGAAAACAGACATTATGCACGCTACCAACGTGGAGACTGGCGGTGTTGAGTACACCTTCTTGGTGGACTGTGCGCCCATACCGGACGGCTTTGTCCTGAAGGACTACTTCATAGTCCGTCTGAGGAACTTCACCTACCGCATATTCAAGAAGGTAAAGACGGACGTGGACAGGGCCGTTCTCAAGCAATGGAACGCCGAGGATCGCGAGTACTTGAACCTCTCTTGGGTTCCTAAGGGCTGGAGTCCGTCTGGCTTGTCGCTGATGGCGATAGCGAAGGGCGGAGAAGACCAGGTGGTGAGCGGGAGCCAAGCTGAGTGCAAGGCAGAGGACGGACAGATTCTGTATGCGCTGCCTCACGACTTCGACTGCCTTGGAGCAGCCGAGGACAACTTGCGCCTTGTGGACGCACTCTTGAAGATCCAAGGGAATGACTAGGACATGGCGGGGCTGCCCCTTGTCCGTATGGGTAAGGGGCGACCGAAAAGGAGAATGAATAATGGACGCAAACCAGTTTACAGAGCATATAGCCGAGTGGGGCAAGGGACGCACCTTCGGAAGCGTTGAGCAGATCCTTGTCGGAATAGAAGCTGAAGCCAAGCAGCACGTGTCCGAGGGATGCATAGCTAGATTCGTTTCCGTCAGAGACGCACACAAGGGATATTTTTTCGTAGTGGGCGACGGTAGTCCGTTCTGCTACCTTCGCGTGTACACCACTGGTCGGAAGAACTTTTCCATCGTGAAGGTTCAGCGGTCAAAAAAGAAATAACAACCTAAAGGAGACAGAAAAATGCTAATTACCGAAAGAATTACAAAGATTGCTACAAAGACAATCCTCAAGAACGCCAGTGCAGACCTCGAAGCCACGCAGGGCAAGATGAAGAACGGATTTACTTCAGTGGAATCCGCGCTCGAAAAGGTCTTGAAGGTGTACGACACCGCCTTCGGCAAGGGCTACTTAGTCAAGAAGTATTCGTACAAGCTGACCGTGTACAGCGAGGAAAGCGGCTACAGCCGAAGCGTGAAGTACAAGAGGCCGACGGTGAGGTGTACCGTTCGGGTCGTGGGCGGCAAGATCCGCGAGATAGCGTTCGAGCGTGACGAACTCTATCCAGAGCAGACCGTATGGAGCAAGGTGTTCACTGACGGCTACGAGACGAGGAAGGACGCGCTGACCCGCTTCTTGGGTACAGACCATCCGTTCCGTACGGGCGACGAGAACGCCACCTGGGACTCCATGCTCCACAGCATGCGCGACTTCGCCGTATACGGCTAGGGGGCAACATGCGTCAAGAGTTCGTTGAGTGCAAGGACAGGCGGACGGCGAAGCGCCGTTGCCCGTGGGCAAGCAAGGTAGTGAAGGTGTGCGGAGGCTACCGCGCCTTCGAGTCCTTGTATGACCACGAGGTGTGGAAGAACGCCAAGTAAGACTGATGGATAGGCGGCGGGGCTGCCCCTTGTCCGTATGGGCAAGGGGCGACCGACAGCAATTCAACAAGGAGACATTAAGATGAAAAAGCTTTCATTTGCATTTATACTGGTCATGGCGGCATTCTGCCACGCGCTTCCGCCGTTCATGTACTTGAATACACTGGGAACGGGAAACAAGGCGAAGAACGAGTGCGTGCTCGACAAGGAAGTTCTTTCAAGTGGAAGGCCGTTGAGCGCACGTAAGGACATGGTGTTCCGCTGCGTGAACTTTCCGACGCATGCGGACACCGTGCAGATCGTGGTGAACAAGGACCTGACGCATATCGAGGTGGACACACTGTATGCGGACGGCTCAAGGAACACGATGGCGTGCCGAGGAGAGCCGCTGTACAACCGAGTCGAGTGCCGCTATACCCGCGTTGACGAGGTAGGGATAACGGTCAGGAACAAGGTAGTGCCGCAGACTGGTCAGATACAGTACATTTACAATAGCGTAAGGGAAGACTACAAGCTGAGGAAGTAGGACGAGCTGGAGTTATCTTGATCTGGCAGAAACAAACTATAAAGGAGAAACGACATGAAGAAGATGTTAGGAATTGCAGCTATTGCCGTAGCCCTGGTTGGCTGCGGTGCCGACAACTCCGTATCGGCGACGGACGTTAAGCGTATCTGCTACGACACGCGCATAGGGGTCGGCGACATAGGCAAGCGCCAGTACATGCAGTACGCCGACGCATGGCGCGAGGCGGCATGCACGGAGAGATACTACCTCAACAATGACTGCACTCACTACAACGACACCCTCAGGATTACGGTTCGAGAGTGCCTAGAGAACGTGAGCATGGAATGACAACTGATACAGAAACTAATTGCAAAAATGGCGAAATTTACTATATTTTTCGGCATACTTCCCATGCACGTGGGGATTGAAATGCGGACTGGCGAGTACAGACGTGACTTGTCGTATACTTCCCATGCACGTGGGGATTGAAAAGAC
>Ga0310696_10009375_pt1 | contig 11334 bp, 6 predicted proteins | sample AusTroGonzalo_MG_4_FD_203885 | JGI IMG/M metagenome (GOLD analysis project Ga0310696, IMG submission 203885) | Bovine rumen microbial communities from tropical cattle in Woodstock, Queensland, Australia - Gonzalo_02 (v2) (version 2) | ecosystem: Host-associated > Mammals > Digestive system >...
TCACCCGTGCGCCGCTCGCTACCGAAGTAGCTCGCTCGACTTGCATGTATTAAGCACGCCGCCAGCGTTCGTCCTGAGCCAGGATCAAACTCTCCAGTTAAATCCTTTTCTCATTTCTCAAAGGTCTGTTTAAAGACCCATTTTTTCGCTGTGTGTCTCATTTCCTGCTGCTCAGTTTTCAATGACCTCTCAAAAAAGCGTCGCGTATCTTAGCGATTCATTTCCAAATGTCAAATTATTTTTTTCACTTTTTTTGTTTTTTTTGACAACTCACCAATTTTATTCAAGATTTTTTTGCAATTTTTTTTGGATTTTCCGCCGCTGCCTTTTTTTCTGTCGTCGTAACGACGTGACGACGTAACAATGTGACGCCGCGACGACCGGCGGCATAACGTGACGACGTAACGACGTAACGACGTGACGACAAAATCAGGCAACAAACAGCAAAACTTGCCTTTTCACCGCTTTTCCTTAAAGTTCAGCGCGTTCTTGAGTTCTTATTATTTATAATATAGGAGAAAAATCATGGTGAAAACGGTTTATCTCGGAATAACAGGCGACATCATCCACCCCGGGATCATCAACATCATAAGCGAAGGGGCAAAGCTCGGTGAACTCACGATAGGTCTGCTCACTGACAGCGCGATCGTCAGCCACAAACGGCTCCCCTACCTCACTTACGAACAGCGCAGGCAGGTCGTCGAAAACATCAAAGGCGTTGCAAAAGTCGTTCCGCAGGAAGACTGGAGCTATGTGCCGAACCTCAGGAAATACAGGCCTGACATCATGATCCACGGCGATGACTGGAAAACCAACTATCTTTCAAAGATCCGCGAGGAATGCTTTGAAGTGATGAAGGAATGGGGCGGCGAAATCGTGGAGATCCCGTACACGAAAGGGATCAATTCGACCGCGCTTGCAGAAAACGCTTCAACTATCGGCACGACTCCCGACATCCGCCGCGCGACGCTCCGCCGTCTCATCGCAGCTAAACCTGTCGTCCGCATTCTCGAGGCTCACTCCGGGCTTTCGGGGCTTATCGCAGAACATGCACAGGTCACGAAAGAAGACGGGATCCATCAGTTTGACGGAATGTGGTCGTCTTCGCTCACCGATTCGACTTCAAAAGGCAAGCCTGACATCGAGGCTGTCGATCTCACGACGCGTCTTCAGTCGCTCACCGACATTCTCGAATGCACGACGAAACCGATCATTTACGACGGCGATACCGGCGGCATTCCGGAACACTTCGTTTTCACTGTCCGCACGCTTGAACGCAACGGCGTGAGCGCTGTAATCATCGAGGACAAGAAAGGGCTCAAGAAAAACAGCCTCTTCGGAACCGAAGCGAAGCAGGTCCTGGCGACCGAAGAAGAGTTCTGCGAGAAGATCAGCGCAGGCAAAAGGGCGCAGGTCACGAAGGATTTCATGATCATCGCAAGGATCGAGGAAATCATCGCCGGATACAGTGTCGACGAGGCGATAAAAAAGGCTTTTGCGGCTGTCCGCGCCGGAGCTGACGGAATAATGATCCATTCCAAGGACAAAAGCGGCATGGACATCAAGGAATTCTGCCAAAAATTCCGTGCTGAATACAAAAACATCCCCATCGTCCTCGTTCCGACTACATACAACCAGTTCACCGAAAGCGAACTCGGCGAATGGGGCGCGAACATCATCATCTATGCAAACCACATGCTGCGCGCAAGCTACCCAGCAATGCGCCGATGCGCCGAAAAGATCCTCGAGGCCGAACGTTCGCTCGAAGTCAACGACATGTGCATGCCGATAAAGGAGATCCTTGAACTTATTCCAGGAACAAAATAGGTGGAACAATGATCAGACCTTCAATTTTTTACGATCTGCTGATAAAAAACGGCACCGATTTTTTTGCCGGCGTTCCCGATTCGCTTCTCAAAAATTTCTGTGCATATGTAACCGACAACGCACCCGATGAAAAGCACATCATAAGCGCGAACGAAGGTTCGGCAACCGCCCTTGCCGCGGGCTACCACTTCGCGACAGGAAAGATCCCGCTGATATACATGCAGAATTCAGGCGAAGGAAACATGATCAACCCGCTCCTTTCGCTTGCCGACCCAGATGTCTACTCGGTGCCGCTTCTTATCCTCATCGGATGGCGCGGAGAACCCGGCGTTCACGACGAGCCGCAGCATGTAAAGCAGGGAAAAGTCACCTGCGCTCTGCTTGAAACGATGAAAGTGCCCTACGAAATCCTTACTGACGACGAAAACGCACTTCCTGCTCAGCTGGAAAGGGCTTATTCCTGCATAAAAACAAATTCCGCTCCATTCGCGCTTGTTGTCAGAAAAGGGACTTTCGACGACTACAAACTTCAGAAAAACATAACGGTCGAAGCCGAAATGAAGCGCGAAGAGGCGATCGAAAAAATCATGCTTGCCGCGACTCCGAAGACTGCTTTCATCTCGACTACAGGCATGGCGAGCCGCGAACTTTACGAACTCCGCGAAAAGCACGGAATGAAGCACGAAAAGGATTTTCTCACAGTCGGAAGCATGGGGCACGCAAGCCAGATAGCCCTTTCCGTTGCGATGCAGAAGCCAGACAGGCCTGTTTTCTGCATTGACGGCGACGGTGCGGCGATAATGCAGATGGGCGGAATGGCGACGATCGGAACGCGCAAACCGAAAAATCTCGTTCATTTCGTCATGAACAACGGCGCGCACGATTCAGTAGGCGGCCAGCCCACAGTCGGGCTTCAGATCGATCTTCCGGCAATAGCCAAGGCCTGCGGATATGAAAAGACATGCTCCGTTTCAACGGCGGCTGAACTTGAAAACGTGATGAAAGAAATCACAGGATTGTTTGCAGACGGCTCAAATATCCTCACTTTCGTTGAGGTCAGGGTCGCAAAAGGGGCGAGAAAAGATCTCGGCAGACCGAAATCGACCCCGCAGGAAAACAAAAAAGCACTGATGGAGTTTTTAAATGATTAAACAGGCAGTAATCATGGCGGGCGGACTCGGCTCGCGCTTCGGAAACAGGACTCATGCAATGCCGAAAGGCTTTATCGAAATCGACGGCACGGCGATGGTCGAACGCTCGGTGCGCAAACTCATCGCGGCCGGAGTCGAGGAAATCATCATCGGAACAGGTCACTGTTCGGAATATTACGACGAACTCGCGAAAAAATATCCGTGCATAAAAACCGTCCGCAACGACAATTACGAAAACACGAGCAGCATGGGAACGCTCGAAGTCTGCGCACCTTTCGTCAAGGATTCGTTTTTCCTGCTTGAAAGCGATCTGCTTTACGATTCGATCGGCCTTTTCGTCCTTGACAACGACATGCGGAAAAACCTCATTCTCGCAAGCGGAAAAACAAACAGCGACGACGAAGTCTATCTCGAAACAGACAGTTCCGGCGTTCTCTGCAACGTCACCAAAGACAAGGCCAGCGTGAAAAACCTTGCGGGCGAACTTGTAGGAATTTCCAAAATAACGAAATCCTTCCTCGACAAAATGGTCGCTTTTTATGAGAGAACGCGCGCCGAAAACGCGAAAATCGACTACGAAACGGTTTTCTGCCGCGTCGCAAAGGAAGAACCGGTTTTTGTCCGCAGGATCGAATACTACGCGTGGACCGAAATCGACGACGAGGCGATGCTCGAACGCGCCGAAAAACTGATTTATCCGAGGATAAAAGAGAACGAATCACTCCGCGATATCCGCCGTGAAGTCCTTTTGAATCCGGGGCCTTCGACAACGACAGACAGCGTGAAATACGCTCAGGTCGTAGCCGACATCTGCCCGCGCGAACTTGAATTCGGCAACCTCATGGAAGAAGTATCGATAGGCCTTACCGAAGTCTGCGCCGATACCGAAAATTATGTAACGGTCATGTTCGGCTGCTCCGGAACAGGCGCGGACGAGGCAATGATCTCAAGCTGCGTTCCGCCGGAAGGAAAACTTCTTGTCGTCGACAACGGCTCTTACGGCGAAAGGCTCGCTAAAATCGCAAAGATCTACAACATCGACACCGATGTTTTCAAGTCATCGACATACGAACCTATCGACCTTGAAGCGCTTGAAAAGCAGATGCAGTCTAAAAAATATACGACTTTTGCAGTCGTCTACCACGAAACGACGACAGGTCTTCTCAACCCGCTCGACAAAATCTGCCCGATGGCGAAAAAATACGGCATGACGACACTCTGCGACATCGTGAGCGCATACGGCGGAATGCCGATCGACCTTGACAAACTCGATATCGACTTCGCGACGAGCACATCAAACAAACACATCGGCGGAATGGCAGGGATCGGCTTTGTCGTATGCAGGTTCTCGGAACTTATGAAGCAGAAAGAGTGGCCGATGCGCAACTACTATTTCAACCTCTACGACCAGTACCAGTATTTCAAAAAAACCAAACAGACCCGCTTCACTCCGCCGGTCCAGACATTCTACGCGCTGCGTCAGGCGATAATCGAAACCAAAAACGAAACAGTTGAAAAGCGTTTTGAAAGATTCAGCGAATGCTGGAAAATTTTTGTCGCCGGACTTAAGGAAATCGGCTTGAAAATGCTCGTAAAGGAAGAAAACCAGAGCCGTTTCATCACCGCAGTCCTTTTCCCTGAAAATCCGAAATTCAGCTTCAACGGCCTGCACGACTACGCCCGCTCGTTCGGATTTACGATCTATCCCGGCAAACTCGGCAACATCGACACATTCCGTATCGCCAACATGGGCGACATCAAACCTGAGGAAATGAGGCGTTTCGTCGTCGTTCTTCGCGATTATATGCACTCGATCGGCGTCTGCTGACAAAAAAAATCCGTGCAGCACACATAGCGCACCGCACGGATAACAAGTTATCTGAATTCTTGCCTACTCTGCTTTTCTCACGCAGCGTGCACTGTAATATAATGTATCAACGTGGTTGTTTCTTACACTCCCGGTATCAAATTCCACTGTCCAAGCGTAGTTAGTTTCAGCAGGGAGCATAAGAGATGAAGACCACAAATAATCTGTGTCTCCGAGTTTGCTGTATCTGCCGTCAGTGTATTTGTCACACTTAACACAATTTCCAGCAGCAGTCCCCGTCCAACAAGTGTTTTCCAGGCAAACAGCGCTTTCGTCATCCCGGACTTCGCAAGAACCGCCAGGCATTGCGTTTTTAGTGCAAATTTTGATAAGCGTCCTGAGTTCGCTGATCGTCGGCAAGTGCCAGCCGCTGTTGAAACCGCCGTAATTCGATGTGTTCAAACCTTCACAATGTGTCTTTGCATTTCCCCAAGTCGTGTCGGATATTTTCTCCGACCAAAGGTTGCCTCTGGAAGAATCCTTGCACGGAAATATCGTCGTATCCTTGCTGCACTCCTGAAGCGTTTCGCCGCTGTCGGTGTCGACATCGGCATCTTCGTCAGGCTGGGAATCGCCAGAATCTGCATCGGCATCAGGCTGGGTGTCACCTGGGTCTTCTTCATCGTTTACGACGCAGCGGACATAAGCCTTAGTCGCGGGATCTTCAGCCGTGATGCGCGCCTGATGGAAATCGACGCCCCACATGCTGCTGTCTTCGGTGCGGAGCGATGACGACCAGAACCAGTTTTCGGTGTCGCCGAAAATGCTGTAAATGCCTTCGTCAAAGCTGTCCTCAGAACAGTAGCATTTTGAAGACCAGTAATCCTGCGAAAGTTTGCCGTTTTTCTCGCTGATCGCGCAGTCGCCGTTTGTTTTTGTACCGTCGCAGCCTTTGATCAGGGTTCTGAGTTCGTCGATCTTCGGAAGTTTCCAGCTGAAACCGCCTTCAGTGCTGTCTTCGCAGTATTCTTCAGCACTCTGACCTTTGATGTCGCCTTTTGATTTTGACGACCAGATGTAACCTGTCACTGAGTCCTTGCATGGAAAGTTGATTCCGTTGCATTCAGGAACGGCAGGAGCTGTATCGGCGTCTTCGTCAGGCTGTGAATCACCGCCGTCAGGCTGGGAATCGCCGCTGTCAGACTGAGAATCACCGCTGTCAGACTGAGAATCGCCGCTGTCAGACTGGGAATCGCCGCTGTCACCGCTATCTGAATCCGGTTTTTCGTTATGTCCCGTGTCGGATGAATCTGTATCAGCCGCATCGCTGTCCTCGTCATTTACAGTGTCAGATGAATCTGTAGTTTCATCTTTGTTTTCTTTTTTTGAATCGCCGCAACTGACAAAAACAAAAAGCGAAAGAATTGCAAAAATCATACAGAGTTTTTTCATGGTTTCACCTCCTTTTCATTAACAAACAATCAAAAACCGCAATATTTTAAGGAAATTCAAAAAAAATGCAATATGCGCCAGGTTCCCCTCGTCACACTTGAGTGTTCTGCCTCTCGAAGTCCCTCGCCACACTGGAGAGGGATTTAGGATGAGGTAATCCTATTCAGCGTCCCTGACGCAGCGGACGAAAGCGTGAAATTCTTTGATCGCCTTGCTTATAAGAGCCCAGTCTGACTCTGCCGTATACTGATATGCGGGATTGTCGGGCATATAAGTCGATGTCCAGAAAGTTTTTTCCATAGCGCCGCCGGTAGCCGCCAGATCCAGGTCGTCATAATTTAAATTTGAGACCATTTCCATTACATTCGGCATTCTCCAGTCTGAAAAACCGGCATATTCGAGGTTTGTGCAGTATGCAAGAGCCTCTTTCCAGGTTTTTGCTTCCTCAGGATAATTTTTCTGCCATACAAGTTTCGAAATACTGTCGGTTTCTATCTCCTCGCCTTCTTTTCCGGAGACTGTGATTTCTGCGGCCGGCAGGGTCTTGCCGCGCACACAGATGACATACTGTTCGTGTATTGTCTCGTCGAACCAGTCGTCTCCGTCATCGGGATATACAGTAAATCCGTAAGTTGTCGAAGAAGAATAAGGGGAAGAAAAAGAGGTCCAGACATAGTCGGAAGGAGTCGGATAATTCAGGAAAAGTTCACTGCTCACAGCCCGAACTTCACTGAAATCCGAAATCATGAAAAATTCCTGCGGAGAAGGCACTCTCCAGTCTTTATGGCCTGCGTAATCAAGGTCTTCGCAATAGATTTGCGCCTTTTCCCAAGTATATTTTTCGGTTGAAAACGAACGCAACCATTCAAGTTTTGAGACATTTTCCACAACGGTTTCCTCGCCTGAAGCGTAAGTTTTGACCGAAAGGCTTTTTTTGATGCATCCGTTGCGCGATGCAAAATAACCGTCCTGTCCGAAAAAGTCGTCTGTTTCGGATGCAGGGCAGTTTTCAAAATAGTTGCCTTCCGAATCGACGCATGCGGTCTGTCCGCTGCAGATCCTGCCTATAGTCAGCGGAGAGCATCCTTTTTCGGCGGAATTCCACATGTATCCTTCATTACAGTCGCACTGATAATCTCCGTTTTCCGCAATGCATTTTTCAGTTGAATTGGCTAAACCGGCACACGGATTCGGTTCTTTGCAAGGATCGGTTTCAGGTTCTGAATCGCCGCCGTCCGGTGTCGTGTCTGTTCCGGTATCGCCTGCCGGTTCGCTGTCAGCAGTGTCGCCCGCATCGTCACTCACTGTGTCACCTGAATCGGAAGTTCCCTCTTTGTTTTCACTCTTTGAGCCGCCGCACGAAACAACAAAAAACAGCACGAAAACAGCAAAAAGAGCAAAGAATCTTTTCATGACATCCTCCTTTGAAAAAACTGCCGTAGTATATTTGATTTTTTGAAAAATGCGAGAGTGCGCGGATCTATGACAGAATCAGACTATCTGCACTCTGTGGTGTAGGTTATGTTTGTTCCTGTCAAATTGATAGCGTTTGTCGAGGAATCATTTGTGTTTCCGTTGAAATCCCACAGAGCGACGGTGTTTGAATCAGCTACAATGTTCGTCTCCGGCAGTGTAAAGCCGCCCTCTGAATATCTTGCAATTTTTGAGAATCTAAACCAATCGATAATTCCGGTAAAATAGCTTTTTGTAGTATCCAGACCGCTGCCGCTTGTCATCATGCCGATAAAAAGGACTGATTTGTCGACTGTGGGGATCGTTCCCGTATACTCTTTTGAACCCAACAATGCACCGTCAACAAAAAGCATGAGAACACTTCCTGTGTTTACAAAGGCGACATGGTGCCAACCGATAGACGGTTTTGATATTTCCTTAAGCACCGAGGCCTTTCCGCTTGCAAGCGTCACTATTCCGGCCATCGTATATTTCGAACTGGTTTTATTGAATCCGGAAAGTGTATAAGCCATATTGTCTTTATATTGCATCGTAACTAAAGGCACAGCCGTATCAAAAGCTGTCTGTTTTACCCAAGCTTCGATCGTCCACTGCGAAGGATAGAAAAGCGGAGTCTTGTCTGCGTTGTAGGCAAATTTCGCGAAAGAACTCGTTCCGTTGAAAACTGCGGCGCAGTAAGGTTTGCACTGTCCGTCAACTTTGCCGAAGCCTTCGTTGCAGATACATTCGAAGGTTTCGCCCAATGCGGTACAGCTTGAATTTGCTATATCTGCGCACGGATTTGATGCACACGGATCCGTTGCCGCTTCAACGCAGTTGTTGTCGTCCCATGTGTAACCGTCCATGCAGACAAAGTGACAAACTCCTGCTTCGGTGCTGTATATCGTTTCTATTTTTTCCCCGAGCCATGTACCGTCTGAATATTCGCGGATATACGAGTATGCGCCGTTCCACTTGCCGGTAGATGGTCTCATATCGCATTTTATTGATTTGAGACATTTGCCTTCGTTATCCATTTTGCCGCCTATGCGGATACATTTTTCAAGATCCGTTACAGGATTTGTGGTGGTGTTTCTTACGCAACGGACATTCATAAGGTTTGAGGTGGTTTGGGGCTGACTGATGATTTGACCGTGAGCAAAGTTAACGATATAAGCGGCATTCGGATTGTCTTCAAGAATCGATTGCGACCAAACAAACGAATCTTCCGAAAACTTGTTCACGCAGGTGCCGCAACCATCATGACATCCTTTGCTGTTTGATTCGGTATATGAACACAGTGCCTGAGAAAGACAGTTGTCGCTGACATCGCACATGCCGCCCATCTCCGATAAATTGTTGCATTCGAGAATCAGAGTTCTGAGTTCGCTGATTGTCGGAAGATGCCAGTCGTCTCCGAGCTTGTCACAATATTTTTTTGCAGCTTCCCAATCCATTTTGTCTGTTGTTTTTTCCGACCAGATGTAGCCTGTGTCGTAATCTTTGCACGGGAAAGTGCTTGATGCACTGCATTCGTTCATATCCATAATAATACATTTTTTGCTGTCGGCGCCTTCGCCGAAGTGATAACCTGATGGGCAAACGCAGGCAGGAGGATCATAATCATAATCCATGAAAGCTCCTTCGTATCCCTTATGAACACATTCTGCTTCAAACGGATCAAGACATTTGTTCAGGGGTTCGTAGTATTCGAAACGCTCGTCGTCTACATATTCTTCGCAGACAAAGTGGCAGGGACCTTCTTCCTCATTGTGTTCTGTCTCTACTTTTGTCCATGCGCCGTTAACATATTCCGAAATGTAGGTCGTTGCTCCGTTCCATTCGGTCAAGTCTTCCGGTTTACTATTGCAGTTTACCTCTTTCCAGCATTTGTTGTTTGCGGCATCCCATGTTCCGCTTTCTGCAATACATTTTTCCTCATCCATCTGTTCGATGACCATGTCTGCATCGTCGCCGGAATCGCTTGAATCAGCATCGTCACCTGAATCGGTTGAATCAGAATCATCGCCTGAATTGCTTGTATCTGCATCATCAGGTGTTGAATCACCGCTGTCCGGCGTCGTGTCAGTTCCGGTATCGCCGCTTGGTCCGGTATCTCCTGCCGGTTCTGTGTCAGCAGTGTCACCGTCTTCGTCACTCACAGTGTCGCCCGTGTCGGTCTTGTCACTGTTTTTTGAATCACCGCCGCAGGAAACAACGAAAAACAGCGCAAAAACAGCAAAAAGAGTAATGAATTTTTTCATGATCTCACCTCGAAAAAAGTTAATAAACAATCTCAAAAAACGCAGTATTTTAGGGGATTTCAAGGAGATAGCAAGTTTTTGGAAGCGAAATAATCGATTATAACGACAATATCGATTCGCGCCGTCGGAATATCGGTATCACGGAATCACGGTATCTCGAACCTGAATTTCGGCGCGCCGACATAACCGACCTAATTTGACAATAAATAAAAAAATCCGTGCAGCACACAAATCGCGCACCGCACGGAATCTTAAAAAAAATCAAATAGTTAAACTATTTCTCTTTAAGGAAAGCGTATTCGTATGATGTCGGAGAAACAAGGCTTTCCTTAATCGCTCTCTGGCTTGTCCATCTGAGAAGGTTGACGCTGCTGCCAGCCTTGTCGTTGGTTCCGCTGCCTCTTGCGCCGCCGAAGGGCTGCTGGCCGACAACTGCACCGGTCGGTTTGTCGTTGATGTAGAAGTTGCCTGCGCAGTGTCTGAGTGCGTCTTCAGCCATAGCGACAGCTTTTCTGTCGTTTGCGAAGATCGAGCCGGTAAGTGCATACGGAGAAGTTTTGTCGCAGAGATCCATCGTTTCAACGAATTTCTTGTCGTCATAGACATAAACCGTGAGAACGGGTGCGAAAATCTCTTCTTCCATCGTTACGAAGTGCGGATCAAGTGCTTCGATTACGGTCGGCTGAATGAAGTATCCTTTCTTCTTGTCGCCGGTTCCGCCGACAACGATTTTTGCATCTTTCGACTTCTTAGCGATGTTGATGTAGTTCATCGTGTTGTCGAAGCTGTTTTCATCGATGACTGCGCCCATGTAGTTTCTGAAATCGGTTACATCGCCGACTTTGATCGTGCTGATCATATCGCACATTCTGTCTTTGATCTGCTTCCAGAGCGACTTCGGAACGTACATTCTCGAAGCTGCCGAGCATTTCTGGCCCTGATATTCGAAAGAACCGCGGACTGCCGCAACTGCGACTTCGTCAACGTTTGCCGAGCTGTGGACGAATATGAAGTCCTTGCCGCCTGTTTCGCCGACGATTCTCGGATATGAGCGGTATCTGTCGATGTTGTTCGCCGATCTCTTCCAGATCGATTTGAAAACAGAGGTCGAACCTGTGAAGTGAAGACCTGCGAATTCCGGAGAATCAACAGCCGGATCGCCGATGCTGCCGCCGCGGCCCGGAAGGAAGTTGATGACGCCGTCGGGAAGACCAGCTTCCTGGAATATCTTCATAAGGTAGTAGTTCGAAAGAAGAGCCGTTGAAGCCGGTTTCCAGAGAACTACGTTGCCCATAAGAGCCGGAGACATCGGAAGGTTTCCTGCGATAGAGGTGAAGTTGAAAGGAGTTACTGCGAGAACGAAGCCTTCAAGAGCTCTGAA